>Ga0208643_1001460_pt1 | contig 13032 bp, 13 predicted proteins | sample VirMetDEL_Nov_12_FD_184516 | JGI IMG/M metagenome (GOLD analysis project Ga0208643, IMG submission 184516) | Aqueous microbial communities from the Delaware River and Bay under freshwater to marine salinity gradient to study organic matter... | ecosystem: Environmental > Aquatic > Marine >... | reverse complement strand
TATTTTAAAACAAAAACTATGTTAAAATATCAATGTAACAAATGTGAAATACAAAAAGAATTTAGTAAAGTCGTTATGAAAGTAGAAAACGGCAAAGTTGTTAATGTGGGTACTGAATGTCCTAAATGTGGCGAGTATATGCAAGAGATAGCTAAAGCATTTAACGGATTTCCTCAATTAAGAAGAACAGAACCATCACTAAGTAAAAGAAAAGATAGAATGTGGAAAGAAACTAAAGAGAAACTTACAAGCTAATGAAATTTGTAATACACGATAAAAAAGATAAGATGCAATTAGTAAACTATTTAAAAGAAATGGAAAGTCCATATACTGTAGAGGTTAAGAAACACAGAAACACAAGGTCTAACGTACAGAACAATTACTATTGGAAATGTATAGTGCAAGTATTAGCTGAAGAACTTGGCTACTTTAATGATGAAATGCACGATATACTAAGGACTAAGTTTCTAAACGAGTGGGAAATGGTAGAGATAAACAATAAGAAGATAGGACTAAACAAGATAGTAAGTACAACATCTTTAAATACTAAAGAGTTTGAAAACTATGCAGAACAAATAAGAATATGGGCATTGTCTGATTTAGGCATAAGATTAATGCTACCAAACGAATACCAATAATTTCTATTATATACTATGGATAGGCGAACAGAACGAACACAAACCAACAAAGAAAAAATGTTAGATGCTTTAGAGTTATCACTAGGAATAGTTACTGAAGCGTGTGTTAAGTGTGGTCTTAGTAGAACCCAACATTATAAATGGTATAATGAAGATAAAGAATATCGTAAAGCAGTAGATAGTTTAGATAGTAAGTTTATTGACTTTGCAGAAACACATTTAAAGAAACAAATAGAAAATGGTAGTACACAAGCAACTACATTCTTTCTAAGAACAAGAGGTCGTAAGAGAGGTTACAATGAGAAGCAAGAGATAGATTTAACATCAGGTAATGAACCTATCAAAATAAATATAAATCTTGGAGATAAATCCTGAATTTACAAGTACACAAAAACAAGCACTTAAATACTTATTTGATAACAAGACAAAAGAAGTATTATTTGGAGGTGCAGCAGGAGGTGGTAAGAGTTGGGTAGGAGTAAGCTATTTAATTCTTATGTGCTTACAATACAAAGGCACAAGATACTTAATGGGTAGGTCTAAGTTAGATGCACTAAAGAAAACAACACTAAATACTTTCTTTGAAGTATGTAATGCTTGGAACTTAAAATCAGGAGAACACTATACATTTAATGGTTCTAGCAATATAATTAGCTTCTATAATAAAAGCGAGATAATACTTAAAGACCTATTCTTATATCCTTCAGATAGAAACTTTGATAGTTTGGGTTCATTAGAAATTACAGGTGCTTTTATAGATGAAGCAAACCAAATAACAGAAAAGGCAAAGAATGTAGTAGCATCAAGATTAAGATATAAGTTAGATGAAAACAATCTGATACCTAAATTACTAATGACTTGCAACCCTGCAAAGAACTGGGTATATACAGAATACTACAGACCTGCTAAAGACAACACAATAAAACCTTACAGAAGATTTATACAATCATTAGTTAAAGACAATCAGTATATATCACAACATTATGAGAAGCAATTATTTGAATTAGATGAACTAAGCAAACAACGACTACTTTATGGTAACTGGGAATATGATGCTACTGATGATAGCTTAATAGATTACAATGCTATAGTAAGTTTATTTAATCAACAAGGTAAAGATGGAGATAAGTATATAACTTGTGATGTAGCACGATTTGGAAGCGACAGAACAGTTATTATGCTTTGGAAAGGGTTACATACCATAAACATACAAACTATGCTTAAATCATCTGTAAATGAGGTTGTAGAGCAAATAAAGAAGTTGCAACAAGCTAATCAAGTTAATTTAAGAAACATAATAGTAGATGAAGATGGTGTAGGTGGTGGTGTAAAAGATTATCTAAGATGTCAAGGGTTTGTAAATAATTCAAGACCAATAAAAGGAGAGAACTATCAGAACCTTAAAACACAATGTTATTATAAGTTAGCTGACTTAATAAATAAATCACAAATAGGTATAAGCTGCACAGATGTAAATATTAAGAGTTATATAATTGAGGAGTTAGAGCAGGTAAGAACTAAAGATGCAGACAAAGACAATAAGCTACAGATACTTTCTAAAGACAATGTAAAAGCTATACTAGGTCGTTCTCCTGACTATTCTGATGCTTTAGCTATGAGAATGTATTATGAAATAGATAGTAATTATGGTAAGTATTTTGTACAATAAGAAAAGGTGCAACTCCGAAGAATCACACCTTTGAAAAACAAAAACTTTTTGAAAACTTGGCAAACATAACGATTTTAAACTAAATAACAAATAATTCTATTATATATTATGCAAGTAAACATTAGCAAAGATGGTAAGAAAAAATCTTATAATCTTATAAACAGTTGGAATGATGTAACACTTGAAAAATGGGCTAAGTTGATTACTATGGATAGTAAGTCAAAGTCCAAAGAAGCATTAGATACAATTAGCTTATTATCTGATATACCTAAGAAGCTAATTAAAGAACTAGGTATAAATGATGTATCTAATATCTTAAACAAGATAGCTGAATTGCAAAAGGATGCTAATAGTAAGTTAAGAAGGATAATTGTAGTTGATGGAGAAGAATATGGGTTTCATCCTGATTTAAGTGAAATATCTCTCGGTGCTTATGCCGATATTGAAACTTACATACAGGCAGGGATAGAGAATAACCTAGCTAAAATAATGGCAGTTCTTTATAGACCAATAGTAGAGAAAAATGGTAAGCACTACTCTATAAGGTCTTATAACGGAAGCGAGGTCAGGATGAGAGCAGAAAAGTTCAAAAAGATGAAAGCAAAAGATGTACATAGTTCATTGGTTTTTTTTTGGACTTTAGGGAACGAACTATCAAAGATTTTGCCGTTGTATTTAACGGAACGAGTGAATCAGGAGATACAATTACTACAGATGAAAAGTTTGCAAGTAAGTGGGGATGGTTCGGAGTAATGTATAGATTGACAAATGGAGAGATAGTAAATTTAGAAAGGATAACTAAATTAAGTTTATATGAATGTTTGACTTGGCTTACTTATGAGGTTGATTTAAACGAAACAAAAAAAGTTAGTAGATGACACACTTTAAGAATTATAACAATACAATAGATACCTTAAAACAATTAGGTTCTAATCATCATCAAATAAAGACAGTAACAACTGGAGATATTTGGGAGATAGATTTAGAAAAGAATACATTATATCCTTTAATGCACATTAATCCTGTAAATGCAGTTGCACAAAATAATCAAATGACTTTAAACTTTCAATTATTTATTATGGACTTAGTATTCCCTGATGAGAGTAATGAGCAAGAAGTGTTATCAGATTGTTTAAGTATCTGTAATGACTTTATAGGTACACTAAAGAACGGAGAGAGTTTATACTTGTCAGGTGCAAGTCAAGGAGAAAGTCCTGCATACTTTACAGAAGGAGATATAACGATAGAACCTTTTACAGAAAGATTTGACAATTCAGTAAGTGGATGGGTGTTTACATTACCAATAATAATTGAGAATGATTACAACACTTGTATAGCACCACAACAAACAGTATATGCAGGTAAATAATGTTTAAAATAAAAATAGGAAAATTAACAATACAACTAATACCACCAAAAATAACTTATAAATTATAAAATATGGCAGATTTAACAACAACAATTAGCGAGAGTGTTACACTAAATGGTGCAGTAAGAGGTACTACTAATACTGTAACAACTTCAGGAATTAACAACGCATTTGAACGTTTAGTAACTTGTACTACAGGACAAACTACTTTCTTAGCAGCATTTGATACTAACTCTTATGGTTCGGCAGTTCAGATAGACAAAGAAGATGTAAGATATATTAGAGTAACTAACTTAGACCAAACTAACTCATTAGAATTGGCAGTAGTTGGTGCAGCTACTTTATATCAAGTATTACTAAAAGCAGGTCAATCACATATATTATGTGCAGCAGAAGATGTAATGTTAGCAGAAGCAGATACATCTCCTAGCTTTGGTACTATGGCAGATTTAACTAGCTTACAGGTTAGTCCTGCTGCAACTTTAGATGTAGAGATATTTGTAGCTAGTGTATAATGGAAGCTTTAGAACGATACTTAAATAGTTTCGGTAAAAGTGTAGTCAATAAAGCTAAAGGAATACTAAAGAAAAAAAAGAAAGTAGTATCAGGTAACTTACTTAATAGTATTAAATTTAGAATTACAAAAGACAAAGACAATTTATCTGTAGAGTTCTTAATGGCTGACTATGGTACTTTTGTAGATAAAGGAGTAACAGGAACGCAACGTAAAAGAACTTATGTAGATTATAAAGGGCAAAGAGTAAATAGTCCTTATTCTTTTGGTAAGACAAGAGATGGTGGTCTTACAAGAGGTTTAGATAATTGGATAGTTCGTAAAGGTATAGCACCTAGAGATGCACAAGGCAGGTTTATATCTCGTAAAAGTTTAAAGTTTCTAATAGCTAGAAAGATATACACTAAAGGAATTGAAGGTATTAGTTTTTTCCAAAAACCCTTACAACTAGAGTTAAGAGGTTTTTATGATAAAGTAGGTAAAGCAGTAAAACAAGATATAGAAAATATAATAACAGTATAATGGCAATAACAATAGAGCAAAAACCTTTGTATAAAACCTTACCAGTAGGTCAGGATATAATATTTACAGTAAAAGATGATACTATAGTAGCTAGTAAATATAATGTAAAATTTGTAGCTTATGTATATGTAAATGACAGTAGCACAAACTTAGATGATGTTACTAATAGAGTAGCAGTTCTAAAAACAACTCCTAATAATGCAGGAGTAGGTATATTCTCAATGCAACCTATTTTAGAAAGTTTTGTAAAACCTGACAACAAAGGAACTGATTTTGGTAATACAAGTACATACAAAACAGTAAGCTATTCAGATTCTACACCACATCCAATACACTTAATTGATAAGTTTGCTACATCTAACAACACTACAAGATATTTTATGTTAGAATTTTTCTTAGAATACTCTGACACACTAACAGGAGTAGTAACTATAGATTCTACTAACTCTATTTTATCAGAACCATATTTATTTTATAATGGCTATTTACAATACAATGATGTGCTAAATCAAATAGGTTCAGATTATGGTTATCAGTTGTCTGACTTTAATTATGTAATGAATGATACTGATGCTAAATTTTTAAGTAATGCACCTACTACACAATATGCAAGATTAACAGATTATGGTACTTTACCTTTCTTTAACTTTTTATCTACAGGAGATTATTCATTTCAGGTAGGAGATGATACTGCAACTAATTTTAGGGTAAATTATTTTAATATAAAGCTATATGATAGTTCTAATTCATTGTTAGCTAACATAACTAATTTTGCTAATTGGACAAATGGTGCTTTTACAAACGCAAACAATCTATCTAGAACAAGAATAAATTACTTAGGTGCTTTCCCTGCTAATTTAGATGGTTGGAGTACATCTTGGGATGCTCATAAAGCAAATACATCTTACTATACAGTACAAGCATTTGATGACCAAAATATTGCTATTAGTCAATTATATACAATAAACATTATAACAGATGATTGTAAAGGTTTTGAAGGTATTAGATTAACTTGGCTAAATCCACACGGAACTTGGGATTATTATACATTTACTAAAAAGTCAGTAAGGTCTTTACAAACTAACAGAACATCATATACACAATTAGATGGTACTTGGAATGAAAGCACATATAAGATAGATGGATTTAGAGGTGGTCAGAAAAACTTTAGGGTAAACACTAAAGAAAGAATAAGTATAAATACTGATTACTTAATAGATTCAGATGCAGTATGGTTTGAGGACTTAATTAATAGTCCTGAAGTTTATATGTTAAATGGTTATTCTATTTCAGACACAAGTGGTATGGTAAATAAGTATGTAGAACCTGTTACTGTAACTACTTCAAGTTATACTAGAAAAACAAAGGCAAACGATAAGCTAATACAATATACATTTGAAATAGAAAAGAGTAAAAATAAAAGAATACAATCTGCATAATGAGTGTACAACTAATACTATACCCACAAGATTATCAGGGAGTTTATCAATACAACTCTAGTACAAATAATACAAACCTAGTAGCAGATGGTGTTAACTTTAATAGCATACAAAGTCATACAGGATATAGTTCTACTACTAGCGACCCTGCTTTTGATGCAGTAACAAATGATGCACCAATAACTAATTGGAAAAAGTTTAGGTCTTATGGTGGTACTTCCTATGCAGATGTAGATTATCCTGTTAAAATAGGTACAATAGCACCTAAGCTAAGATTCAGAGCAGCTTCAGGAGGTGTAAATTCTAGTAGTGGTATATATCAACAAATAAACAACTTAGTAATAGGTGCAACGTATCAATTAAAATTTAAAATACAAAATGCAGCTACAGGTGGTTTTTTATTTATAGGTAATGATAGCTATGGTAACAACTTAGGAGGTGGGGGTGCTACTGCAATATCAACATCTACTACAGGTTTTAAAACATTTGACTTTACGGCAGTAAATTCATCAGAAGTATTAATATTAGATTACCAAAATGATGGTGCAGATTATATAGATGTTAGAAGGATAAGTATTAGGGGTGCAGGTGCTACACCTCCTTTAATATATTCAGATTTAGAAGATGGTCAGGTTATATGCGACTTATATGAAGATGAAGATATACCATTAAGTTTATCTATAGACAATTTTAAAAATGCAGCAGAAAAAACACAAAGTTATTCTAAGGACTTTAATTTACCTGCAACTAAAAGAAATAATAGAATATTTACACAAATATTTGAGATAACAAACTCATTAGAAATAGATGGTACATTAGTGCAAGGAACATTTAATCCTTATGTACAAACTAAGTGTATATTAAAACAAAACGGCTATATTTTATTTGATGGTTTTTTAAGATTAATAGATATAGTAAACAAAGAAGGAGAGATTAGTTATAATGTAAATTTATATTCCGAAACTATAGCATTAAAAGATGTTCTTGAAAATAAAAAATTATCATATTTAGATTTTGATGAGTTAGAACACGATTATAACAAAAGTAATGTTAAAGCAAGTTGGGATACTTCAGGACTTACACTAACAAACTCACTACCTACTAACTCATTTGCTTATAAAGCGTCTTTAGGTGTTAATAATACAGATGTTATAAAATACCCTTTTGTAGATTGGACTGGTAATATTAGTTTAACTGCACCTAGTGGTAGTGGTGCAATAAATGGACAACCTGTATTAAATAGGTTAGAAGATGCGTTTAGACCTTTTATAAACTGCAAGTACATATTTGATAAAATAATGAATGATGCAGGATTTACTTATTCATCTGATTTTTTAGATGGTACAAACCTTAGTACAGGAGATGTAGATTTTACTAAGTTATTTATGGACTTTAATTTTACAGGAGAAGCACCTAGTGAAACAAAAGAAGGGTTTTATAATTATTTTGGTCAATCACTACCTAATTATCTTTCAGCAACAACATTTAAAAATGTAAATCTATCTTTAGAGGAATATACTGATGCTATGGGTTGGGATGATGTTAATTATAAGTTTGTAGGACAAGCAGACAATACAGGATATAAAATAGAATATAATATTATCTTTACTGTTATATCTAATGATACATTATTTTTTAGAGGAGTAAAAAAAGATAGTAGTGGTAACATAGTAGATACTTATAATGTAAGTGCGTATGCATATACTACTTCTGACCAACCTGTTATTTCAGGTGTAATATATACATCTTTAGACACTAATGAAACTTTAGAATTACAATTTAGAAGTACGGCAGCAGGAAGCTTTAAGCAATATAATAGTACAGTATTTCCTAACTGGAGTACAGTAAATGTAACTATAGGATTGACAACTGTAGTAGATTCTACTTTATTAAAATCAAAAAGAGGAGATATAGGACAATGGGAATACGTTAAAGCGTTTTTTACGATGTTTAACTTAGTTTCTATGCCTGACCCTAACAACACACGAAATATTCGTATAGAGCCGTATAATAAGATATTCTTTGAAGATACAGCAGGTCTAAGCTTAGCAGACAGAAATATAAAACACGATTGGACAAATAAAGTAGATGCTACAGAGATAAAACTAACACCTTTAGAATTAAAGAAAAAAACAACATTCAAATATGAAGAAGACGATGAAGATTATCCTTTCACTTTGTATAAAAATGGTACTGGTGGCGAGTTATATGGTTCTAAAGTATTTGATGCTATTAATTTATTTGGCTTTACATTACTTAAAGAAGAAGAAGAAATAACTGCTGCACCTTTTGCTTCTACAATCGTTAAACCTTTATTTGATAGGTTTCCTGATTTTATAGTACCTGCAATATTTTCATCTAATGATGACCAAAGTGCTTTTGAAGGATTTGACAATGCACCTAGAATACTATTTGACAATGGAAAAAAGCTATCGGCTAACTCTTATTATATACCTGCACAAAATGGGTTGTCAAGTGAAAATCAAACATACTTTGGACAATTTACTCATTTGTCAGAACTTACTCCTACTACAACTGATACAAGCGACTTAAACTTTGGAGAAGCACAACTTATAAATCCTGTAGGTAACCCTCTAATACCAGTTAATAACCTATTTAACTTATACTGGCAACCTTACTACAATGAGTTATACCATTCAGATACTAGAGTAATGACAATTAAAGTAAATCTAAATGCAGCAGACATAAATACATTTCAGTTTAATGAAAAGGTTATGATAAAAAACAGAGCATATAGAGTAAACAAGATAGATTATAAACCTAATGATTTATCTACTGTAGAATTTATACTAATACCATAATGAATTACAAAAAAGGATTTAAAATAAAACCAAGATTTGTTGGCACGACAGGTAACGTAGTGTTTACTGATGGTACGAATAATGTAACACCTAACCAATTAGCTTGTGAAGCATACGGATATAGATATAATGAAGTTACAGGTACTTGTACTGCTTTTGATTATAATACTAAAATAACTAATACATCAGATAATATTTATAATATAGTAAACGGAGAACTTAACACAACAAATGTAGGAACTGAAAATACATCTATATTAGGTACAAATAATACATCTAGTGGTAATAATCTAAACGTACTTATTTCAGGTAAAAACCATTTAGTAGATAATGGATTAAATGATTCATCAATTATAGCAGGTTCATTTGGTCAATCATTAAATCAGGGAGAAGTAGTAGTAGGAGGTGGTGGTTTTGGTACAACTCTAGGATTAGCACAAACATACTACATACAACAATCAGGAAATACTACAGATGGTACAGAAACTTCTTTATATACTCAATATATAACTAATAAATTCATTGAGAAAGTACCTAATGCAGTAATAGGGTTTGAAGCTAATGTAATAGGTGTAAATACAGGTGTAGGGGAAGGAACAACAGGAGAATATGGTTATGTTCAATTAACAGGTGCAGTTACGTTTACTAACGGCTTGGCTTCTACATATCATCAACATTCTGCACATATAGTGGAATCAGGGCATAGTGGTATGAATATATCTGCAACAATGAAAGATGCAACGGCTACTAGCTTTGGTGTAGCAGTAACAGGATTAGCAGAAACATATATACAATGGACTGCTGAAATAAAATTATGGCAAAATAAAATAACACAAACGATATAATTATGGCAAAAGAAGTAATTAATGCAGAAGTAAAAACAAACATAGGAGATGTTACAGAACAAGCTAGTGAATTAGCTAATGAATTTAAAGTAATGGGTGTATCTCTTGGAGATGTTAAAAGAGGACTACAAACAATGGCTGCAACTGCTAAAAAATCATTTGCTACAGTAAGAGCAGGTATAATGAGTACAGGTATTGGTGCTTTAGTTATAGCATTAGGTTCATTAGTTACTTGGTTTACTAAAACTAAAGAAGGTTCAGAAGCACTAGAAAGAGTTTTTGCAGGTATTGGTGCTACAGTTAATGTTTTAGTTGATAGAATATCAACATTTGGTGGTGCTATTGTAAAATTATTTCAAGGAGATACAAAAGGTGCTTTAGAAGATGTTAAAGCAACATTTAAGGATATAGGTACAGAAATAGTTAATGATACTAATGCTACAGTTGCTCTAAAACAAGCATACCAAGATTTAAGAGATAGTCAAAGAGATTTAAACGTAGAAACTGCAAAACAAAGGGCAGAAATAGAAAGATTAAAATTAATTGCAGAAGATTTAACTAAAGATGAAGAAGTAAGATTAAAGGCAGCACAAGATGCTTTTGACATAGAAAATAAATTATTAGATAAAAGAGTTGCTAATGCAGAAGAAGATTTAAGAATCCAAAGGGAATTAAATATAATGAGAGGTGGTAAAACTCAAGCTGAAGATTTAGATAAAGAAGCACAAGCGGAAATAAACCTTTTTAATATTAAACAAGAAAGTATTACTAAGCAAATAGAATTAAATAACAAGATAAATGGTATAAAAAGAGAAGCAGAAGCAAAAGAAATAGCAGCGTTAGAAGAACTAAAGAGATTAGACCAAGAAAGAATGGGTATTTTAACAGAAATGCCAAGATTAGCAGGAGAAGCTGCACAAGGAATGGCTAAAGCAGATGATAGTTATTTTAATGGGTTAAAACAAAACAATGAAAATATAAAAAAGTCAGATGAGGAGGTTGCAGATGCTAAAATTAGAGGTTATTCTCAAATGTTAGGTGCTATTAGTAATTTTGCATCAGAAAGTAAAGAACTTGCCGTAGCTAGTGCTATAATGGATACCTATGCAGGTGCAAATACTGTATTTAGAGACGCTACTTTACCTACTGTAGCTAAATTTCCTATGGCAGCAGCCGTTATTATCAATGGACTAGCAAATGTTAAGAGAATATTGTCTACAAATGTACCAGGAGGAGGAGGAGGAGGTGCTGCACCTGGAGATACAGGCACACCTGCACCTGAAATGCTTAGTGGCTCGTTTACTTTAGGTGGTGGGCAAGAAGCACAACCTGTACAAGCATACGTTGTTACTGATGATATGACTAACAATCAAAATAAGTTAGCTAATATTAGAAGAAGGGCTACTATATAAAAAATCAAATAAATTAATAAAAAATCTATTATATACTATGAAAAAGAAAGGAACTTCAATTATAGAATTAGTAATTTCTGATGAAAACGAAGAATTGACTATAGATGCTATAAGTTTAGTTACAAGTCCTGCAATAGAGCAAGATTTTGTATATTTTGGTAAAGAAAAGAACAATCTTACGTTTGCTAAGATAGATGAGGAGAAAAGAATGTTAGTTTCTCCTGCTTTAATACCAAATAAGCAAATATTTAGATACGACCCTAATACTGATTCTAATTATTATGTATATTTCTCAAAAGATACAGTAAGACAAGCTAGTGAGTTATATTTAAAGCATAACAACCACCATAAAGCTACATATCAACACGAAGATAGAGTATCAGGTGTATTAACAGTAGAAAGTTGGGTAAAAGAAGGGGATATGGACAAGTCAAAGTTATATGGGTTTGATTTACCTGATGGTACTTGGTTTGTAAAGATGAAAATAGAGAATGATGAGATGTGGAACAAAATAAAAGAAGGAGAACTTCGTGGTTTAAGCATTGAAGGATATTTTGTCAATAAATTTCATAAAATGCAAAAGCAACCAACGAATGAGGAGATACTTTCTGCTTTAAATGAAATATTACAAAATCAAACAAACAATAATTAATTCTATTATATAAAAAAAAGACAAATGGATTTAAAACAACAAATATTAGTAGCACTTGGTCTTGACAAGCAAGAAGAAGTGAATTTAGAGTTTCAAGCGAAACTTGAAGATGGTACTATAATAGTTTCTACTGCTGCATCATTAGAAGCAGGAGTGGATGTATCAGTTCTTACAGAAGATGGAACAACTATATTACTTCCAGTTGGAGAATACAAAACCGAAGGAGAAGATGGTATAGGATTTTCTGTAGAGGTTGAAGGTGTAATTGCTGAAATTTACGAAACTGAACAAGAAGAAGTAGTAGAAGAAGAAGCATCAGAAGAAACTTCAAAGGAAGAAATGAACGAAGAAACTACTGAAGAAACTACTGAAGCAGTTGAACAAACTGAAGCAGTAGAATTTGATTCAGTTGCTTTTATGGATGAAGTTAAGTCCGTAGTAGTTGATTTAATGGGTAATGTAAATACAGAAATTGAAACATTAAAATCTGAATTAGCATCTCTTAAATCAGAAAATGAAGAATTATCTTCAGAAAAAGAAAAATTATCTGCACAAGTAGTAGAGTTATCAAACGAACCTGCTGCAAAACCTGTAGATATTAATAAATTTAGTGCTTTAGGTAGAGAAACTACACAAAGAGATTTATCTAAAATGACTAAAAGAGAAAGAATATTATATAACATAACAAATAAATAAAAAAAAATGGCTTTTAACGTAACATCAAATTATGCAGGTAAAGCATTCGGACAATATATTTCGGCTGCTTTAAAAGAAGCTAAATCCTTAGAGGGTTTAACTGTCTTAGAAAATATAAAATATAAATCAAATATTAGAAAAATGGCAGGTTCTAGCTTAGTAGCTGATGCAACTTGTGATTTTACTGATGCAGGTACTCTAAATGTAACAGAAGCAGTACTTACTCCTAAAAATCTACAAATTAACGTAGACCTTTGTAAAAAAGAATTATTAGAGGGATTTGAGAGCGAAGAAATGAAAGCAGGTGCTTTTAACAGAACTGCACCAACTTTTGACCAGTATGTATTATCATACTTTGGAGAATTAATTGCTGATTCAGTAGAGGGTTCTATTTGGTCAGGTGCTGCTGCTAATGCAGGAGAATTTGAAGGATTTTTAACGGCTACAACAGGTG
>Ga0208643_1001458_pt1 | contig 13062 bp, 13 predicted proteins | sample VirMetDEL_Nov_12_FD_184516 | JGI IMG/M metagenome (GOLD analysis project Ga0208643, IMG submission 184516) | Aqueous microbial communities from the Delaware River and Bay under freshwater to marine salinity gradient to study organic matter... | ecosystem: Environmental > Aquatic > Marine >... | reverse complement strand
ACTTATATTTTAAATTAACAGGTACATTAGCTCGTAACCAAACTTTAATCATGCCTAGTGGTTCTGAAAGAGTTTTTATCATAGAAGATGCAACTGATAGAACTACAGCAAATAAATATACTTTAAGTGTTAAAACAGCAGGATCATCAACTCCTGTTGCAGTACCTGTAGGAGCTGTTATGCTTCTTAAATCTGATGGAACTGATACTTCTAAAGCAATAACTGAACAATCATATTTTACAATTACATCATCTTCTATTACTGCATATACAGCAGTTGCAGGTGATCAACTTTTAGTAGATACAACTCAAACAACCGTTACAATTACTTTACCTGCATCTCCTGCAATAGGTGATGAAGTAGTAATTATAGATGCAAGGGGAACTTTTGCTTCTAACAATGTTACTGTTGAAAGAAATAGTCAACCTATTAACTCTGGTACAAATAATTTAGCATTATCTACTAATGGTCAAGCAATAACTTTAGTCTATATAGATTCAACAAGAGGTTGGGCATATAAAACCAATACAGCGTAGAGGTAATAAATGCTTACTGAAATTAAATTTGCTCCAGGAATTGACAAGCAGGACACCAGTGTTGGTGCTACAGGTCGTTGGGTAGATTCAGATAATGTAAGATTTAGATATGGTCTTCCAGAAAAAATAGGTGGTTGGCAATCTTTACTTAATCAAAGTATTGTTGGTGTTGCTAGAAAACTACATTCTTTTGTTGACTTAGAAGGAAACAGATACACAGCAATAGGAACTGACAAATTTTTACTTATATATTTTGAAGGACAACTTTTTGATATAACACCTTACAGAAGTAATAATGCTGGTGTCCAAACTACTTTTACCTCATCTACATTAGCTACAAATAGCACCTCTACAAAACTTTGTACTATTACAACTACATCAGATCATGATTTATTAGAAGGAGATATAGTTCAATTAGATTCTGTAACACTACCTAGCGGAACTGGATTAAATGCTACACAATTTGAAGATCAATTGTTTCAAGTCTTATCAGTACCTACTCCTACAACATTTACAATTAATTCTTCTAATCAAGCAACTGCAGTAATATCAACTGGTGGATCATTAACTGTTCAACCTTATGAAAGGGTAGGTCCTCCTGCACAATCTTATGGTTATGGTTTTGGTATTGGTCAATATGGTGGGACTGTTGCAGGTGCATTGACTAATACTTTAAATGGAGCATTACTTGCTGATACAGCAGGTACAGGTGGATCAGGAACTGTTATTAATATTACATCAAACACAGGTTTTCCAACAGCAGGAACTATTGCAGTAGGTAATGAATTAATTACCTATACAGGTAAAGGAACTAATACTTTAACAGGTATTACTAGAGGAGCTCTTGGAACTGCAACAACCGGTACATCAAATGGTCAAGCTCATTCAAATGGTGCAACTATTACTAATGCAACAGATTTTACAGGCTGGGGAGATGCAGTAGAGGCATCAACTGTTACTTTAGAACCTGGGTTATGGTCTTTAAATAATTTTGGTCAGGTGTTAGTTGCAACCGTTTTTAACGGAAAAACTTTTACTTTTAATTCTGCAACAGCTACTTTATCCACAACCATAGGTGCAACAACAAGAGCATCTACAACAACATCAGGATTTGAAACAGCTATTGCAACAGGAGTTGGAAACCCTACTGCAACAAGACAAACTTTAATTTCACCAACAACAAGACACTTAATTCATTTTGGAACAGAAACAACTATCGGCGATTCTAGTACACAAGATGATATGTTTATTAGGTTTTCTGATGCAGAGTCTATTAATGAATATGATATTGAGGCAACTAACTCAGCCGGTTCGCAAAGACTGCAAGATGGTACAAAAATTATGGGAGCTTTAGTTGCAAAAGAAAATATTCTAGTATGGACTGATAATGCACTATACACTATGAAATTTGTAGGAGCACCTTTTACATTTGGTTTTGAACAAGTTGGCACTAACTGCGGATTGATTGGAATGAATGCAGCTATTGAAATTGATGGTGTTGCATATTGGATGTCTAATAATGGTTTCTTTGCATTTGATGGTACTGTAAACTCATTACCATGTAGTGTAGAAGATTATGTTTATGATGATTGTGCAACTACTAAAGGTCAACAAATTAATGCAGGTATTAATAATCTATTTACAGAAGTAACTTGGTGGTACCCAACTGCACCAAATGATTTTAATAATAGATCTGTTACTTATAATTATGGAGAATCACAACAAGTTCCTATGGGTAATTGGTATACAGGAGTTAATGAAAACTCTATAAGAACTGCTTGGATTGATTCTTTAATTTATCCTAAACCTTATGCTACAGCTTTTAATAGTGACCAGACCGGTACTTTTCCAACTGTTATTGGTGAAGATGGATTAGGTCAAAGTGTATTTTTTGAACACGAAACGGGGACCGATCAAATTAATCCAGATGGAACTACTACAGCTTTAACATCTTTTATTCAATCATTTAGTTTTCCTTTACAACAAGGACAGAGTGAAGTATTTCTAGCTATGAGAAGATTCTTACCTAACTTTAAAGTGTTAAACGGTAATAATAATGTTACAGTTGGAATTAAAGATTATCCTGCAAGTGAAGAAACTAATTCACCTTTAAGTCCTTTTATAGTTAATTCTTCTACAACAAAAATAGACACACGTGCTAGAGGAAGATATGCAAATTTAAAAATAGAAAATACAGCAGCCGGTGAGTCTTGGAGATTTGGTACATTCCAAGTAGATTTACAACCAGATGGAAAAAGATAATGACAAAAATAGTAGTAAGATTACCAGAACCTAAAAGAGAATACACAGAAGATAATCAAAGACAAATTAATAGAGCTATAGCTACGGTCATAGAACAATTAAATTCTACATACTTAACACAATTAAAAGAAGACCAAGAACGATATACTTGGTATGGATTAGGTTAATGGCAAATATTTATAAAAATGCAAAAGTAGATTTAACTACAACTGACTTAACAGTTTTGTATTCGGTGCCTTCTAATTCTAGAGCAATTGTAAAATCTATTCTAGTAACAGAAGATGCTAACAGTGGAACTAATATTACTATTAATTTAGTAAATGCTGCAGGAGCAATTTTTAATATTGCTAAAACAAAACCTATTGCAGCTTTAGCAACAGTTCAGATACTAGATGAACCTTTAATTATGCAAGAAAGCGAAGTCTTGAAAGTTCAAGCAGGAGATGCTAATGAACTGTTTGTAATATCATCTATATTAGAAATTAATAGGGAGGACAGATAATGTCATTTATAGAAACAAAAGCTTCAGTTAGGTATGAAGTAATTGATGGTAAAAAAACACCAATAATTACACCTGAATGTGAGGTAACATTAACTAACACGCAAACAGGAGCAGAGTATAACTCTGATGAAGAAGCGTTAGCAGATGTACAGGATCCAAATAGTAATACTAAATCAGAACACATACGAAGAGATGTAAAAATTACTGTAGAAAGTATACCTTTGGGTGCTGACGTTAATATATTCTAGATTGACTAGTGGTTAAAAACCTAGTAAATTAAGAGTATTGGCTTATAAACAAGAGTAGCCACCTTGCTATGGAATTCATATTTAATAAGAGCCAACTACAAGATATGCACCAAATCATATCCTTGTATAAAGAGTTTGATAGGAATAAAGAGTATACTCGAGAAGACTTATACTATCACATACTTCCTTCTATTAAGTTGAATCAATATAAAATTATTAAGGAGAACAACAAAGTGGTATCTTTTGCAAATTGGGCATATCTAGATAATGTCTCAGAACAAGAGTTTAAAAAAACAGGAGACTTTCCTAACGAGTCTTGGAAAAGTGGACCTAATGCATGGGTGATAGATGTTGTTTCTAAAATTAATGGTGCTAAAATAACCCATTGGTTAAGACATAATTTTAAAAAAGTTAATTGGATGAGATCAGATAAAAATTTTAAGTTTTATAGAATAAGTAAAAAAGGATATTAATGTCAAAAGTAATTAAGAAAATAACAAAACCTATTTCAAAAGGCTTAGACAAAATAATTCCTAATGAACTAAAACCCTTACTACCTTACGCAGCAGCGTTCATGCCTTATTTACTACCAGCTGGAGGAATCTTTTCAGGTATGGTAGGTAGAGGTTTAGCAAGTGCAGGGGCCAACGCAGTAGGTCAACTAGCACAAGAAGGTAATGAAGGAGAATTAAATGCTTTATCTTTATTATTAGCAGGAGGCCAGGGAGCTTTAACTGCTCCAGGAGATGCTTCAAGAGGTATTAAATCAGCTTCACAAAGATTAAGAGATATGACTTCACGTACAGCAATAGGAGGAGAAATTCCAGGAGGAAGTATGCCGGGACAAGGTATTGGTGGTTTTAAATATCAAATGCCGAAAGACAGAACATTTTTTAGAAAGTTAGCTGACTTTGGTTTAGAAGGCAGCGCAAACTTAGCAGATAAACTAGGCACTGCTAGAGATACTTTAGGTGGTGCATTAGATTTAGATCCAACTTCAGCAAATTTTGAAATAATAGGAAAAGCTGCAGCAGCTCCAATATCACAAGGAACTGGTGACGTACTTTATGGAGAAGGTGTAAAACAGAAAAAAGATTTTGATAGAAATGAAGCACGAGAAGCAGTGGAAGCTGAAATGAGAAGAAGAGGATTAACTCAAGAATATATTGATGCTGTAACAGCTTCTATGAGTGCTTATGGATATACTCAAGCAGAGATTGATGAAATTTTAGAACTACAAGGTTATGAATTAGCTAGAGGTGGTAGAGTGGGTTATGCCATGGGTGGTGATATTATGGAAGGTATTATGAGTATGATAAAAGGTGGTGGAATGGATGCGAGCCAATCAGATTTTGATGAAGAGTATATAACAATTATGGGTGAAGATGGTCCAATAAGAATTAAAAAATCAGATTATGAATCTATGCCAGGGATGTTTATAGATACAACTACCAGTGCTTATGGAGACGCAGGTAGAGGAAGACCTGTTCCAGAATTTGCTAATGGTGGAAGAATAGGATTTAGAATGGGTGGTGGAGATTTTACTGCGCCAGATTTTATGTCAATGACAGAAGTAGTAGAAAATGTTGGCGGTGATGAAATGAATGAAGGTATTATGCAAATGGCTGATATGGATGAAGGAAAACAATTTTTACTTAACAAAAAATACCTTGAATTATTAAGAGAATATACTGAAAGAGATTTACCTAACGCTGATTCTAGAGCGTTAACTGAAGCAAATGAATTTGTTAGACAAATAAATTTAGCTGATGGAGGTAGTGTGCTACCACAAGGTATGGAAATGGATTACAGAGGTGGCGGAATGATACCTATGGGATCTAAAGAACGAGCTGATGATGTACCAGCAAGAGTAAGTAAAAATGAATTTGTAATGACTGCCGATGCGGTGAGAGCTGCAGGTGGTGGTAGTGTCAATAAAGGAGCACAACGAATGTATCAATTAATGAATAACCTAGAAGCAAAAGCATAATGGTTACTAAACAACAATTAGCAGAAGCAAAAAAATTACTTGAAGAACACGCACCTAAAGGTGAGTTTCTTGCATATATTAATAAAGATGAAGCACAAGTTTTAAAAAATTTAGGTGGTTCAGGTAGAATAGTTGAAGCAACACAAATTCCTTCTTTTGAAGTAGAAGAAACAAGACAACTTTATGATCCACAATTAACAGGATCTAGAACAGCTTTACTTACTAGTGTAGATAAATTAGGAGCAGGTCTAGCAGGTCAATTAGCAAACTATCAAGGTTTAGATCCATCTAAATATGCACCACAAATTGCAGCACAAAATCAATTACAGACTCAAGCAGCTACAGCCGCGGGCGGTTTAGGAAGTTTAACGGGCACAGGAGCGGGGACCGGTCAAGGTTCTATTGCTTCTTACATGTCTCCCTATCAACAACAAGTTATAGATGCATCCCTTGCAGAGTTTGATAGAAATGCTGCTATACAAAATCAAGGTTTAAGAGACGCTTCTATTCAATCAGGAGCTTATGGTGGTGGACGTGAGGGTGTAATGGCTGCAGAAGCATTAAGAGGCCAAGGTGCAAACAGAGCACAACTACAAGCACAATTATTAGCACAAGGATTTGATCAAGCAAGAGCAGCTAGATCCGATGATCTTGCGGCACAACAAGGACTTGGTACTTACCAACAACAAATGGGTCAATCACAACAAGGATTTGAACAAGCTAAATTAGATGCAGCACAAATGGCAGCTAGAGAACAACAGTACTCACCATTTACGCAAATAGGTTTAATTGGACAACAGTTAGCACAACTAACTCCAGGTACAATGCCTATTACAACTACAACATCTACACCAGCACCAGTAGCACCAGTTAGTCCACTTCAACAATTTATAGGTGGAGCAGGCGCTATCGGTGGTTTACTTGGAAAATTAACAGGATAATTAATGAGTAGAATATTAAGACGACCAATGTTCAGAGGTGGCGGAAAAGTTTCCAGTTATGGAAATGGTATCGCGTCGGGGCTCGCGGACGGTGGTAGAGTTAATTTAAGAGTTGGTGGAAATCCATTATCAAATAGAGCATTAGTTAATTTAGGTGGCGCCGGTGGAGCGCCAACACAATCTGTGATGAATACAGGTGGAAATATTTTAAATAAAAACGTAGGAAGAATGAGTGGTATGGCTACAAAAGGTGCTAACTTACTTAAAAGCCCAGTTTTTAGTGAAGCAGGTATAATGCAAGGTCTTAAAAAATTACCTGCACTAGGAGATAAAATTGCTAAATATGGAACAAACTTAATTAAAAGATTTCCTGCTATATCATATGGTTTGGCTGGAGAATATGTAACAAGACCACAAGATGTAGATAAAGTAATTTACGAACAAGAAGGTTATGGTCCTATTGAAGGTAGAATTAGACAAGTATTAGATCCTACTTACATGTCAAAAATGAAAAAAGTATATGAACAAGGATACAGTGAAGATGGTGAACTTAATGCTATTATAAATAAACAAATTACAGATAAAAAAGATCCCGCTTTAGAAGCAGCAGAAGATAATCCTAATAAAGAAATTGTTGTTAATGGTGAAGGAGAACCAACTTTAACTAAAAAAGAAAGATTAGAAAAAGCAGCTAAAGAATATGAAGATATTTTAGGTGCAGGTATTAAAAAAGATTCTATTTTTGATGCAATGGTTGAAGGCGGTACAAGATTACTAGCAGGTGAAGGATATGCTTCAGCACTAAACGCTGCAAATAAAGAATTAGATCCTATACAAAATATTAAAACAGCTTCTAGAAAACTTGCATTAGAAGAAGATATTGCAATTAGAAAAGCAGTAGCAGCTAACGCAGCTAAGTCTACAGACATGTCAAGAAGAATACAAGCAATGGTAGCAGCTGGTAGAACACCACAACAAATTGCTGACATGGTAGCAGGAATTAAACCAGAAACATTAGGAGATAAAGTAAAAGCACTAGGAAAAGTTGATGGTTATGCAGAATATATTAAAGAAAATCAACCCGATGTTACTATAGTAACTTCAAAATCAGACACATCTAATTTATCTCCAGGTAAATATTACATAGCAGATAAATTTACAATGATTGTAATTGATGAAAACGGTAAAAAAGTTAGCGAAGAAACAATTAAAAACGCATAGGAGGTTAGATGGCAACTTTCGACGACCTACTTAATAATAAAAAAAGTGTTGAAGAAGAATCTACTTTTGGAAATTTAATTGATGACAGTCCAAGTAACATCGGCACATTTATGGCAGGTATTGGTTCGGGTTTTTTTAAAATACCTGAAGGTATAGTATCACTTGGTGCAACATTAATTGATCTAGGAGCGGGGACCGACACAGCTTCTGAAGTAGAAGATTTTTTTGCAGACATAAATCCTTTTGATGAATATGCACAACAAACTACGGCGGGAAGAATATCAGAGTTACTAGTTAACCTGGCAGTGCCTGCAGGGCTAGCAGCAAAGACAGCAGGTAGATTAGCAGATACAGCTTTAGCTGCTAAAAAAGGTGGAAAGTATTTAAAGTTTGGTGCACAAGCAGGAGCAGCAGGTGTGGCTGATGCTATAGCTATAGCAGATGTAGAAGAAGCAGGAACTCTTGGAGATTTAGTAGGAGGTATTACTGCAATAGATAGAGAATCAGATAATCCACAAACAGAATTATTAAACAGATTAAAATTTGGAACTGAAGGAGCTTTGTTTACTGCGGGTTTAAGTGGTTTGTTTACAGGTGCTAAAAGATTAGCAACAGAAGGTAAAGAATTAAGATTTAGTAATAGTAAATTTAATAGAATGTTGGATAAGTTTGGTTCTAAGTTTAGAGCTAGAGCTGGTAAGACACAAGAATTTTTTGATGCAGAAACTGCATCATTAGGTGAAAGAGCTGCTGATGTTAACATTGCAGAAAACGTTGGTTTTACAATTCAAAAACAAATGGATAAAATTTTTCCAAAAATAAAAAGAGTTGGGGATCAAATGCCTGATGTAACTCGAACAAAATTAACTGAAGAAATGGGTGATGTATTATTGTCTGGCAATCCTATTGTAAATGAAACAGGTCAAGTAATATTTGGTAAGATGGATGATGTAGTTGCAAGTCCATTAAGAAATAAATTACTAACTAAAGGTATGGCTCCTGAAGCTGTTGATGAAGTGTTTGAAGAGCTAACTAGAATTAGAGGAACATGGGGTACATTGTTTTCTGGTTTAGGACAAAGACTTGATGACACTAGTTTAACTAAATTTAAAGACGTAATGAAAGATAAATGGAAAGATTATCTTGGTGCTAATTATAGATTATTTCAAAATGATTCTTTAATACCCGCATTAAATTACAAACCTGCAACTGCAGCAGTAGATAAATTAAAACAAGTATTTATGGAGGCTAAACCTGGACTAGGATCTGTTGAAGCAGAAAATTTAGTAGCGGATGTGTATAAAAGTGCAAGACTTCCTGCTGGTTTTCAATTTAATAAATATAGGCAAGATGTAGCTTTTAATCTTCCAGAGTTTGTTGCAAAAACAGTGTTGGACGATGCTTCTAATTTTAATAAGGTTGCTAACATGCAAGAACTTAAACCAGAATTTAAACAATTGTTTGGAGAAATATTAGGTAAAGATAAAAATGCATTACAAACAATTTTAAATGGTACTAATAAACTGTCTATGATTACCAGGCGTAATCAATTTTTAGATAATTTAGTTATGGAATCTAACGAACAGGCAGCTAAACTTGCTAATGGCACTGCAACAGGAACTAGACCTATGTTAGTTAATACTAGAGAAGAAGCTATTAGATATTTTGGTGATGACTTTAGAGAAATTAGTATGGACCCAGGTAAAAAATTAGCAGCTGGTGGTGTTAATTTAAAAAGACTAGGTGAAATAGAAGGAGCAGCAGATCAAATAGCACAAGGTCTAACTAATCCTGTAGACAAAAAATACGCAATTAATGGTATTGCAGATGCACTTGAAACTACTTCTAAAGATTTAGGAGCTAAAGGTATGGTTGGTAAGATGTATGAAAACTTTATTCTATACCCTAAAGCTACATCACAAATAGCTAAAACAATTTTATCACCTATTACTCACGTTAGAAACTTTTTATCTGCTAGCGCATTTGCAACCGCGAACGGTATTATACCTAACAAAGAAGCTATTAAACAAGCTTATGGTGCATTACAAACAGGACTAAAAGGTACAAGACAACAGAATGAATTATATCAAAAACTTTTAAGACTTGGTGTTGTAAATTCACAGGTACAAGTAGGAGATCTAACTAAACTATTAGAAGATGTTAAGTTCGGTGAGACTATGAATTCATATAATGGTTTAGATAAATTATTAAAACCATTTAAAAAAGGATTTAAAACATCTCAAGATTTATACACAGCTGAAGATGACTTTTGGAAAATTGCATCATGGGCTACTGAATCTAAAAGACTTGAAGATGCTTTTGCAGCTAAAGGATTAACTAGAGGAAGTTCATTTAAAGATGCTTCTGGTAAAATAATAAAATTAGATACTGATTATTTTGAAAAACAAGCAGCGGACATAGTTAAAAATAATATACCAAATTATTCTTATGTATCAGATTTTGTAAAAGGTTTAAGAAAAATGCCAGTAGGTAACTTTGTATCTTTTCCCGCAGAAATTATGAGAACAAGTACTAATATTGTTAAGCGTGCGTTAGATGAAATTAGTTATACAGCAACACTTGCAGACAGTAGTACAATTAATCCACTCGCTAGTATTGGTTACAAAAGATTAGCAGGTATGGCAGCTACAACATTAGCTGTTCCCTATGCAGCAGTAGAAGGAGCTAAAGCTTTATACAATGTTACTGAAGACGAAATGGATGCAATGAGAAGATATGTTGCGGATTGGTCTAAAAATTCTACATTGATTCCTATTAGAGATGAAGAAACTGGTCAATTAAAATACGTAGATTTTTCTCACATGAATGCATACGATACAATTACGAGACCACTACAAACTGTATTAAATAGAGTAGGCCAGGGTGAAACTGATAATGATGGTATGCTTGATGATTTTGTTTTAGGTTTAATTGAGTCTACTAAAGAATTAGGAATGCCATTTATATCAGAATCAATTTGGACCGAAGCATTAACAGACATTACGATCAGAGGAGGTAAAACTCCAGAGGGTTATCAAGTTTGGAATCCTGAAGACACAATGGGTGGTAAAGTATCATCAATGGTTGGACACTTAGTAGAATCACAGGCACCTTTTAACTACAAACAATTAAATAGAATGAGACTTGCATCTAAACCTATTGACGATGAAGGTAGATTTGATGAAAGAGGAAATGAATATGATTTAGGTAATGAGCTTGCAGGTATTGCTGGCTTGAGAGCGATCGACATAGATCCTGCTAAAGGAATAACTTATAAAATTTCAGAGTTACAAAAAAAAGAAAGACTTGCAAAAGATTTATTTAAAAGACCATCATTAAAAGGTGGAGTCGTTACACCAGAAGAAATTGTTGATGCGTATATAAATGCTAATAGAGCTTTGTTTGCAGCTAAAAGTAATTTTATGAAAGACTATGATGCAGCACAAGTATTAGGAATTAGTGCGGGAGATCTTGATGAAAGAATGAGTCGTGTTTCCAAAAGAGATAGATTTGCAATTGAAGATGGAGAATTTAGACCTTATCAACCATCAAGAGATATAATAGATAAGTTTGAAGAAAATGCATTAAGACTTGGAGTACCAAATCCATACAATCAAGCCGAACCTGTTATAGAAGCTATTCAATCTTTAATAGAAATAGCACCATTATCATTAGAAGGTTTGCCTAATATAGAAAATCCATTTAGAGTTGATGAAACACAAGTTAACCTTGACCCGATAGCAAGTTTAAATAATTTAGGTGTAGGAGTAACAGGTGCAGATTTATTATCTAATACTACTAATCCATCACCTTTTGGTGTACCCTTCGAACAACAAAACATAGATCAAAAATTAGCAAGTGGTAAAAGAGCTGGGTTTGGAAAACCTGGTGACATTACTTTTGGAAGTTAATCATGGCTATAGAACCTAAAAACACAAGAGAACATATCTTATCCTTATATGGACACATGACTGGAATTAAAAAAGATATTGCTAAGAACAAGCAAGACCTTAAACATATTCACGAAGACGTCGAGAAATTGGGCGGTAAGATAGACAAGTTCTATTGGGTTCTTTTAGTAGCTGCGGGAACAACTACACTCTTCGTGATAGATTTATTTTTTAAATAGGAGAAAATTATGCAACTTAGTAAACACTTTACTTTAAGAGAGATGACCAATTCGATGACCGCGCAGCGTAAGGGTATAGATAATACACCCGGATCAGCAGAAATTAAAAACTTAGGTGACTTATGTTACGAAGTTCTTGAGCCACTACGTGCACATTTTGACAAGCCAGTTACAATTACCAGCGGATACCGGAGCGAGGCGCTTTGTGAAGCGATCGGCAGCAAAAAAACATCGCAGCATGCACTGGGCCAGGCGGTCGACCTAGAAATATTTGGCGTGCCTAACATTAAGACAGCTTACTGGCTACAAAATAACGTAGATTTTGACCAGCTGATTATGGAGTACTTTGATCCTGCAGATCCAGCAGGCGGATGGGTCCACATAAGCTATCACGAATCAGATTCTAATAGAAAACAAGTATTGACCTTCGACGGTAAAAAGTATACCGAAGGACTTCCAGACATGGAATGGAAAGACGGCAAAGTCGTAGGTTAATTTTATGAAAAATAGTTTGTTAGTGCATCAGCACTTGATTATTCGTGCTGAAGCAATTAAACCTCCAACAGACGAAGAGCAACTAACAGAATGGATGAAAGATTTTGTAGAGTCTATAGATATGAAAATATTTATGGGTCCTTATGTTAAGTACTGTCACATGGAAGGCAACCGAGGTATCACTGCTGTTGCAATTATAGAGACTTCACACATAGCAATGCATGTATGGGATGAACCATCACCTGCATTAATGCAGTTTGATGTTTATAGTTGTGCAAAGTTTGACGTAGAAAAAATCTGTAACAAAATTAAACAAGATTTTAACATACAAAAAATAGAATATAAATTTTTAAATCGCGAAACAGGATTAGTAGATTTGTAATTTTCAACAAAAATACTTTTGTCTTAGAAAATCCTAGTTACATATACAACCAAAAAAGAACCCACCACCTTCTTTCATAACATGTTTATTTATGTGATCTAAATAAGTTGTTAGTTTTTCTCTTGCTATATCGCACAAACTAAAACAATCTACTACTTCAGGTCTAGCTACCCTAACAAACAATTCTTTTGTTACAGGTATTAAATGATACAAACCATCTTGTAGAATAATCAAATCCATGCTCTCCAGTCTTCATCCATAATTTGATTAGCAATATTCATTTTAGATCTTAAAGCTTTTACTATCTTTTCATCTACAGTTTTTGGTGCTATAAAATCTACATATGTTACTGACTT
>Ga0208643_1001451_pt1 | contig 13110 bp, 14 predicted proteins | sample VirMetDEL_Nov_12_FD_184516 | JGI IMG/M metagenome (GOLD analysis project Ga0208643, IMG submission 184516) | Aqueous microbial communities from the Delaware River and Bay under freshwater to marine salinity gradient to study organic matter... | ecosystem: Environmental > Aquatic > Marine >... | reverse complement strand
CCGCATTGTTTGGTAATACACTATATAATTTCCCATCCTTATAACCCGATGGTACCATAGCTAAACTTGGTGTTGCCATAATTATTTCTTATTTATTATGTTAATTCTAATTTCTTGTCGATACAGTTTGGTGATTCAATAACCCCTCCATCTGCCTTAACTCGTGTCATAAATGCTTTGGTCTCATCAGAGAATCCAAATAGCATCATCATCACTCTACGCCTACTCATTACACCTCAGCGTTAAAGTAACCATCTAATGCAGTTTTTAATGCCGCAAAAGAAGCGTATACTGTTCCACTTTCATTAAATAGACTCGTGTAAGGCGCTTGTAAAAGTAATTCGTTACCTTGAAGAGTTTTTACTATTAAATAATCACCTTGCTTTTGTCTTTGAATCTCGCAGAATGCCGGGTATCTGTACTCGATACCATTCTCAATTACTAATTCTTTTGTTACTGAATCTTGGAAAATTTTAATCATCGTTATTATTATTTATTTATTAATTATTATTTACTTTATTTTTTCATTTACACACTCTACACTCTCTACAACTCCTCCATCACTCGCAACTCTAAACGGATAATCACCGCTTACTGTACTTACATTTATTTTATTAGTTGGACTGCTATAGTTTCCCTTTGTGTCAAACGCTCTTACATAAAAAGAGTAGCTATTAGAGGGATTTAAGTTTGATATATTTATACTATTAGATTGTACTGTTGCAAATAGTGAATTATTATTATATATGTAATAACCCGCTATTGGAAATGTTCCTTGTGTTGAAGCATCCCAATTTAAATCTATAGAATTTCCTCCATAAAAGTTAGAATAAACTAAATTAGATGGTGCTGATGGTAATATAAATTGTGATGGAGTTACTACGTTAAATATTGTTTCAAAAGTTGGTATATAATACGCTTGATTATCTTCTTTAGCAGTTAAAGATATATTAAAGCCATTCATATCACTTCTTAATGTTCCACTTGCTGAGTTCACAGTAACCTCTCCACCATTTCTCATTCCTATAAATCTGTACTTTCCGTTTCTATCTAATACAACTGCACTATAATCTTTATTAGCTAATTTGTAAACCTCAGAATTTTCATCAGCTTCCGGGATTGTAAAATCTAACTTTTGTGTCCACTCAATACCTCCGTTTTGAATAGATGTTGATTCTGTAAAAGCTATATTTTGTGCTTCATATAAAAAAGCATTAGTAAAAGGAAATGTTACCACCTCTTGGTCAATAGTTAAATTTAAACTTTTAGAATGTTTTACGTAAGGGAATAGATATAACTTACTTATACCACCTTGTCTGTTCTTACAAGTTTTAGATATTGCTTTAGTAATATTACAAGTTATGAATTCAGCCATTATTAGTATTTATTATATTTACTATCCTCTACATTAGACGTTCCAAAAAACCATCCACCTCTGTTAGTTATTTTCTGAGCATCTACTCCATCTTGATGCGTTTTATATTCATCAATATGGTTTTTACATATCCAATCCTCAAACCTAAGTAAATAAGTCTCTACAAACCCCGAATAAGTACCGGAAAATCTATTTAGTTCATTAGAATCCATCGGAGTTAGATTGTCGCCTTGATGAATAACAGAACCACCATTTCCAACCATATAGTTAGATATTAATGCGTAGTTAGCTACTGTTTGAAATTTAGTTATAGGCTGAACAAACTTAGTGTATAGTTCTAAATACAACCCCGTTAAGCTATCAGCTTCAGCACCCGCATAAATTACGTCATATAATTCTTGACCAAGCATTGGGAGGATAGTTGTGTTCTGAACGTCACTAATTATATAAACTATCTTATCATCATCTACATTACCTCCTATTATAGTAGTTGATTTTATTGTTGGTGGACTTACAAATAAAAATTCCATATTATTTATTATTATGTGGTTTAATACTTACATCACTATTGTTTGTAGGTGGCTTTAAACCTTTTCTACGTGCCTCTGATGTGCTTATTGTTTCAGATAAAGGAGAATTTAAATCTTGTTTCTTACCTTTTTTAAGATATATCTCTCTTTGCCATTTATGTTTACAAGTTCCGTTAGGATATTTAGCAGACATTTTACCTCCGCCTTTCCATAACCATATAGAATAAGGAGCGTTTCCGTTTCCTTTACCTTTACCAAATCCGGGATTAGTACTCGATTTCTCCATTTGAAGGATATCTTCTTTTCTGTAAAGTTTATTTGCGGTAATCATCTGCTTACAGAATCCTCTCTCGGGAGTTGAGCCTACATATCTATATCTTATCATTATCTTGTCACTATCTTGTGAACTCTTAGCGTTTGGTCTTGCAGTTCCCGTGTTAGCAAAGTTAACTAAATCTAAAACATCATCATCTGTATCATAATCAACCTCATTAAATGACATTAATCCGTATTCTTCGTTTAAATCCTCACCTAAAGCAATCAATTCATTAGCAAACTCCTCGCTCGGAGTGTTTACATCGTCTGTGCTGCACGATATACATTTATCTATGTTAGATGTTAACTCTACATCTTTAGACTCATCTACAACCTCCTCAACAACTACCTCTTCTGTTAATGGTTTAAATATTAAACTAATATTAATTCCATAATAAGTAAATACATCACTTAAAGAATCTAATATAAATTTTTGTTTAGGAGCGATAACTCTTTTTATTAATTGCTTTTCACTTTCATCAATCATATCAGCTTGAGAACTAAATCCCGTAGCTGAATCTAATCCAACTAATGAAGGAGAGATAACTCTGTGAGATGTCATTATCTGACTTTTAGCCTCTCCCGTTAAAACCTCCCATTGTTTATGTACTGAACTATTTACCGGAAATGGCGTTACTTCGATAGCAACATCTGCTCCGTTAAAAGCAATGATAAAATTAGATGCGTTTGAAGATGATGTTAATTTCTTTTTAACTTGACGCTCAAACTCTTCTTTTTCTTCAGCGGTGTAATTGATTCCATCGGGAATATTAATAATATAACCCGCAGATAATCCGTTCTTTATAGAGCTAATTGTCATATTAGATATCTCTTCTTCAGCCTCACAGTACTGAAGACCGGCACTATAATCCGGACTACCAAAATATTCTTCTCCTACTCTGTAAGGCTTTCCTACAAATATAGAACTACCTTTACCACTTCCAAAAGCTTTATATGCAATAGGTTTGTTTTCTGTCAACCTAAAGTTTTTCCAATCTCTTGAATACCAATAGTTGTTCACTACGTTATCCATATCAGCTATAGAAGGAACAACGTTTTGTTTTGGTAAATGTACTATTTTATTTAACTCACCACCTTTAGATTCTATTACTTGAAATGAAAACTCTCCAAATACTTGAAAATCTGTTACTATTTTTCTTAGTTCTGCCGGTCTTAGTATAGTCTGTATCTTTCCCCATTGCTCAGCACCAAGTTTACCACTATCTGTAGCCAATCCTTTACCATAAATAAGTGTGGTATATGATTGATTTATGGATGAGTTTGTAGCACTCCCGTTATTTCTATCTATAATGTACTGATAGTATTGGTTATTTCTTCCGTTTAATACCCAATCATTAGATTTATCCTCTACTAATTTAGGTCTTACGTAACTTGCTAAGTTTATTAATTTAATTTCATTCATAATTATTTCCAATTATATTTTGCAGCGGTTAAACTGTAATCTTGTGTAACTTGTGTAGTAGCTAATATAAGCCCTCTGTATACCATTTCATCTGTTATATTGTCATTTATAGATATAGAGTAAGATGATTCGTCTGAGAACGTGTAGCTGAATGATAGTTGTAGCTTATTATCATTAGTAAATGAATATAATACGGGAACTGCATCAACAGTACCTTTAAAACTATTCTTTATTTTTAACTCTAATGTATTAGTAGGATAAAATCTTGGTGTTATTTTAACTACGTGATGTGCGTCATTTGGGTTTACTATCATAACTTCCTTTCTCTAATATAAAGACTTTTTTTGTCTATTTATAGTCACGTATTAAAAAAAAAGTTGTATAATTGCAATATGAAAAATAAAAAAGTAGTTTATATCCACAGAAAGAAAACAGATAACGCCATATTCTACATAGGTATTGGTAATGAAGATAGACCTTACCAAAAAGAGACATATTCGAGGAGTGTTGTGTGGCATAGAACAGTAAAGAAGCACGGATATTATGTAGAGGTTATATTTAAGGATTTATCTTGGAAAGAAGCTTGTGAGATTGAGATATATTTAATCAAACAATTCGGAAGAAGAGATAAAAATAAAGGCAATTTGGTTAACCTTACTAATGGAGGTGATATTGGCGGAAGCGAGTATCTTAATTTAGGAAAAAAATGCTACAACATAGATACGGGAGAGATTTTTAACACTATAGGTGAAGCTGCTGAATCAATAGGTGCTGCAAGAACAACTATAAATGATTTAATAAGTACAAATAAAAGAAGCATAAAAAGCGCAGACAAACTAAGAAGGTTTGATAATCCTTACCCGAAAAATACTGTTTTTTGGGATGAAGTTAGAAAGCACGAAGTGAGTGTTGAATCGGATGAATTTAAAAACTATGATGAAGATTCATTGTGCTATGAAGATGTTGAATTTGATGATGAAGAAAGATTTTATTTAGATAAGTTTTACAGTCTTAGCGAAACCAAGCAAGAGTTAATAGAAGAATCTTATTATAAGTCTGATAGAAAGATAGCTGAATGTGTTGGGTTGAATTATGGGTATGTACATAAGAAGCGAATGGAAGGCGTTAAAGAAATTTTAGGAGGTGATTTTTATTTGTATAAAAACAAAAGACTTAAACATAAAAAAATAAATTAAAATAAATTAAAATAAATTAGGTTTGTATTGTAAAAAGGTTTTATATTTGTACCATAGGAAATAAACAAATTAAAAAATTAGAAATTATGAACTACTATTTAACTGAAAAACAAGAGCAAAAAGTCTACACAGAAGTAACTGAGTGGTTCGAGAAACAATATGGAGAAGTAACTAACTGCGAAACTAAATATGTAACAGACAACTTAAACTATTTTTATTTTTGTACTGAAGAGTTATTTCAAGTAAAAGTTACATTCAAAACAAATAACGGAAAGCTATTAAAAAGAAGCTTAAAAACAGAATTAGAATAACTAAAAACTAAATAAAAAAATCCCCTTACAATTAAGTAAAGGGATTTAAATTAATTAAGAGTGAATCTTATTAAGATACTACTGCTAAAAAAGCAGCTTGTGTAGTGTCATCTAATTGAGGCGCTAATTCTGATGTTGTTGAAACACCCGTTAAAGTGTATCCATTCATATCAGTTTTCGCTCCACCCGTAGTAGATACTACAGTAAAATCAATTCCATCATCAAGTCCTAAAGCAATATAGTTTCCATTTCTGTCAACTACAACCGCTTGTGGGTAACCCGCAGCAAGTAAATTAAATTCAGCATTTGCAGCAGCATCCATATTTTTAAGAACGATTGTTAACGTTTGAGTGTTAACTCTTGTTCCCGTATTTCTATCAGACACCATTGATTGTTCTAACGTATTGCCGTCTCCCTCTAACGGGTAAGCATAGGCAGCAGTTAAAGACGCATTCATTGCGGTAGCTTCTCCGTTTAAAACAGTAAAAGCATCTTCTAAGCTATTGTAAAGGTATAAGGTAGACTGACCGCCCAACCCATCTTTACACGCTTTAGAACGTCCGCTTGTTATCAAACAAGGCATATTTTTTGTTATTTAAAAGTTAGTAATATAAGGAGGTTTTTACGCCTCCCTATTAATTTATATCTGCTAATTATGCAGTAGTTGAAAGCAACCAAACGATTTCGTTCCCGTAAGAGTATCCTACTGCGCCACCAAATACTGATTTGTACAATACGTTTCCACTCAAATCAACCTCATCCATATCCTTAACACGGATAGAATCAGAATCGTTAGCTAAACCACAACCGAATGTAATGTTAGATTTTTCAAAGATAACTATAGTGTTATCCGGTAAACCATTTACAGTTTTAAGAGTGTAACGTCCGTAAACTAATCCCGTGTTAGCGTCTCCACCTAAACCATTAGATAATCCCGCAGCGATTAAAGACTGAGTATAAGCATCAGCAACATCCGGAGAGATTGCAACGTTTACGTCTTTTCTTCTTAGTGAGTAAGGCATTGCAGATACCGCAGATGCTAAAGCAGCTACAACATTAGACACCGAGATAGCTGCACCAATTGCAGTAATACCATTGTTAGCTTTGATTACATCACCATCAGCAGTAAATTGAGGGATTAATCCTTCCATTTGGTTAGCAGTTCCCGCTCCATTCCATATTTGATTCTCGAACCATTGTGCTAATTTAGCAGCAGTATCAGTTACGATAGCGTCAGAAATGTCAGAAGGTGTTTGGTCATTAAAAGCTGATGCTCCCATATCCTCACCACTCCAAGTTGGTCTGAAATCTTCTTTACAAATTTCGAATTCGTTTTTGAATTTCTTAAGTTCAAGAACTTTCTCAGAATAGTTAACTGCATCTGAAGCCGGTGTAGTACCACAAGAGTAATCTACAACACCTAAAGTTACATCTAAGTTTCTTAAGTTTAATTTGTACCCTACGTTAGGTACTACGTTGATTAACCCTAATCTTAGAGTGTCCTCTTCTTTAATTGCTTGAAGCATAATCTCTGTCGCTTTCTGCCCCGCATAGTTACTTGTAATTGCCATAATTTTAAATTTAAATTTAGTTTATTATTAATAATTTTTATTTATTCGCTTTTATTCTTGCCAAAATTCTTTGATGGCTTGTTAATTGTTGTGGTGTTGCTACTATAGAAGGTGTAGAATCTTGCTTAGATAAAGAAACAACCTCTTCTTTTAAATCTGCATTCATTCCAATTACCTCAGCTAATTTAGCATCTAATTCTGCACGTAATTCGTCCATCATTTTTTGCACAACTTCCATTGATACAGATTCAGAAACAACCTCTTCAGAAACAACCTCTTCTTCAGCTAATTCTTTTTCTTCAACAACTTCTTCAACAACTTCTTCTTCTTCTTCAACCTTACCTATAGACTCAACTAAACCATCTTTAACAACGATAGTTTCACTTGATTCGTCCAAAGTATATTCCCCATCAGCTAAAGCTACTTTCTCTTCATCTGACATTAAAAATACCGGAGTACCTACCTCTAAGGTTTCGCCTTCGAATTGGATATCTAACTCTCCACTCTTAGCACTTCCCATTTTAACCTCAACCACTTCTTCCGTAACTGTCTCTACTGTCTCAACAGATAAAACAAGTTCCTTAAGTTTAGTTAAGATACTTTTGTTCTCATTCATATTTATATTTGATTTTAAATTAAACTCCTTTACCTCTTCTAATTCAACCATAGCATCTATAGAGAACCCTTGTAGTTTACCGGTCTTAATGTAGTCATTCCAAATCTCATCATTATCAACCTTCATAGAAACCATCCAAGAACCTTCCGGATATTCCATTCCAAAGGTAGCAGACTTATCAATCTTAGAATCAGCTATTAACCAACTTTCAACAAACGTAACACCTTCAATAGTAGAATCGTGTTCTAATTTAGAATTAAGTTGAAATCCACTTTTGAAGAAATTATGTGAATATTCTTTTATTGTATCAGCTGAGAAATACATTTGATACTCATTCTCACCATCATTCCGGTATATCATTTGATTAGGCTGAAGAACTAAACCCATTAGGATTCTTTGCTCTTCGTTTACCTTTGCCAACTTGACAGTAACCTCTTCTTTAGACATCGCTATAAAAGTTTCTTCGGTAGCCGGTTCATTTACTAAGCTAATAGCAAACACACCTTTTGAATTTTTCTTGAATTTACCTTCGAATGTTTTCATATTATAAAGACTTTATTGTGCGACTTTTTGTCACGTTTTTAAATAATCTGTCACTATATCCCACTATTAGCTTCAATCTGTCTATCTAAAGATTGCTGAGATGTCACATCTTGTGCAACTACGAACGCTCTAACGGGTGTTTCATTGGTATTTTGTATACTGTTTTGTATCTGATTACCTTCTGTACCCTCAACTAAGTTAAAAGATGGTGGTGCTGATGTCTGTGGTGCTGCTGATGCTCCTTCGTCCGGCAATGGAGTAGATAATATAGTAGCAACATTAGCTAAACCCGATGCTATAATTGCACCTCCCGTAACAAATCCCGCTACTCCACCTTGTGCGAATGCTTTATTAGCACCTACAAAGGTGTCTATAATAGCTGACGCAACACCGGTGGCTTTACTTAATGCAGCATTCTCTTTGTCTAACTGAGCCAATGCAGTTAAGCCTCCACTAATAGCACTAAGAGTATCCAACTTAGCATCCTTCTCAGCATCGGCAAGAGTTATTTTAGCGTCATTGGTTTTCTTTGCTTGTGCAATTTCTTCATCGCTTTTCTTTTTAGCTAAGTCTGATTCTTTTTGGTCATACAATTTATTCAAAGCTAATAACGATTCACGCTTCTCAGTCTCCGTTCCTACTAAAGCTTCTAACTCAGCAGTCGCCCTTTCTCTCTGTAGTTCTAATTTCTGTTCGGCAGTCTCCGCTTCTAAGTCCTCATTCTGTTTAACTAAAGAATTTTTAAAATCAAAGATTGATTTAATACGTGCTTTTTCTTCTGCATCTATTACCTTCTGCTCTTCATCTTTTATCTTTTGTTGCTCCTTAGCTTTTCTGTTTATTTCATTTTCAGCTTGTGTTAATTCCCTTTGTATAGTTCTTTTTTGGTTTGTACGTTCCGCTTCCTTATCTATAACCGCAGCAGTTAATCTCGCAGCTTCATCTAAGTTTTCTTTTGTTGACCTTGCAAATTCATTTTCCGTAAGTTGAGCGTCACGTCTTAATTCTAAGACTTCTGTCTCTCTTGTTATTAAATCATCTTGTATGTCTAATACTTTTAATAAAGCTTTTTCACGTTCTTCAGCTGATACATTGTTTAAATCCTTAGCTTTCAATCTTAATGTAGCTATCTCTCTTTCAGCTTTTGCTTTGTCAGCTAATAAGTTTCTCTCTATTAAATCAGCCTTCGCACGTTTATCAGCTACCTCAGCAGCTAACTTAGCTTCCTTTTTATTCTGTTCTATAAAGCCTCCAACCGCATCAGTAGCATCGTTTATTTTACCCGTTACATCTTCAATACCTAAAGCAACTTTACCTACCGCGTTAGTAGCAACCTTACCCGCTTCAGAAAATTCTCCCTCAAATAATAATCCTATAGCTTTACCAAGAGCCGGTAATAATTCCATTAACCCCTCAAATCTATTTACTATATTGTCTTTAAGTAACTTACCGAATGCCTTTAAAGAAGCTTGTGGATTCTCAAAAGCGTTAATTAATAAGTCTCCTAAGTCAGCTAATAAATCAACAAAGTTACCCGTTATAGCACCTATTACTGTCATTATTTTAGCGAACTTATTTTGTCCTTCTTCTGAGCCTTTAAAAGCTGCACTAACCGCAGCGATAGTTATAACTAATAATCCAAGTCCGGATAATGCTATAGCACCTCCTACTGTTCTAAATCCCGCAGCTACAGAACTTAATCCCGCAGTAAATGATTTAAATGCAGATGCAACACCACCCGACATTTTATCTACAGAACCCGAAAGATTATCAACTCCCTCTTTTGCTTCAGTAGAATCAACTACCATCTTAACTTTTACCTCTTTCATTTCTTAGATTTTATTACTCGTTTAACTTTGTTTTTTAAAATATTCCAACTTAAAGTAAGTTGATATTTACCTTTTGCAACCTCTACGTTATGACCTCCACCAAAGAAATCATTAGAGCGTAACATATCAATTACTATTTTTATATTATTATTCTTCATATTACCCTTGATTAGTTTGTGTTATACACATTCCACCTTGTTCTTTAAATGTTCTTTTACATCCCGTAATAGATAGATTAGATACTTTACCTATGAATATACCATTTAGATGATTAGGTTCATTTATCTGTACTAATCCTATATCATCAGCATCGTTTGGAGGAGTTACAGTTCCCGTATAAGTACCATTCCCCGAATTCTTAACAAATACATTGTTAGAAGAGCCAAACCAAATTCCTACTTCCCCCGACACCCAATCAGATATAGTGTATTCAACTTCATAAGTACATCCTCCGACTACTGAATCAAAGCTTGACGTTTGGTCTAATCTTCTTCCCGCAATACCCGTACTCTCAGCAAATCCTCCGCCTACAATCCAACCATCTGTGTGACCATAAGGGATGTACCATTCTGAAGCATCTGCAAAGTCACCATTTCTAACTATATCCCCTTGAATTATTGTTGGAGCAGTATCTGTGAAAGTCAAGTTAGTAGTCCTTGAGAACTCTCCTATAGGTATAGATGTCCAAGCATCTACATCTAATATTAATTGATTACGGGTTACGCTATCAGTTACAAAAGGAGTTCCACCACCAACTACTGAAGAAGTTATAGTGTAATTTTCTATATTAGGAATATTGAATCTGTATTGTCCACCTAAATTACTCGCTCTAAAACATTCAGTAGGTAATATAACATCGTTACTTTCAAACTTATCAAACCCATTAATCAATTCTAATTGCGTCAATCCCGTTAATAGGTTATATTTAAAGTTGTTAATTCTATAATCTAATTTATCTATAGTTATTATATCATTCAACTGTAACCTTGTTATAATCTGAATAGGTAATTTAGCTGAAACCTTCATAGTTCTTCTTTTTATATTAAAGATAGCTTCTATGTAATTCTGATAGTGATTAGAATATAACGTATTATTTAAAGTGTCTGATGTATATGTACTTTGTTCTGATTCAAATAGCAAAGAGTAAGCGGGTGAATAAACCCCCGAATGTGTCATTGGTATCCATATATTTGTATCTAACTTTATTGTTGGATTCTGACTATATTTAATATTATTTTTAGGAGCACTAATATCAATCTTAGAAGCGTAGTGTAGATGTGGTGCAGTAAACACGGGTGCATAGTTTATATCTATTACGTTTCCAATCTGAATATCATTTAGGTTACCCGTAAAAGTATCAGTTAGCCTTTCGTATACTATTGTTTCAAATGGAATACCTACAGTCAATGTACTTCCATCAAATGGTTCTCCATTAGCGTCTTTAAGCTTTACCTTACTGTCTCCATATCCTACTCCATTATTATCTAAAAACTGAGTAGCTAATATAGTTGATGGTTCAACAAACTTAAAATCTAACTCACCTAATATCTCACCTCTCTCAACATCCCATTGAGCATAGTCAACATACCTTCCGATATCATATCTCTCTCCTTGTCTATAGAAAGCGTCTAAAGAATTAACATAAAAGTCTCCACCCTCTCTGCCTATCACAACAAGTTTAAACATTTGAATCAATCCTTTTATAAACTCAACCACTTCCATTTCCGGCATCAACCTACTTATTTCAACTTCAGACAAAGCATTAACGTTTGAACTCGTACTTGAATCCTCCATTGTTGAAAGTACTCCGTCATTAATTAAGCTTGATTCTAATGTTGCTGAATAATCAAAACTCTGTGAAGGAACTACTAAAAATGCTATGTCTCTACTTTCCGGTAAAGATATAGTAGTAGTCATAGTTATCGTGCTTGTGCTACCGGCTAATAACTGAAAAACTTGTTGGTGTATTATAACCCCCGAATCAACATCACGTATAGCTAATGTATATTGAATATCAACTAAAGATGAAACGGGTGTGAATGTTAAGTGAACAAACATCTCATCTGTAGTACTTCCGGGAGTAGGTACGTAAGTTGCTATGTCTGTGACTGTATTAATCCACGTACCATTAGTAGTGTTCCAATCTATTTTCTGAGTTCTATTTCCTAAAGCACCACCATCTAAGTCGGGTGATAACCACATATATAAATCATCGAACTCTGTGGTGTCAAAGAAATCACGTGAGAATGTAATACCATACTTAGCTTCAATAGCGTTTATTATTTCTATAACCTTTAGTGATGGTCTAACATCTATATGTTGTAATCCTATGCCTCCACCACTTGAAGCGATATTTACAAGGGATGAATCGCCTACACTTGGGTTAGAGTTATAGAACATTCCTTTCTGTGACATAAGAGGATAGATAATTGATTCATTAAATAATCCACTTACTAATCCTTCTTGTATTTTAGTTACTGAATATGGATGGTCAAATGCAGATAAGTCTAAATCCCTTAAAACATCCTTACCTAATATCTGTTGTAACGATGCAGTCTCACCAAAGAAGTTAATCTGATACGAATCAGCCACTCCCTTAACCATTTTAACGCCACGTAAGAGCCATTTACCATTTCTGAATGGTACACCATCAATATCAATAGTACCACTAACACGAGTTCTTGCATCAAACCCTCCATCAATAGTAGCATTATACCAATGCTTAAAAACTTTATTGTTTCTTCTTGATGTTGGAACTGTAAAAGTCTTAGAATAATCACCGGTATTCTTAGTTATATCTTGTACATCTAATACAGAAGATACTATTTCAACAGATTCGTCAGCATATTGGTCTATTAATTGCCCCTCAATATATAAATTAACCATCTTAAATGTTGTTTATTTCATTATAACTCATTTCAAACTTGATAGTATAAGATATTAATCTATCATTCTGTCTTGTTTTGTATTTAAATGCTTTATCAACTACGTTCAAAGGAGTAGGAACTGCATCGACATACATCCAAACTCTCTCACTAAGTAGCATTTGTTTAACTACTTCAGTATTATCTTCATCAATAAACCCCGTTTCTACTGTTAATGATGTTCTGCCTTGTACGTTATGTCTTACAAACTGATGGAATCCTAATGAAGCTTGACCTCTATTTGTTTCAAAGTGATTATCTGTGATAGTCATAGCCTCCTCTTGCTTCTTAAAGAATGTGAATATCTGATTAGCACCATCTTTATTCTGAAATATAACATCTAAAGGTGTGTACTTGCATTCGTTTACTATGTCTAAAACTGTTGTAGAAGATACTGATGTGTTAGTATTAGTATTAACTATATTAACAAAAGCATCTGTTGTAGTATCGTTTAAATCAACCCACAAGTACTGTACT
>Ga0208643_1001448_pt1 | contig 13129 bp, 17 predicted proteins | sample VirMetDEL_Nov_12_FD_184516 | JGI IMG/M metagenome (GOLD analysis project Ga0208643, IMG submission 184516) | Aqueous microbial communities from the Delaware River and Bay under freshwater to marine salinity gradient to study organic matter... | ecosystem: Environmental > Aquatic > Marine >... | reverse complement strand
GTACTTCTTGCTAAAACACGCATTACACCACTGCTCATATCTATTAACCTCATCTGTTAAAACAGTTACTTCATTACTATTGTGAATTGAATGATCTTTTTCGCATCTATCACAGTTAACCATTACTTCGTCTGAATCGTCTATTGGTGTTTCTAACTTCCAGTTGTCGTAACTCATTTTATTTTGATTTTAAACCGTTAATTATTGCTATTATCATTTCTATGTGGAAGGAGAGTGCTTTCATTATTTCTTTTTAAATTGTTTTAATTTCGATTTGTCAAACTACCCAACTCCATCTAATTCCTGTTTTTATTGTAGAAACAATTTTTTTTGTTATTCCAAATAATTTTGCTATTTCAGTTCCTTTCACCCTATTTGAAAGCATTGATCTTATTTCTCTAACTTGTTCTATTGTTATTTTTGCATTTGGTCTGTTTTTCCTGCCTTCATAAATATTTTTAATAATTGTTTTCTTTTTTGCTTTATCCCCTATCCTGTGAAGTTTTACATGGTCGCTTTTTGATAATACCATTAGATTTGATATTTTATTATTCGCCCTATTGTTATCTATGTGGTGGACTTCCTCAAACTTTAATAACTTTCTACCTAAATGAATTTCCATTATATTTCTATGCTCCGAAACAATAGATCCGTTTTCAAGTTTTATTTTTTTATAATTATTTTTATTTTTATTCATTTTATTTAGTCCTCCACACTCTCATTCTGCCATCTTCCGTTTTTCGGCAAACAAATTTCTTTTTTGCATTTTCTTTTTTGGATAAGAAGTAGTAAACACATCCGTACATACTTTGCATTTTTATTCTATCGTATTCCCCGAAATCAAAAGAATCACCTTTTACCATTTCAGAAAACGGATATTTTCTATGCGCCCCACCTTGTATTTTTGTTTGTGGTATGTTTTTTTCTATGCTAATTGTTGTCATATCGTTTTTAATTTATATCTTCGTAATAATCTTATGGCACAAATGTAAACACAAATACAACACGAAAGCAAATAAAAGTAAAGTATTTTTACATTATTCGCAAAGTATTTTTTAATTAATTGATAATCAAAACAATAACAAATGAAAAAACATGAAGTAAATCAAAGAATCAAGCTGCTTAGGGAGCATTTGAATCAAACTCAACAGGAATTTGTGGCAAAATGTGGGTTAACAAACACTTCTTTGTCAAGAATCGAGAACAATCAAACCGAACCGCAAAAAGGAACGTTGAAAAAAATCATTGATAATACAGGTGTAAGTCAATCATGGCTATTGGAAGGAAAGGGTGAACTAACAATAAAAGAAGAAGTAAAAGACAACACAACTACAACAGGAAGCATTTATAAAGATGCCCTTTATGTGGAATTAAAGCAACAGGCTGTGGTTTGGCAGGAAAAATATAATGAACTGTTTCAAATGTTTAATAAGTTTCTTGATCGAGGGGGTAATTTGGGAAAGCCACAGGTTCTTAACTTATCGGGGGCGCAATATAAAGCGAACCAGTCAAGAGCCCAGATTAATTAATTAATCTCCGTAATTTACTTATTAATGTGTTGAATGCCATTGTTTGGCGAATCCAATTGGGATCACAAATGTACATTAAATCAGTAAGTTGCGTGCGAATCATACGTAAATTATGGATAAAATATCATTTTTAGAATTATTCAGAATATACATTGCGTACAATACAAAAGCCATTGATAAGTTTGAAAAAAAGAAGTCAGGAACTATTAAGGCTTATGGTTGCAAATACAAGGTTCTGAATGAGTTTCTTATTTCAAAGGTGCTTGTAAAGATCAAAGCAATCAATTTTGATATGGAAGTATCTAAAAGCCTTTCTGAATGGCTGATTGAAAAGAAATACGGACATAATTACTCCGTTCGGGTTCGGGAGATATGCCGATTAGTTCTACAGCATGGAGCGATCAACAGCCTTATAAGTACAAACCCTTTATCATTCCTAAAATTAAAGCGTTCGCCACCAAAAAAACCGCCTTATTTCAATAAAGATCAAATGAAATCCTTTGAACTTTACACTTCAAGTTCAAGTTTAAAAACAAAGGCGGCACATATGTTTCTTATTCAACTGCATAGTGGATTTGATTATGGGGATTTTAACGAAGTCGGGAGGCATTTAAAGGTACTTCACAGAGGGCAGTTCTATATTGTTAAGGCTCGAAATAAAAACGGCAACGAAGCGATAATTCCCATTAGTCCTGTATTGGATAGAATGTTAGAAATGTACGATTATAAAATAAAACTATTGTCAAACGTAAAATTTAACCTTTATATAAAATTAGTAGCTAAAGAAATTGGAATCCCATTTTGGGAATCTATCACTACAAAGGATGGCAGGAAGCTATTTATGATGAACAAGCTAAACAATGAAGGTTATTCAATCCAAGCGGTTTCAAAAATGGGAGGACACTCCACAATATCCACAACGGAAAAATATTATGCTCAGGCAAATATTAACCTTATCAGTAACGAAATGGAGCGAATGCTAACACAAACAACAATTAAATTTTGAAACTTTTAAAACTAATAATGGTAACTATATATTTATTCAACCCACATAAATTTTAAAAACAGTTGATTTTAAAGGCAAATAAAATTATTTTTATATTTATGTAATTAGTATCAATTATTTGTTTATCTTTGGAGTGTAATAAAACAAACAACATGGTAGCTCTACAAAAATTCACAAATTTAATGCAGTTATTCTCTTACTTTAAAGATGAACAAACTTGCAGGAATTATTTAGAAACAATACGTTGGAACGGCACTGTTACTTGTCCTTATGCTGATTGCGGACACGATAAAGTATTCAAGTTTTCAAACGGAAAGGTTTATAAATGTGCTAAATGCAGAAAGCAATTCAGCGTTCGTGTTGGAACTATTTTTGAAGATAGTAAAATATCATTACAGAAATGGTTTGCAGCTATCTACCTTATTACGGCTCATAAAAAAGGTATTTCATCTTTACAATTACACAGGGATTTAGGGGTTACTCAAAAGACTGCTTGGTTTATGTTACACAGGGTTCGCCATACATTCGGTTTAAGTACAGGAACTGAAAAGTTAACTGGTATAGTTGAAGCGGATGAAACTTTTATGGGTGGTAAAGAATCTAACAAGCATAAACACAAACAAACCGAAGGGACACAAGGGCGTTCAGTTAAAACCAAATCAGCGGTTGCTGGAATTATTGAACGTGGTGGAGAATTAAGAGCCAAAAAAATTGAAAGCACAAACGGTTACAACTTAAAGCCATTCGTTGTTAAGAATGTAGAATTTGGAAGCGAGTTAATGACTGATGAATGGTTAGGTTACAAAGGACTTGCTCAATTATTCAAACATTCATTTGTTAAACATAACGAAGGGCAATACGTTTCAAACAACTGCCACACTAATTCAATGGAAGGGTTTTGGTCGTTATTGAAACGTGGTGTAAATGGCATCTACCACAGTATTTCACAAAAACACTTACAACAATATATTGATGAGTTTGTGTTTCGTTACAACACTCGTAAAGCTACCGAAACATACCGTTTTGATACAATGTTAAACAATATCAGTACTCACTTAACTTACAAACAACTTACTAATGCAGGAAATAATAGAAAAATGGAAGCTGAACAAGGGGCTTTTGGCTTCTAAAATGAATATGCCTTTGGGCACATTCTGTAACAAACTTAGCCTGAACCATACTACACAGTTCACCGATGCCGAAACAATACGGTTAAAAATGGTTCTTAAAGAACTTTGTGTGGATATTGAAGGAGTAACAGAGATTGATTTTAATGATGCTTTAAAAACTATCGTAGGATGATAGAATTGAACACAATATTTCACGAAAGTCATTTATTGACTATGGCAAGAATGCCTGACAACTTTGTTGATTTAACTGTAACAAGTCCTCCCTATAATTTAGGAGAAAAGCACCATACAGGAGATAATAAATTTCAAGCGTATGATGAATACATTGACGATTTGCCCGAAGATGAATACCAAGATCAACAAATTAAGATGCTTAATGAGTTATATCGGGTTACTAAGGAAGGTGGCAGCGTAATGTATAACCACAAAAACAGGATTAAGAATGGAAAGCAAATAAGCCCTTACAGGTGGATATTTAAAACAGATTGGGTAGATAAGCAAGAGGCTGTTTGGTTTAACGGGTCGCAAAACTTTGATAAGTGCAGATTTTATCCAATGACAGAGCGAATTTATTGGTTATCAAAAGGAGTTAATACAGATTTTGTTAATCTAATAAACCAGCACGATTTGATTAAAGATACAGCCGAAGGAACTGAAAAGGAACATAAACGGGCATTCCCTGTAAAGTTAGCGCAAAGGTTAATTATGTGCTTTCCGAATGCAGGAGTTATTTACGACCCTTATATGGGAAGTGGAACAACAGCCATTGCATCACACAGAGAAAAAAGAAAATTTATTGGTAGTGAAATATCTAAAAAGTATTATGAATCAGCTAAAAAACGTATAGACTATGAAATTTCAGAGCCTTTATTGTTTTAACTAAAAAAAACAAAAGCCTATTAAACGGTAACAAATAGGCGATTGGGTTGAATAAATATATAGTTACCCTAATAATAACCCTTTTATTTACACATCCGGCTAAGTGGAGGAAATTTAAGTAGATTTGTACTAAAACTTGAAACTATGAAAAAATTATTATTGATATTAGCCTTCTTCCCATTGGTTTTGTTTGCTCAAAACTACCCAACAGTAAATATATGGGGTATCGAAAATGACACCGTTACGTTAGGGGATAGCCTTTACATTGGCTTTAAATTCTTGCCTCCTTCTAATTCAAACAATACTTGTGGTTTTCAATTATGGAATCAAAGCACAACATCAATGCCTTACCTGTGGCAGGGAGATTACAATTATTTTTATACACTACCAAAATACCACCTGAATACGTGGGGCGTTGGTGATAGTGTTTCAAAAATCTACGTTCATATTCCCCAGGTGTTCCCGATTGGAGCGTGTCGGATTTATTCAACCGGAGGTACACCTGCATACGTTAATATTTATGTATTACCACCATTAAGCACAGGAGTAAATGAAAACGTAATGATTAAAAGCATAAAGGAAATACAATACTTTGATCTGATCGGTAAAAAAGTTAACAAACCAACGCAAGACACAAACGGTATTATAATAGTACAAACCATATACACCGATGGAAGCCGGAGGACTGAAAAGAAATATTATAAATCTAATTTGTAATGGGCTACTGCATAAAATACGGCTTCTGTGATTTCTATTACAGCGACACTCTCGGAAAAGAAACATTAATATTTCTTAACTAACCGGACTAACCTCCGGTTTTTTTATGCCTAATTGAAAAATATTTTTAGACGAGTCTAAATTATTTGTATATTTGTTGTACTATGTCAAAACAAAAGTTAATCGAAACACCTGAAAGATTATACGAACTATTCACTCTTTATAAAACGAAGGTGAAAGAAAATCCATTTATTATTAAGGATTGGATCGGTAAGGATGGAAACGAAGTGTACAGGGAGAAAGAGAAACCGTTAACAATTGATGGATTTGAGTGTTATTGTATGGATGAGGGCATAATAGGCGATTTGAGCCACTATTTCGCAAATACAGGAGGGAATTATTCAGATTATTTAACTATCTGTTCACGCATACGGAAAGAGGTTAGGAATGACCAAATAGGCGGTGGTATGGCTGGAATCTACAATCCAAGTATAACACAGCGATTAAATGGGTTGGTAGATAAAACCGAAAGCGAAGTTAAAACAACATCTTATAAAGTTGGTTACGGAAAAAAGGAAACCGAATAAAATACTACTATTCAATGTTTCCGCTTGTCTTACTGATGGACAAACCTCATTATGGATATTCAAAAGATAGATTTCAACCCAGATTTATTTAACAATGTTTACTGGCATTTAGAAGATGCACATCATAATAACGATATTCGTTACATTTGGTTGTTTGGTGGTTCTTCTGCTTCAAAAACTTATTCCGAGGTTCAATTATTGATTAAGGAAATGCTTATTGCCCCCGACAATAACGCAATGGTTCTAAGGAAGTTCGCCACCGATATAAGAGATTCCATATTTTCAGACTTCAAAAACATTATAGCCGAATGGGGATTAAATGACCTATTCACTATACAACAGAACTACATTAAATGTGTTACAGGCTCATTTATTCGATTCAGGGGATTAGATAACTCTGAAAAGATAAAAGGACTAAGCAACTTTAAATATATTGTTTACGAAGAAATTTCGCAGGGTGATGAGGTGGATTTTAAGCAGATAAAGAAGCGTATGCGTGGGCGTGTTGGTCAAAAGTTTATAGGTATATTCAATCCTATAAGTGAGGAACATTGGATTAAGCAAAATGTATTTGATAAAGATATTTGGAGTGAAATTAAAACTGATATAACCGAAAAAAAGGTAAGCGAAAGCGGTAATAGTGTAATCTTAAAGACGAACTACACCGATAACAGCTATATTGTAGGTAAGTGGTTAAACGGTATTCAAATAGGTGGTTTTGTAGATCAACACGTAATAGCAGATTTTGAAAAGGATAAAATAAGCGATCATAATTATTATTTAGTTTACGGTTTAGGAAATTGGGGTAAAATTCGCACTGGTGGTGAGTTTTGGAAAGACTTTAATACTAATAAGCATCTAACTAAAATAGGCTGGAATGAAGATTTACCAATACATTTAAGCTGGGATGAGAACGTTAATCCATATCTTACCTGTACAGTTTGGCAGATATTGCCCGGTGATAATAAAAAAACATTGGTTCAAATTGATGAGATATGTTTAGAAGATCCACGAAACAGAGTTAAGCACGTTTGTGCTGAATTTAAAGTAAGGTTTCCGGTTAACAGGGTGACTGGTTTATTTATTGGAGGTGATCGTACTTCATGGAAAGAGGACACGAAAAAAGAAAAGGGGGAAAACTTCTTTACTGATATAATTAATCATTTAGACGATTATAGACCGATACTACAACTACAATCAGTTAACCCTTCAATTGTTCAAAGCGCCGGTTTTATAAATCAAATCTATGCCGGTAATATTGAAAGCGTAGAGATTCTTATTAACGAAAAATGCAAACGTTCGATTAATGATTACTCTTATTCATTAGAGGACAGCGATGGAACGCTAAAGAAAACAAAGAAAAAACACCCAGTTACCGGTGTTACTTATGAAGAATACGGACACCCCTCTGATGCAAAGCGTTACAAAGTATGTGTAGCCTTTAGAACCGAATACGAAAACTACAAAAATAGAAAAGGGAAAGCATCCGTATCGTATGGTACAGATAGTCACACCCAATCTGCACGTTTTTAGTATGTAACAAAAACCTATCTTTTATTTTGCCTATCGTTATTTTTGCGATATGGCACGTTTCCTTTTAACTTCCGATTATAGTTCTATCATTCAAACTGTTGATTTAAATCAAATCACAGAGAATGTAGTGCAAAATTTGTATGATAGCGAAGCAAAAGCAATTAGCCGGATGCGAACTAAGTTGGTGCAGCGTTACATGGTGGATATCGAGTTAGGCTCAATGATTCCGTATAGTGCAGCTACTCATTACCGGACAAAGGAAAGAACATTAGAAGCTGGAAACGTTATTTATTCAGTAAAAAAGTTTAACAGATACGTTAATACAACCGCTTATGAAGCTGCCGATATAGTTACTGATGATGATGGTTATGTTTATTTTTCTATTGCAGATTCAACAGATAAAGCACTAACAAATACTACCTACTGGACACCACTTGTAAATGTAGATAATACAGATACAGATTATTGGGAGCAGTTAGACAATCGTTATCCTTTATTCGTAGAGATAGCAATGGATTTAACACTTTACAATTTATACGCTCGTATTAATCCACGTAACATACCGGATTTAAGGAAAGAACGCAATCGTGAAGCATTAGATCAGTTGGATGCTTGGGCTTCGGGTACAGATACAGCGGAAGTGATGGAAATAAACACAGCAGAACAAACAGGTTTCTCTATTCGTTACGGTTCGTCAATTGCAAAACAAGATAATTTTTTCTAAATGGAATTTAAGGATTTTTTGCCTTCGTTTTTAAACTTTAATAAGCCACAGCCAAAGAGTGCAAGTGCTAAAGGTACGATTGTATTTGAACAACAATTACAACGTGTAAGGCAGGATGCTTCTAAGTATAAAATGGCTGTTACTTCTGCTGAAAGTCCACTATATCCAAATAGATTCCTATTAACACAAACATACCAGCAAATCGTTTTAGATGGTCAGATTCAATCTGCAATGCTTCAACGTAAAATGCGTGTATTATCACAAAAATTTCATATTAAAAACAGTTCAGGCGAAGTTGATGAGGACAAGACAGATTTATTAAATCAACAATGGTTCTATGACTTCATTAACTTAGCTTTGGATTCAATGTATTGGGGATTTACTACTATTCAATTTAGCCCAATAGTTGATTCTAAATTCTTAAACGTAGAAGAAATACCACGTATCTATGTAGTGCCTGAATTGGACTTAATTCGAAGTAATACAGCAACAATAACGGAGGGTGTAAAGTTTACAGAAAAACCATATTCAAACTGGTGCTTAGGCATTGGTAAAAAAAGGGATTTAGGAATGCTAATGAAGTTAGCGCCTTATGTTATTTGGAAAAATAACGCAATGGGCGCATGGGCTGAATTTGCAGAGATTTTTGGAGTTCCTATACGTATTACTAAGACCGATGTACGTGACGAAACGATGCGTAAGAATGCTGAAAACATGATGAAAAACATGGGCGTGGCAACTTGGAGCGTTTTGGACTTGCAAGATAATTTTGAACTATTAGAAGCCAGTCGTACCGATTCATTCAACGTGTTTGATAAAATGGTTGAACGTTGTAACTCTGAAATAAGCAAAATTATTTTAGGTCAAACCGGAACAACTGATGAAAAGAGTTTTTCCGGAAGCGCAGAAGTTCATGGAGATATAGCTAATCAAATCGGAAAACAGGATATGCTTTGGATGCAATTTGTTGTTAATGGTCAGCTATTACCAATGATGAACCGTTTAGGCTTTGGATTTGATGGGTTGAAATTTGAATTTGATTTATCTGAAAATTTATCAGTAGTTGAACAAGCGAAAATTGATGCTGCATTTATGCCTTATGTTAAATTTAATAAGGAATATTTAGAAGAAAAATACAGCATAGAGCTGGATGAAGTGATTGAAAATACAACGGATAAAGTAGCGGTTAAACTTAAAAACCTGTACTCTTAATTGTGTGGATTTTGCGACATAACAAATAAACTCGACACTCCTTCGCCATTTGATGATAAGGATCTAAACGCTGTTGTTAATGAGGTGTGGAATGGTACGATAACTAAGTACAGTTTACCGGTTGAAACTTACATAAAAACGGCTAATCACTTATTAAGTGGTGTTAGCAAAGGTTTTGGTAAGGATATTATAAGTGTAGAATGGGGCAGTCCTGACTACGAAATGTTAGCAGATTTAGCAGATAATATTTATATGTTTTCGGGTGCTAAAACATATCAGCAAATACGTTCTTTGACAGATTTATTAAAAGATCCTGAATTAAAACAGAACTTTTTTAAGTTTAAGGAGGTTGCAAAGCCATTACTTAATGAGTACAATGTGAATTATTTAAAAGCTGAATACAACACAGCAATAGGTAGTTCACGTATGGCTGGAGAGTGGATGAGAATAGAAAACGATAAGGATGTTTTGCCACTACTTGAATATGACACCGTTGGAGATGGCAGGGTACGCCCTGAACACGCTATTTTAGATAAGATAGTACGGCCTGTGGATGACAAGTTTTGGGATACGCTTTATCCGCCTAACGGATGGAATTGTAGATGCAGGGTAAGGCAATTAGCAGATGGTGAACTAACAGATTTAAAAGGTAAATCCAATCTATACGAAAACGTGCCGGAAACATTCAGAATGAATAGCGGTAAAGATAGGATCATCTTCAAAGAAATGGGTGATAACAAACACCCTTATTTTGATGTTGCCAAAGGAGATAAAGCATACGCAAAAAACAATTTTAATTTACCGATTCCTAAAATAGACCGTAAATGATTTATCTTGTTAATTACAAGTTTTGTGATTTTTATATGAGTGAAATGTTAGGGTGTGAATCAATAATATTTATCAATTGAAAGCGAATAAATTTAATATGAATGGTTTAGCCAAACAAGCTCGTGGAGCGATGGAAACTGCATTAATATTAATTGGAAACGAAGCAAGAAATCATTTTGTTGATAGCTTTAAAAAGCAAGGGTTTGAAGATAAGGCGGTACAGAAATGGATACCACGAAAAAAGCAAGATAAAAGAGCAGGAAGGGCAATATTGGTAAAGAGTGGAGATTTAAGGCGGTCAATTATTCGTGGAGCAATAAGCAAAACGGCTTTATCTGTTAAAATAAAGACAGATTTAAAATACGCTCACATTCATAATTTTGGCGGTGTTATTAATAAAAAATCAAGGACAGCAATTTTAAGTTTCAATAAAAAAGGTGGTTTTGCAAAACAAAGAACAGAAAAACAAAGAGCAAAAACATCGTATCAACAAAAAGCAGAAATAGGGGCACATTCAGTAGTTATGCCAAAACGCCAATTTGTAGGTGATAGCTACAACCTAAACGAAAAGGTAAAAAAAATAGTAGTAAATAAATTAGATAGTTTATTCAAAAAATAATGCAATTAGCGTTCTATACAGCACTCAAAGCAAAGATTGAAACATTGACCTCACTTAAATACGTGGCGTTGTGGAACAATCAATATGCACGTGAAAATGAGAATGTATCTTTTGGGTTTCCTAATTGTTTTATTGAGTTTACAAATGTTACGTTTGGCGAGTTACTTGGAGGGGTTCAAAATTACGATATGACAGTAAACCTTCATTTAGGTTTTGAAAGTTATAAAACAGAGGACACTGAGATACTCCAATTAAAGCAGGATTTACAAGCAATTGTACATTATTTTCAGCAAGGGTATCACACGAAAATGAAAAGGCGTGGTGAACAGCAAAACTTCGATCACGATAACATTCAGGATTATATTATCAGCTATGCTGTAACCGGAAAGGATTATAGTGTAAACACTTTACCTGACACCGATGCAACAGTAGGAACATTGGTAATTACTGCCACTTTAGTAGATGAAGTTGATTTTACAGAAACAGGAATAATAACAGAAACAGGGTATGTATTAGCTTCCGAAAGTGGATACCCATTAATAATAGAATAAAATGCAGGAAATTAAAATAAGTGATTTAGCGGTGGTAACAGCTTTAGTTGGTACTGATACAATTCCGGTAGTTCAAAGCGGTGTTACAAAAAGCGTAACGGCTCAAAAAATAGCTGATTTGTTTGTAGTTCCTTCCGGTGCTACTGGTACATTTCAGAGTGGCGATTTAGTGCCAAAGACAATAACAGTAGTAAATGGACGTATAACAACAATAGTATAAAATGGCACGTTCAATAGCGGTTATTTCGCAAACAATGTTAGATGCTAAGTCAGCCGAAACAAACCTTTCGGGGCTTACCAGTACATCTCAAACCTCTACTTGGAGGTTGTGGGTGTACATTGTAGCAGCTTGTATAAATGTGTTTGAGGTTTTGCAGGATGTTTTTCGTGCTGAATTGGAAGCGTTATCATTGACATTAGTTCCGGGTACTCCGCAATGGGTGCAAGATCGTACATTTACATTCCAGTATGATGCAACCATTCCACAGGTTATAGCAGTTACTGATACTCAATTAGTTTATCCGACTATTAACGATGCTTACAAGATTGTAACACGCTGCTCAGTTACTACCGGATCCAATAAGATAGTAAATATTAAGGTCGCAAAGGCAACAAGCACAACAGATACTACACCAATACCATTAGTAGCAGGTGAAGAAAGTTCTTTGGCTTCTTATTGGGCTTTAATTGGCTTTGCCGGGATAACTTATAATATCATAAATAAAGATTCCGATAAAATCAGCATTGTTGGTGATATTTATTACAAAGGTCAGTATTCAGCAACTATACAGGCTGATGTTATTGCTGCTTTGGATGCTTATTTAGCTGCAATTCCTTTCGATGGAATTGTAAAGGTACTGTCAATTGAAGATGCTTTGCAAAATGTGTCTGGTGTTTCAGATTTTAAATTATCAACTATTGCAGGACGTGCGGATGTTACACCGTATGGAAGTAGAGTAAAATTCTTTGATTTAGCAACGGCTGTGAATAGTAGAACGTACAGCACCAATGCTGGGTATTGCGTACAGGAAACAACGGCACTATGCACTTTTGCTGACACCTTAACATTTATTGCAATCTAATGAATTACAACTTAGATACGAACCTTTTTAACCAACAATTCACGCCACCAACAAAGCGCAATGAACGTGCGTATGCGTGGGGGCGCATCTTGTTAAACGGTGTTCAGTATGTACGTGATTTGTTTTTTGATGATTATGTGGATGGAAACGTAGATACTAAGGTAGTTAATTGGAGTGCAGCAACTACATATCAAATCGGGCGGTTGGTGTATTACGAAACTACTGGATTTATTTATGTAGCAACAGCAATAAGTACAGGTAATTTACCTACAAATGGGGCGTTCTTTTCGCTTAAATCGTTTGTTGTAGGCGATAGGATAAGACACGCAAATAAATCAGTCTATGAATGTATTTTAATCAATCCTTTAGGCATAAGTCCAATAAGTACATTGTACTGGATAAAAATACAGGATTCATTTATCGGATTAAACGAACGTACAAAAACCAATTCACAAATATTGTTATTTGAGTATTTGCTGAATAAATATTTCGATACGATTTACAACTATCCTGCAGGAGTAAATGATATTTATATCGTTAACAATTTGGATAGTAACGATTCCTTTGTATTTGGAGTTAATGAGAGCGAAAGTTCGGCAATTACTGTTAGTGATGCAGAACAAGCTGCATTTATAGCCGATTCGTATATCAGTCAACCGTATAATTTTAGTATTAAATTCCCTATTGCTGCTTATGATGCTTTAAAGCCATTAGAAGCAAGTGGTACAACAA
>Ga0208643_1001444_pt1 | contig 13173 bp, 25 predicted proteins | sample VirMetDEL_Nov_12_FD_184516 | JGI IMG/M metagenome (GOLD analysis project Ga0208643, IMG submission 184516) | Aqueous microbial communities from the Delaware River and Bay under freshwater to marine salinity gradient to study organic matter... | ecosystem: Environmental > Aquatic > Marine >... | reverse complement strand
GCGAAATCTGCAATAATATCAGCGCAAGCAATAAAGTCATCATCATCAATGATGTCTGTATTGATATTATCATTAGCACAATATAAGCATAGTGTATCGAAGAAATTAACATCACGATGCTTATCTATTCTTACCGCCCATTCCACATCTTTAGTTAAAGAAAGATTCAATCTGTCAGATAATGTTTTCATTTTATTCTCCCGTTTGTTTAGTTGATGAGTCTATTATATACGCAATGTTTACAAAGTCAAGCATTTTATTCAAATTACTTTAAATAATTATGTCCGACAAATCATCACCCCTTTTTCTATCTGATTCTACCTCACCATCCTTGTAATTCATCCTCACATCAAACGTCTTACCGTGCTCTATAGTAGAGTAGCTCTCTTCCATAGATTCGCGCTCACGCCTCGATTTAGTGTCACTGTACTCTTTGCTTTGCAGCTCTTTTAATCGCTCAATCTGCCGCTCAATCTCAGATAGCAAATGCGTTAGCCTGCTTTGCGCTTTTTTGATTCTTTTGTTTAGTTCTTCTTCGGTCACTTCACCACCTCGCTTTAGTTGGTCTGATGCCATGTCATTCCTTATCGTTCTTTTCATATTTTTTAAGATAATCTGCAAAGCTTATTGCAACGATCACAGGCCACCAGATCAAGGCTATCATAAGATTCTTGTCGTAATACTTCAATCCGAGCGTTTTTAGCGTGTATATCATCGCGTAACCGACAATGAGATATTCAATTATTCCTATCATGTTATTCCTTTGTCATGGCGAGCGCGGCATAAAAGCACGGGTCTGATTCTTTGACAAAAACACCGTCAATCATAATTCCCTTTCTGTCTTTAATGTCAAGATAAGCCACCTCAAGACACTCTTTTATAGTCAAGCCCTTTTGATTTGCAATGATAATTAAAACAACAAGGCAATCTCCTATGTCATCCCTAACGTCAAGCCGTTTATTTATATTGTCTGCTAATTCACCTACTTCAGACATCAACTTCAATGTCTGGCTTTTTGGATCAGATCCCGATATTAAATTTCTTTCTTCCGCCCACTCATCTACTTTTTGTATTAAATCGTCCATGGTTTTTTCCTTTTCTAACGCTTAGCTAATTCAATGTTTAGCTAAGCCGATTATTCATATCATTATTTCAAAGCTGATGATATTTTTTCAAGCTTCCCGTCACGCTCTAATTCTGCTAATGACGATATTGCTGCTTCTGCACGCTCAAGCAGAATAACGTACCTTTCTAACCTGTCAAAATTTGCTTGCTTTTCTATCCTAGCAAGACCTTCGGCTAATTTCTGGGTAGACTCACGGACAGACCTGGACGCCCTTGTAGTATCTGCTATCATCTTTTCTTGTGTAGCGTGGAAAGAAAGCAACTTTGATGTAAAAACCTTATTAGCTTCGTCAAGCAGATCACTAGCGTCTTTGATATCTTTAGTCATTTTTTTAACCTTTATTCCTTTAAAGTAATTATTGTTATTTATTAATCTAACAACTTCTTTCTTAACTTTTGAAACTTGATACATAGGCATGCCACGATCGAAAGAGTCCGGTGTATAACCTGGTAAAGTGTAAGACATGTTATTCCTTTATAATCAATGAGTGAGCTAAAATGGTATGTCGTCTTCAAGATCATCAACCCAGCTTGATGCTGGCTTCTGTTTAGCCTGTTCTTTTGTTGGTTGTTGGTCTGATTCTTGAGACTTGCCTCCTAGCATTTTCATTTCATTTGCAATAATCTCAATCGTATAGCGTTCCGCACCCGACTTATCCGTCCATTTGCGCGTCTCTAGTCGACCTTCAATATATACCGGACTTCCTTTTTTTAAGTATTCACCGGCAATTTCGGCCAGCTTTCTATAAAATGTAACGCGATGCCATTCTGTTTTTTCTTGTTTCTCACCATTTCTATCTTTCCAGATATCCGTTGTTGCTAAAGTGATATTGGTAACCGCCTCACCATTGGACATATAACGAGTTTCTGGGTCTTTGCCAAGGTTACCAATTAGAATAACTTTATTTACTGAAGCCATTATTTTATTTCCTTTTAAATTAAATACTAAATGATAATCGCTTATAAACTTCGCGCGTTATATAACATCGTCTTCACAATAATCTATAACTTTTTGCGGATCGGTTAGCCATGTTTCAGCTACCTTTGATCCGTCCATCTCTTCCATACTCTTAATGCCTAGCAATCTGCATAGCTTATCAAGTGATATGCGCTTATCTTTATCCTGCGACCACATCAGCATGGTATCAGCAATACATCCATCCCACGGCCTTGAGTTCATGGCTTTGAGCAAAGATTTCGGCGGCTTAATGCCTAGGATAATTGATCTGTGTTTCAAGAATGGCAAGTCGAAACCATGAATATTGTGGCCGCAGAAAATACCTGTTCTGTCATCAGCATACTCAACCCACTCATAAAACCCTGATATCGTATCACGCTCATCGCAATCTATTGTGCCAGATACTATGCCGCCGTTATCTTGACAAGATGATATACAAGCAACACGCCCATAAATACCACTGAATGAGGTTTTAGAAACGAGTCTCTTAAGTTCTGCGTCGGCGTTTTCACACATCCATTTTTCAATTGATTCTTGTTTCTTTATGTTGCCCGGCGGACTAATTTCTTTTGCCAAATCCTTGATTATTTCAGGGTCGCTGCAGGGTAAAGTTTCCAAATCAAATGTGATCATTGTTTTATATCCTCACTCTCGTTATCTTGTGCTTTTTTGATAAATGCACAATGATCGATAGTTATTTTTTTCAATCGTTCAGCAGCAGGATGATCGCCGATCTCTTTGCAAACATCCAATATTTTCCCCCAAGTTTCCTTGGCCCCGTCAATGGTTGTTTGATCTGTTATCTGCTTTTGCATTTCAAGTATCTTTTTTTCTGGCAGTGATTTACCTTCCTCTTTTGAATCCATGTATTTACTACCATCCCACGCGCCCATATAAATATCAGCAGCAACACCTAGCATTTTCATTGCTACAGACAGAGCATCAGTAACAGCCATTTTAAAGCCTTCATCGCTTGAGTATAACCCGCCTGATTCTTTAGTAACCAATGCCGCGCCGCCAATACCCGGTATAGGATCACTCCATGCACCTTCATGCTTGACATAAAGCAAAATTTCAGCAAACGCCATAACTTGTTCAGCACTGCCAACTTCATTCCATAGCCTTACAATTTCATACTTCCATCCGATGCCGCACATACCAAAGACCTCTGTCATGACCTGGTAACGCCATTGCGGTGATATGTCAGTCATGCCCTTGAGCCTTCCGCCTTTGATGGTTTTAAGCACTTCTTGCGGTGGTCGTTTAACTTTTTCCCATACGTCCATATTCATTCCATTACCTCCATTCTGTTAATCAAATCCTGCACAGCTTCTAAATCTTTCTGCCGCACTTCGTACCCTTCGCTGTTTAGTGTAGATGACCCCCAAACTACATCAATCAGATCATTAAAATACTGCAAATCTTTGTACTCTTCTGTAGTGTCATCCATCGTCATCAACTGCGCTTCTATCTCTTCATGTATTTCATAGAGCTTTCGCCCGTATTCTTCTAAAGTCATCTCACCGCCTCCACTTTAATTTTAAACGGCATAGATGGCTTATATGCTTTTATCGCAAAAAACCACGCATCAATAGTTGATTTAAATCGTGCCAGCGGGATAATCCCGCAGCCGTCGTTGATTGTGATTCTCACTCTGATATTTTTCATAACAGACCCCCGCTGTATTTTTTTATTTCTTCAATTGTTAGTGGTATGGCGTGTCTCCATCCTATTTCTGTCATATCCACATGCATATAAGTGCCAACATCTTCGTGACGCACAATAACGCGCACACCATCACAACTATCTTTTTTAATTACGCTATCATCACTCACCCACGCAAAATACGGATTAAATTCTTCTTCAACCAGCCAATCATTAACTAGATTCCATTCCTTGTTCAAAGCAATCTTATTATATCTGTATGGACTTTGCCCCGGCAAAAAAGACGCATCATAATATATTCTTCCACGAGTTACCCTAGAATAAAAAACCTCACCACCCCTTAACCTTCTCTCTGCCTCAGCAAAATCATTCTTTGCAAGTCCAGCGTTCTTTAGTTTCATTTCTTACCCCTTTTAATTAATCACACCGCCATGTTAAACTAATGGTTTACAAATTACAACAAATAAATTATATTTAATTTTGTTCACATGCCACTTAAGTGTGCTATCATTGTAAACTAATGGTTTAAGAAAGTAAATAATTATCAGAGGCGGACAATGAAAAAACACCCGGACAGTGTAATAATCGAAGAACTAGGCGGCGGTAGCAACTTAGCCAAAATGCTTGACTATACTTTGGAAGGCGGAAGGCAAAGAATAAATAACTGGCGATTGCGAGGGATACCTCACAAGGTAATATTAGAAAACCCGGCTATCTTCAAGAAGTATTTTAAACAACTTAAATAAGGAAAAAGTGAAATGAAAACTAGAAAAGAATTGAATTTAGAGTATTGGGGCCGCGTCCATGATATGTGCAAAGGTACTGAGCTTGAATGTAGCGAATGGCGTTGCGTAGAACTTGACGACGAATTGCTTTGCTGCCATCCAGGGTTTGAAGGTAATCCTGATAAGTACAGACTAGCAGTCTGCATAGTCGAAGATAAGCCGGTATTTGTTGGTAATGTGCTTTATAACAATAACGACACCATTGTTGCGATGAACGAATATTTTCGTGGAGAAAAGCAGTATAGCGTATTTAAAATCTACTATGATACTTGCCGCCCTTCTCAGGAAATAACATGGAAAAAACCAACCAAAAAGCAAACTTTCAGCATCGAATGCTCTGGTAAGAATATGGGAATTGTAATTTCTGATATTCCTTGTCCTGTGAGAACTATTAATTCTGATATTCCTTGTCCTGTGAGAACTATTAATAAAGGTAACTGGTACGAATACGAGACAGAAGAGGATAAAGACACAGCAATACAAGCAATAAAGCAAATTTTAGACGCCGCTGAAAAAGCTAATGAGGGGGAATAATGACTAAAACAATGTGCGAAATTGATATCCCTGATGGCTGGGAATTTGTAGCTCATAGGCGAACTATAGGCGGAGAGAATTACTTGGGTGAAGAAGGATATATTCTTACTGCAACAACTGCATTTCCGGTGACTCCGCAAATAGTTGTGAGGCAAAAAAAGAAGATTCGCAGAACATTAGAACTTGCTAGTGAAAAACAACGGCCTGCAAATATCGGAGAGACACATTCACGTTACTTAGATAGCGAGCTTCATACATGTTTTGAATCCATTGGTTACGGTTTTATATGGAAAGAAATAAAGGATGAGGAAAAATGACACATATAGATGATTGGTTGGACGATGAGCTTAACGTCACATCTGATGTGATTGTTAAGGTTAAAGAGTGGTTTGAGCACTACAGAAAGCCAGCAGCATACAAGGACTGGGACTACATTCATGGCAATAAGCTATTGTGTGATTACAATGGTTTGCGCTATAGATGTATAGGGTGCAGCAGAATGGGCGGAAGTACAGCGTAAGGCAGGGATTAAGCACAAACAGTGCAAAGATTGCGGGAAGTGGTTTACGCCTCAGGAAAAACATACTCACAAAGAATAGTAACTTCCATAACTATAAAGAGACTCTGAATATAGGGTCTTTTTTTTGCCAAAAATTCATAAAAAAACAAATAAAAAATATATTACTTTGCGTTATAAAAATAATATGATATTCTTAACGCTCATTTAAACATACAAAAAGGAGGTTAAATGAACTGTAAATTATATGACTCAGAGCAACTAAAAGAGCTGATGAAAGATAGGCGAAATAGTTCTATCCATGAAGCTACTGGAGTAGCGTTAGGAACTATCATCCTAATAAAACGAGGCGAGTGCAATCCACGGGAAGAAACATTAAGAAAGCTAACAGAGTACTTTAAGGTCAATTAATATGTCAGATTACGATGATTTTTTAGATTCAAAAACTCACCTAGGAAGTATGGACGGGTTCGATCCTGTTTTTATGCCTGACTTTTTATTTGATTTTCAATCATTCATGGTTACTAAAACAATATTAAAAGGTCGGTTTGCAAACTTCGCTGATTGCGGTTTGGGCAAAACTCCGATGCAATTGGTATGGGCTGAAAACATAGTAAGAAAAACAAATAAAAACGTCTTGATACTAACACCTTTAGCGGTATCTCAACAGACAATAAAGGAATCAGAGAAGTTCGGAATAGAATCAAAAAGGTCTAATGATGGAACTGTTTACAAAGGAATTACAATAACCAACTATGAACAACTTCATAAATTTAATCCTAATGATTTTGTCGGATTGGTTTGTGATGAGTCGTCAATTTTAAAGTCGTTTGATGGACAAACAAAAACCAGAATTACTGACTTCATGAAGAAAATGCCGTATCGTTTATTAATGACAGCAACCGCAGCGCCTAATGATTTTATTGAGCTTGGTACAAGTTCCGAAGCATTAGGATATCTTGGGTATATGGATATGCTTAATCGGTTCTTTAAGAACGATCAGAACAATTCATCATTAAAAGGCAGTCATGCACTAAACCAGGTTAATAGAGGCGCAACATGGCGATTTAAAGGACATGCAGAAATGCAGTTCTGGCGATGGGTATGTTCATGGGCTTTAGCTGTTAGAAAACCATCTGATTTAGGTTTCGATGACTCAAGATTTGTACTTCCTGTTTTAACAGAAACAGAGCATTTAATCGAAGCAAATACATTGCCAGAAGGTTGTTTGTTCGCGATGCCAGCAATCGGGCTAAAAGAGCAAAGAGAAGAGCGACGAAGAACAATTCAAGAACGATGCGAAAAAGTTGCTGAGCTAGTCAATGACACAGGGAAACCTGCATTAGTTTGGTGTCATTTAAATACCGAGGGGGATAAATTAGAAAACTTAATTCCTGATGCAATCCAAGTATCCGGGAAAGATAGCGACGCGGCAAAAGAAGAAAAGATGATAACTTTTTCTGAAGGTAAAGCAAGAATTCTAATTACCAAACCAAAGATAGGCGCATTAGGTTTAAATTTTCAGCACTGCTCACATCAAACTTTTTTCCCTTCCCACTCTTATGAGCAATATTATCAGGGTGTAAGAAGGTCGTGGAGATTTGGACAAAAGAACCCAGTGCATGTTGATATCGTAACAACAGAAGGAGAAAAAGGCGTATTGAGAAATTTACAAAGAAAATCAACGCAAGCAGAAAAGATGTTTGCAAACTTAGTTAATGAGATGAATAGATCATTATCAATTGATAAACAAGTTAGAACAACTAAAAAAATAGGGTTACCATTATGGTTGAAATAAGCGAAGTAATAACAGATGAATATGCGATTTACAATATGGATTGCGTTGAGGGAATGAAAAACATGCCAGATGATTCGGTTGATCTGTCTATGTATTCTCCTCCATTTGGCGGTCTTTACCATTATTCTAGCGATGAAAGAGACTTATCAAATAACAACGATTACAAAGGATTTTTTGATCATTATGAGTTCGTTGTTAAAGAGCTGGCAAGGATTACAAAGCCGGGTAGATTGACGGCAGTACATTGTATGGATATTCCTAGCGGCAATTCTGGGTGCGATCATTTAATTGATTTCCAGGGCGATATTATCCGTTTGCATGAGAAACTAGGCTTTCATTTTAAAGACCGTTACGCGATATGGAAAGAGCCGTTAGCAGTTCGTAACAGAACTATGATGAAAAACTTAGCACATCAAACAATAGTTCAAGATGCTACATTGAGCGCTAATGCTGGCGGTGATTATGTTCTTGTTTTCCGTAATTCTGGAAAAAATGAAGTACCTGTAACTAATCCAACAGGGTTGCAGAATTACGCAGGCAGAAGAGAAATACCTAGCGAGCTTTACTCTTACAAAAACTGGACAGGAAAACAAACAGAAAATAGGTACTCTCATTGGATATGGAGAAACTACGCATCATGTTTTTGGGATGACATCAGAATTGAAAGAGTTCTGCCTTTTAAAGCTGCTAGAGATAGCGACGACGAAAAGCATGTACATCCTCTCCAGCTGGACGTAATCGAAAGGATTACAGTTCTATATTCTAACCCTGGGGAAACTGTTTTAACGCCATTTATGGGGGTAGGTTCTGAAGTTTATATTCCAACTAAATTAGGTAGAAAAGGCGTAGGGTTCGAGCTAAAAAAATCTTATTTTAAACAAGCGATACAAAATATGGAATCTGTCAACGAGGCAGATATTATTGACGACATGTTTGATGGGGTAGAAAATGAAATTTAATAAAAAAGACTTACTAAACGCACACAATAAAGTCAAAAGTTCGGTAGATAGCAAATCAATAATAAACGTATTCAAAACGGTTAGATTCATTGCTAACGACGGTATTTTTAGATTGATAGGCCAGAACTCAGTCTATCAAATCGAAGCCACTGGAGAATGTGAAGGAACTGACAGCTTCGATTTATGCCTACCTTCTGACAAGTTCGGGATTATGCTTTCAGCTTCGCAAGATATCGTTTCTATAACTAGCAAAGATGGCGCGGTATCCACTCAAAGCGGGAAGTCTAAGTTTAAGTTTATCGCATTAAATGGCGAAGACTTTCCACTACTTGAACGTCTTGAGGATAGGCGTGTAAGCGTTAATCTGCGTGAGGTGATAGGCAGTGTGCATACTTGCGTAAATCCGCAATACATGCGCGAATACTTGCGTGGCGTTAGTCTAATTTCTAACGGAGATCATATACGCGCATCTGGCTCTGATGGCGCTATCATAGCAACTCAAAAAACCGAATTAGAGATAGATGATTTTGATATTATCATGCCTTTCGAGGTTGCTAATATTTGCGCTCAATCCGACTCTGAATTTATCAGCATAAACGGTCGACGGTCTATCGAAGTCGTGTTTAGTGATGGGTCTATTTTGATCAGCCGTTTGATAGATGGTAACTTTCCAAAGATTGACGGCATTCTCGGATTTGATACGCCTCAATCATTAACTATTGAAGCTGGAGAATTTAAGCAATCAATAACTATAGCGCAAAAGTTAGGGCGTTATGTCAGGCTTGAGAAGACCGGCGCAATTATGCAAGTATCATCACAAGATTCTGAAATGGTAGCTGATCTCGACTGCGAAGGCGACGACTTAACAATCAGTTTTGACGTGTCGTTGCTTAAAAAGGCTATTGATATCTCAAGCGTTGGTAAGATTACTTTCGGCTTCCCAGACACGAAAGATAGAATAAAGTTTCATGATGGCAGATTAACGATTGTTGTGATGCCTGCTAGGTTGTAGCGGTTTAAAAGTGGGCATATCTTATGTAATTTGTATATGCCTACTTTTTAGTGGCGTGGTATAATTAACAGGCAATAAATCGGCTGTGACGAGCCAAGGATAAAAAAGTATGAATCTTTCAGACAGCGCATTATTTAATGTTTTCTTGCTTCGGTGCGTCCTAGCGCCACATCCTGAATCGTCACCATTTTATAGTGTGCTGTCTAAAGGATTCGTATGAGGCATTACCCACATCATATCAGTGATTTTAATAACGCAACTCGACATCTAACACGTGTTGAACGGAGCGTGTACAGAGATGCAATAGAACTCTATTACGACAAAGAACAAATGTTAACTCTTAATTTAGATAAATTAGAAAGGAAACTATTGTGCGTTAATGAAGAAGAAAAAAAAGCGTTAAAGGTAGTTTTAACAGAGTTTTTTATTAAATGTGATGATGGTTTTTATCATGATAGATGCGATGTTGAAATAACCAAATATAACGCAAATACAAGTGCTAAGGCTAAAGCAGGCAAGGCTAGTGCGGCAGCAAGAAAGTTAAAATTATTAATTGTTCAGCAGAATTCAAAAGAATTCAACAGGTGTTCAACAGGTGTTCAACAGAATTTAACTAACCATCAACCATCAACCATCAACCATCAACCAATATTAAAAGAAAAAGATAAAAAGAAAACCGTTTCAGAAGAATTACCAACTCAGGATTTAGTGCCACAAGAATTGTGGGATTCATTTTTAACTATCCGTAAAAAAGCAAAGGCAATTAATTCACCTCAAGCGATTAAATCTTTAATTACAGAACTTAATAAGTTGAAATCTCACGGGCACGATCCATGCGATGTTGTTAATCAATCAATCCGGTCAAGTTGGAAGGATGTCTACCCAATAAAAAACAATTCATCAAATAGTAAAAATGAGAAGTTCGATCCAGTTGCTTACGTCAATAGAAAAAGAATAAGGGGGGAAGATGAATCAAGCAGAATTATCGACATTCAATAACGCTTCGTTCTGGCAAACTGAGCATGTCGCATTTGGCGGAATAGCGCCCATAGATCATTTATTTAATAGACTTGATGGAATATACGTCGGCAAATGGCGCGCTGCTTTTTCAAACGACTCATCAATAAAGAACTGGCGCGATGCGTGGTCTGAGGCCATTGTTGAGGAAAAATTAACACCGCAAGAAATCAAAGAAGGGATAAAGTCGTGCAGAAGGTTATACGACTGGCCACCGTCTTTTGCAGAGTTCTTTAAGGCGTGCAGACCTGAGTTAAGTTATGAGTGTTTATTCTACGAAGCCGTTGAGCAAATGCGAAAGCGTAGAGACAATCAAGATAAGTGGACAAATGCAGCCGTATATCATGCCGCTGTAGGGCTTGGAAATGATCTTAGTACCCAGCCCTACCAAAATATAAAAGGACGCTGGAAAAGTGCCCTAGACCGAACGAGAGAGTTAATATCTGAAGGCAAGCTACCTAATGAAGTTCCTGAACGTAAAATTGAACTACCTGCCCCAGGCAAAACTACAACAACGAAAGAAGAAGCAAGGAAAAAATTAGCTGAAATACTTGGGCAATTTAAAAACGCAACAATTGCGTGACAATTACGAAGCGGCCAGCGTATGCTATTTCAGCATCGCTGAAGAGATTAAATTACGGGGTGAATGAAACGCTCAAAGAAGATTTAAATTAATAGCGAAATAGCTTGCATAACGTAAACTTGTAGTTTATGATTTGGTCTTGATTAGGAGAAATGAAAATGATAGAAAGAAATGTAACGGTAAAATTAGATATTACGCCAGAAGAGCTTGCAAAGGAGTTCGCTGACATGAGTTCAGTTCAACAAGCCGAATTTTTTAATGCGCTTGCAATTATAACATCTGAATGGGAAAACTCGTTTTGTATGCAGTTGCAATATATAACGGATGAAAAAATATTGACTAGACATGCGCGGCAGGTTATGCAAGAAATAGGTCAATATAGCTGCATGGATCTTGCAGCATACAAGTAGAAAATGATACTTAATAAAAATATAAAATGTACTTAGTCATAGAAAATAAATATCAAAGTAAGCAATAAAAACAAGTTGTTGCGTGGCATAATTGTACTTAATGGAGAGTTGAAATGTTAAATATTGAAATTCAAACTTATGAAGATTTAAGTGACGTAGAAAAAGAAAGTGCATCAGATAATGGGTGCGGTAAAGAAGATGCTAATTACTTGCGATTAACTCACAATGGAAAAACTATTTTTCTTGAGTCTGACGCAATGGAGCCGGAGGATGTTAGTTTTTGCAGAGATTTGTCTTGGGTTAAAAATGCAATAATAATGGCTTACAACGCTGGGTGTATTGATAAATCATCAGAAATAATTAGTGCGAGCGAGAATGTTAAATAACTTAAATCAGTTCCATATAGGCCGCACAGTTTTATGTATTGCGCTTATGATCGTAATTTTGTGGGTTACGAAATGACTCTTAAACACATAAGAGAAACGTTTAATGTCCCTGCTAAACGCGGCGGAAGAGTTAGATTCAACATGTGGGACGGGCCGTGCTTTGGAAAAATTGTAGGCGCAACTAAAAATACAGTAATCGTTAAGCCTGATAATTGGATTAAAGCTAGACGTGAATTTTATCCTCATGCTTTGGAATATTTACAATCTGCAATAACTAAGGAGATAAAATGAATGATAAAGACTGGAAAATATTAGCAAAATATGGAGTAACACCAGATAGTTTATCTGTCGAAGGATGGCTTGACCTCAGCGGCTGCACTGGTCTTACATCGCTACCAGATAATTTATCTGTCGAAGGATGGCTTGAGATCGAAGGTTGCACTGGTCTTAGCAAACAAACCATTGATAAATGGGGTAGAAAATGAGCGAAGAAACGAAAGTAAAAAAAGAGAAGAGACTTAAACATCATTATACGAGTCATGAAAAGAAGTTCATTGATGGCCTAGGATCATTCTCTGAGTCAACGGGATTTAACAGAAAAAAGTTATGGCTAAACTACATTCAAGCATCAAGCAAGCGAGTGAATTGGGGGGCTATCAATAAGGAAGAGGCTGTCGATCATGCTATGAAACGTTACACAGAATTTCATGGGTAAGCAGATAGTGTTTCTGATTGACCGGGCGCGTAAGAGTTTGGCGTGTGACATGATTAGACAAGCGCCGGAGGATTATGTTTGTGAGATAAGAAAAAGAACTAGAAGCCTAGATCAGAATGCTAAGATGTGGGCTATGCTTGGCGAAATATCATGTCAGGTTGATTGGTACGGAAGAAAACTAACATCGGAAGATTGGAAAGATGTGTTCACTGCGGCATTAAAAAAGATGGATGTAGTACCCGGGATAGATGGTGGATTTGTTGCACTAGGGCAATCAACAAGTTCTATGACAATTTCTGAAATGAGCGATGTTATAGAGTTGATGTATGCTTTTGGCGCAAAGAATAACGTTAAATTCAATGATTTTTATGAGTAAAGCCGAGGATAAACATAAGGCAATTGTTGCATCTATTGGATGCGTGATTTGCCGAGAAGCAACAGGCGATATAGTCCCGTGCCAGGTTCACCACATCGCTCAAGGTAGCGAGGAAAGAAGCCACTTTATGACGGCGGGATTATGTGAAGATCATCATACCGTTGCTGGCCTAGGTCTGCATGGCATGGGCGTTAAATCATTCTTGATGAGGCACGGGTTAAGCACTGAATATCATCTTTTGGGATTGGTCAATAAATTTAGGGCTGAGGATGGAATCTAATTTTAGAGAGTTTGGAGTAATAAAATGATTATGAAAATTAAAACAACTCAAGC
>Ga0208643_1001439_pt1 | contig 13194 bp, 32 predicted proteins | sample VirMetDEL_Nov_12_FD_184516 | JGI IMG/M metagenome (GOLD analysis project Ga0208643, IMG submission 184516) | Aqueous microbial communities from the Delaware River and Bay under freshwater to marine salinity gradient to study organic matter... | ecosystem: Environmental > Aquatic > Marine >... | reverse complement strand
AATTCCTAATTCGAATCCACCCACTCCTGAAAATAAACTAAGATATTTCATTTTTCTTTTTCTTACGTGATAATGCACTCTTTTTACCCATCTCCGAATAAAACTCTGATATAGGTTTTATTGTAAATGTTTTATGACTAGGCATCGCCCATTTTCTGGTTATTTTCATATAAGTATTGTACCACGAAATACCTAAAAGTTTTCCACAGGTAATAGAAAACCCCCACTTATATATACCCATATAAGTAGAGGTTTGTTTTTATCCTTTCTGTTAGTTGCTTTATGGTAGCGATACCATTGTCGGCTCATTGGTTTTCACCAAAATCTAATTCTAGTTGTTTTTGCCTGTCAGCAAATCTCCTGGCGTTGTCTACAAGATAAAAATCTTGTAATTCTTTTATGCTAGGATATTTATCTCCTGTTTGAAGAAAAAATCTATACCTATTCTCTTCTGTATCATAATTGTCCTTTGCCTCTTGGACTTGAGTCTGATTGTATTTTCTAAGGTTCATTACTATTTAATTATAACAAAAAAACCCATAGAGTGGGTTTTCTTGAAAATATAAATACGGACAAGTTTGGGAGGGGATTAATCCATAAAGCCTCCCGAACCTAGTGTACCATTCTTTTTGCAAATTTCATAGTTAATTTGTCTCATTCTTATAAGAGTATCAAAAACCTGGTATGACTCCATATACTTTAGAGGTATAACAGGTTCTTCATGTCTTGTTAATTCTTGTTCATAATATATTACTAATTTACGGAGGAGTTTAATCTGCTCCTTTTGGAGATTGAAAAGGTTATCTTGGTAGATTCCACACTGTGAACATTTGAAACTTGGGTGAATACAGTCTTGTTGTTTTTTTCTAATGTCCTTTTCATGCTTAGTCTGATGTAGTTCAGAGTCACACATGAGAATAGTATACTAATATTAATCTTGCTATGCAAGGAAGTTGATAGTATAATTTATTTATTACAATTAAGCACAAATTCTATGCAATCATTTAAAGCACTTAATGACTACGTTTTAGTAGAAAAAATAAAATTAGATGAAAGATTTTTAACAGCTGAACCACCTCTTCAAACAGAAGGTATTGTTTTCGCCAGCGAAAAACTTAATGTAGGAGTTACAATACATTTTATAAAGAGTTTTGAATTTAATGAGAGCCTATTGGGAGTTGAATATAAAAATATAGTAGCTATAGAAAACTAATATGAAAAAAATAACTTTTGGACATGAAGCAAGACAAAAGATGTTGGAAGGATTAAATCTTGTGGCTGATACAGTCAAGGTAACTATTGGTCCTGATGGAAGAAATGTCGCCATAGGTAAAGACTATGAGATACCAACTATCACCAATGATGGAGTCTCTATCGCTAAAGCTATAGATTTTAAAGACAGACATCAAGATATGGGTGCTCAAATAATAAAAGAAGTCGCCTCAAAAACTAATGATGAAGCAGGAGATGGTACAACTACTTCAATGATACTAACTCAAGCTATTATTAATGAGGGTATGAGATACATTGAACAAGGAACAAATGCTATAACATTAAGAAAAAATTTAAACAAGGTTGGAGCAAAGATAGTAAAACAACTAGAGAAGATGGCAAACCCTGTTGATGGAAACCTTTTAGATATTGCTACAATTTCTGCAGAGTCAGAAGAGATAGGTAAAATTATAGTAGATGTAATTGAGAAGGTTGGTAAAGATGGTGTTGTTACAGTTGAGGAATCAAATACTGTAGGAATTACTTCTGAAATATCAGAGGGTCTAGAGTTTGGTAAAGGATTAATCTCTCCCTACATGGCAACCAATCAAGAAAAAATGGAGGCAGAATATAATGATGTAAAAGTTCTAGTAACTAACTGGACCATTACTAACTTCAAACAAATACAACCGATTCTTTCACAAATAGAATCTGATGAGCTTATAATTATTGCAGACAAGATTGAGGGGGAGGCTCTAGCTTCTATTGTAATGAACTCTGTTCAAGGAAGTTTTAAAGTAGTGGGTATAAACTCCCCAGGTTTTGGAGATGAGAAACTAGATGAGTTAGAAGACATAGCCTCTGTTGTTGGTGCCCAAGTAATAAATAAAAATCTATCTAAACTAGAAGATGTAAAGATAGAACACTTAGGAACAGCTAAAAAGATTAAAGCCACTTCTGATAAGACAATCATCATAGGCTCAGAAGATGGATTGTTTAGAGTAAAACAACTTGAAGCTCGTATTGAGGAAACTAAATCTAAATTTACTATTAAAGGATTGAAAGATAGAATCGCCAGACTAACAAATGGTATAGCTGTTATAAAAGTTGGTGCTAGTACAGAATCAGAAATGAGATACATGAGAGATAAGATTGAAGACGCTGTTAATGCAACCAAATCTGCTGCCCAAGAAGGTACAGTACCAGGAGGTGGAGTAGCTTTAGCTCTAATTGCAAAGAAATTAGGCGAGGGTGTAGCTGAAAACATACTCTGTAAGGCTCTAGAAGCCCCTTTCAGGCAAATTATAGCCAATGGAGGTACAAAGTCACCAGATGTAGAGATTGAAAAGCTAGAAATTGATTCTAAGATTATTGACCCAGTGAAAGTAGAAAAAGCAGGACTGCTAAATGCAATCTCTGCTTCAGGTGTCTTTCTAACTACAGAAGCTACTGTTACTCTGGTTGACAATCAATAACCTCTGGTTGTTTTACTCTAGGAGTCCACATAATAATCTGCACTTTCACTCCTTTAGGGAATGGAAACTGTGCGTACTCCTTTTTCGCTGACGAAATTTGTGAGCTCTTTGAGTTCTTTGAAGTACAGTGCTTACTGTTCCAGAATATTAACTCTTTACCATTCATACTGATACCATCACTGGCAAACACATCTTTCTTCTGATAGATAATCCGCCCAGGTCCAATCATTCTTCCACACACAAACTCACACAACTGAGTAGTATAACCCTGTGAATTAAACCAATCTCTAGTCTTGTTCTTGTAGTATGTACCTCTCTGGTTTGTAGATGTCATATTTTTTATTTAATTTATCTCTCTTTGCTGTTAAATTTTCCGCCTTTGAATATCTCTTCAGCTCCTCATCAGTCGCTCTGTTCAACATAACCCAATCACACATCTCTTTGTACTTAATAATATCTCTATGTAAGTTGGTCTCTAATGGTAGGATACACCATGGTTCGTTTACCTGACGCCCAGCGAAAATAAGATTATGATGCCAGTCTATCTTTCCATAGCTAGTTCCTGACAAACAACACTTACTATAGTAGGGGTCATCTGACATTTCCTTTCTTAACTTTGGTGATATTGCTCTCATTTCTTATTTAGTGCTAACCATAATCTTGCTACTGCTTCTTCTATGGAGTTACCTGTTGCACAGTAGTCTCCATCCCACTCATTCAATACTGCAACTTCTGATGAATTACCATACATAGCTTTCCATGTACCATCTTCTCTACTCAAGCAAATATCATCAGCTCCACAAGCCTCTATTAGTTCTGATAGTCTTGGTAAATTTTGATACTCCATTACACCACCAACCATATTTTGTGTTAAGGGAACATCACCCATATTTGAAAACCCTGCGTCTTTTAATTGTTTTACTAATTCGTAGTTCATATTACTTTTCATCAGGCTCATAATCACGTACTTTCTCCCCGCATTTTTTGCAAACCTGGATGGTGTAAAATTCGCTATGAGAACATTCATCTTGTTTTACTCCTGTACGCAGTTCTTTCTTTATCTTTCCTACTGTCTTAGTAGAGTCAGCATATTCAAATCTTTCTAACCATTCTTCTGCTTCTTCTTTGGAATTAGACTTACCTATAATCTCATAAGCATTACTCCAACCCCCAGCCACAGCTATCTTCTTTGGTTCTACTTCATATTCCAGTATAAACTTCTTGTAGACTGTAATTAATCTAGAAGCGACAGATGGTTGCATTTTAATCTCTTTAAGATAGTCTTCAAATGTTTCCCAAGACTCATCATAGAAATGTCCATCTCTAATCCTCATTAACTTCTCTCCCAAGACTAGAAAAGCCGCCTCTAATTGCTCCTTCCACTCTATACACTCTAGACAGTAGTTGTAGTTAGTTAGTTGTTTCATTATCATTTATTTTAGCCGATTTTCTTCTTTCCATTTCAGCATTGTCTATTAATACTCCTTTATCCATTGTCACATTAAACATCTTGGTCTGTCCTGTTCTACGATTCTTAACTATTTTCACAAGTGAATCATCTGTATAGATATTTCCCCCATTGTCCATAGGTCCATATCCTGTTGGCTCACTATCTGTATCTTTCTTTCTATTAATTAAAACTACAGCGTCTGACTCTTGAGCAATACCTGATGAGTCCTTTAGGTCATGTAGGTCAGGCTCTGATGATGAATGAGCTGGTTTTTTAAGGTGTGCTAGTAATACTATTACCACTCCCTCTGATAGTGCTATGCTTTTTAATCTTCTACAGATGGTAGTAAGTTGCGTAGCGTAATTATTTGATAGGTTCTGGTCGTAGTTAGATGGGTCATTTACTAAGAACCCTAAATGGTCTACAAATACTATCTTAGTCTGAAAAGTGTCTCTAGCTTCAATAATCTTCTGTGCTACGAAGTCTATTTTATGAGTTGCTATCTTTTCTGGAGCATAGGCTTTGAAGTTTTCCTCCACGCCCATATCTTTAAATTTTCTCCATAGCTCTCCCATTGTAACCTCATATGAGAACCACATGCAAGGTTGTCCTGCATTTACCATATTATGTGTCATAGATTGAGCCAGTAATGTCTTACCATTTCCAGTAAAACCTGAAATAATAACTAAGTCGCCTTCTTTTACTCCTCCCATAAATGCTTTATCAAATACTTCATATCCTGTTGGGTAAGAAATTGAAATATCATCTGAAAGGTCTTTAGCAATATCTGAAATTAATTTAACTGGCACATCCATCTCTTCTCCAGTAGTAGTATCTTCTTTTTTATGATTTCCAGTTCTTGCAGCTTTTCCTGTTATAGAATTAAAAGTGTTTCTCAATTCGCCCTCATCAAGTGGTGGATTATTCTTCTGATTCCACATAACCAACATCTCCCATACATTAGTTTTCCACTCTGATGGTGGAAATGTTTGAATTAATTTACCAACTACTTTCGCTGCCGAATCATTTCTGCTCCCCTCTCCTATACCATCAATTATTTCTTTCCAGTCCGTATTAGCAGGTTGTGTATTAAACTTTCCAAAAGGAAATTGTTGCATAGGGTCTTTCTTTAACCACTCATACTTCCCTCCTGATGGATGTCCTGAAGGTGGTGCAATAATATATCCACCATCTCCTCTAATATCTGTTAACTCTCTAATTCTAGCAGAGTTACCAACTCCTTCTGCATATTTATAGTAAAGGTGAACACCATCTCCCCCTGATTTAGCTGTCATAGTAGTGGGTAAGTCCATCCATTTCCCGCCTTTTTCTACATCTACTACAGTAATTCCTGATATTTTACCTGTTACAATCCCTATTCCAGGAGGATTATCTCCTTTAAACCACTCTTCTACTTGCTCTTTTGTTGCTCTCTCTGTCTGATACTTCTTCCATGGAATAGTAGGTTTCTTATCCTTACCTACTGGAATTATTGAAAAACCATGTCCCTGATACCTTATTGCCCATTCCATAATTTCAGTCATATTTATTTCTTATTTATTAACTTCTAACAATCTTTCTAGTATATCTGCAATGTATTTTCCCTCATGGTCTGTCCAATCATCATGGTGTATTCCATCCTCTGTCATATCCTCTGCTGCAAGTTCTACTATATTGTCTTGTATTGTTTTTATATTCATATTTATTTTTTATTTATATCTCTTATAATTTTAATAAACCATTTATCTAGATAAGCCATATTGGTTAGATGTTGAGAATGGAAGGGGGATTCCCTTCTAATGTGCCCTAGGAGGAGTCTAAATTGCTTTGTAAGGATATCATCTATCGTATTCGGTGGATTATTCTTATCTTTAATTAAGTGCTCTGTAAACTTCTTTTTGAGCGAATTAGCATGTTTGTAACTATCTCTACCATCTAAATAACTTACACCATTAAAATCTTTGAGTATCTGGACCATCTCTTTAGCAGTATCATTCATTGTTTCTTTACGTTTCGCTACCGAAACTTGTTGCTTTAAACTCTGTTCGTATTCTTTCTTCATTTTGTTGAGCTGTGTCTTTGTGAAGATACGACCATATTCATCTTTGAGTTGTGGAATATATGCACCAGTTTCATCTACAAAAGAATCATTTTCATATTCGTCTATTGGAAAGCCAAAGAATGGATGAATTTCAGCAACTTCAGTTGCGTCCTCTTTCTTTATTACTATATTCTTTTTTACTATATCTTTCTTACTAATGTTTACAGGTTTTCCTGTTACTGGGTTTTCCAATGTAGGGATTTCCTGATACAGGATATAATCTATCTCCCAATGGCCTAACTCATTTTGATACTTATTTCGCTCTAAAAATCCTATATTTTCCAACTCTTTTAGTCCTCCCCTGATAGCATCTATCCCGTCTTTAGACTGATAAGCTATCTTTTCTACACTAAAATTCCACCCCTCTGGCTTACTTTGGATAAACCCATACAAACCTTTAGCCTTAAAACTAAGTTCTTTACTGTTTAAAACATTATTAGGTGTGGTTCCAAATCTATTTTTTATGTGTAATTTTGCCATATATTTATATTTTTAATTTTTAAAGAATGTTTTTTCTGTATACTTATAAGGATAACCCTTATATGTTATTTCTTTTGTTTCAAAATTAATAACAACAACATCATCTTTTACAATAATATCCTCACAAGGACCATATCCTGTAGTATAATATTGTTGCTCATCTATTTTAATTTCTTTACAAATTGTCTTTTCCATATATTTTTATTCTTAATTATTAATGTAACCCCACAAGGGGAAGCGAACTTCCCCCAACAATTTTCTAAATGTTTCCCTAGATATACTCAATAGTAAAATCTAGATAAAATGAACACCTCTCAATGTTCAGGGTTTTTACACCCCCTTGTAGGGTCTGTATAATTGTTAATGTTCTCTGTCATAGACAGTGGAGAAGGATGTCCCTCTCCACCACCTATGGTGGTTACACTAACCCATTTAGAACAGCAAAGATTAAGTATGTAATTATTAATCCTGCTATTACACCCAGTGGTCCCGCTGTTAATCCTCCAATAATTGCTCCCAATAGTAACCAAATCATTAGAATGGTACGTCTTCTGGGTTAATATCAGCTTTTGGGTACTCAAGTGGTGTATCTTCTCCATTACTATCCAATTCCTTCTTCCTTTTATTCTGCATAGCTTCTACGACATCAGCTGGTGTGCTGGCTTCCTCTAAATCAGCCTTAACATCCTCGCTAATAGCCTCCTTCTTAGGACTTGGTACAACGCTATACTTTACCGATGTAGTCCCCGCATTTTGGACTGTGAAGCTAACATCATATTCCATAGGCATTGAATCAAATCCCCAATCCTCATCTTTTTGTAGGTTGGTAATCTCTGAATAAAATCCCCAAGGCATATTAGCTAGTTTAATCTTTCCGCCATCTAGGACTTGTGTCATCCAACGAGTTTGTGGCTTTACATCATCTGGTCGCCCATCATCATCAACACATGTCTTATAACCTGTTCCATCATACCATCTTTGGAACAGTTTACCCTCTGATAGTACACGAATTTTCTTTGTACCATCTTCAATGTTAAACCACTCATCATCTGCACTTTCTGTTACTTGGACTGCTAGTCCTTTTGTCATATCCTCAAACATAATTTTTATAAGTTAATTTTTAATATCGGTCTAAACAAGTATCTACTGCTTTAATTAAAGAGCCAGCATGCTTTCCCTCTTCATCTCCAGCAATTAAATCTAATCCTAGTTCTGTTATTCCCTCTACTCCAATATCGTTTAATAACTCATTAAATCCACAGTTACAATATTGATACTTTCCACCTTCCCCCATACAACCTTCTATAAAATCACCCTTCAATTCCTCAATATCTCCACCTGATAATTCACTAACTATTTCTTCTCTATCAAAAATGATTTTAGAATTATCAGCTTTGTTTCCTATAAAGAAAATTGCTAATCCAATAATAACTGCTCCAATAATGATTGCTACTTCTATTTTTATATTTTTCATAATTGTTTATAAGTCAAATAATAATCCAAGAACAACTGCTGTTATTCCTAATGCTAAGATAAATCCTGCATACACTACCCAAAATCTCCATAACCAAGCCCATACTGTCATTAGTGCGTTTCTGTCATCTAGTTTTTTCATTAATTCTTTTTTTGTCATATTTTTTTTATTTAATAAGTCCTAACCATTTTAATATTATTTCCATGTTGTATATCCTGCTGTTACCTGATTAATGTAATCTAACTCATTATCATTATAACCCAGTTCAACTCCTTGCTTCTCTAGTATCTTATCCTTCCATGGTGAGTAAGTAATTTTCCATGAGTCTGGGTCTCCAATAACCTTTCTGTTGTTTCTGGCTTTACTAATATCACCCTTGCTAACACTCTTCCAATCTACTTTATCCACAGGTATCTTATATCTTATAAGACACTCTGGCTCAATGTCTTTTAGAAAATAGTCATTGTAAAGGACATTCCACCTCTTATATTCCTTATTCATGTTGACTAGAGTCTTACCACATTTGTATAGTCCATCATCTAGTTTATTACACTCAAACCAGAATGTATTTAGACCATCAATTGACGCAACAAACAAGTACCCTGTATCTTTTCCGTAAAAGTCCATATAAGAAGCGAGTTGACCAACATAACTTTCTTTTGGCTCATTGTTCTCATACTTTTTAATATCAAAACTATTTTTATTATTAATAGATTTAATTTCAATAGGTGCTCCCGCAACAAACTCTTTTGGTGCTCCTTTTTCTTTAACTCTTACATCTGCATAACCATTAATTTGTACACCCTCTCTTATCATCTCCACTCTTCCATGTTCTTTTTGGTCATAGTCTTCATCTACTATCCCGTTCATCTTTAATATTTCTACCATTTTGTCCTCTACTCCTATACCTGCTCCCCATTTTAGAGTATCACTCCATATAGGTGGATTAGTTGGTGTTTCGTTAACGAAACCATAGTAAAGGTCAATCTCATTCTTATCATAGTCAGAACAGTAGAAGGCTTCCTTTTTTTTTCTTTCTTGCTCGTATTTTAATTTAATCATATTATATTCTTGATTTACGCCCTGATGTTTTCCTCTTTGGTAAGTCATACCCCCTTTTACGAAGTGTTCTTAACCAATACTCAATAGTCCACTTAGTTACACCGAAGTGTTTTGCTAGTTGTACATTTGTATTGTGTACGGAAAGCTCAGGCAATTCTTTTGTAATTTGTTCTTTTGTTAACATAATTTAATTTATTATTTCTGTGTTTTCTAGTCGTGTTACTGTATCAATATCTCCTGTATAGTTGGCACTAAATAATTGTATTGCCTTTTGTATATCAGTTTCATTAATTATAACACTCCCATAAAACCCATCATTTATGTATTGTATTTTAAACATATAATGCTGTGCTTATTCTAATAATATTATCTAATAATCCACTTATATATAATAGCATAATTTGTATCTATTACAAGTATATTTTAAATGTATGATACATATGTATTATTTTGTCAATTTTCTCCCAGACCTTGTTAGATAAACTCCGCCATTTTTAAACTCTAGGTATCTATTTAAGTGTCCATGTTTCTTGCACAAGATACAATCTCTATGGCTACATAAATTATCACATACTAGACATTTAACCTCTGGGTTACATTTATTTTTGTTAGTACACTTCCTATTACAATATAAATTACTTCTTCTTGTTGGCTCAAAATAAGACCAACAACATTTGCATTTAATCATACTCTAGTTATTATCATCGTATAAATCTGCCTTGTCGTGTAAACTCATCATACAGTCCCACCTGTATAAACAGTTGTAACATACATGTCCATCATATTCCCACTCACAATACTCACTATCTCCATATTGTGCGTATGTCTTTAATGAGTTACATCTTGGACATAATTCTTTTTTAATAATTTTCGCCATTAATTTCTTTAACATGTCTTTTTAATTTAATTGATAAACAGTCTTTACATTCTAACTCTTTTATAGGTGTTATATCCTCAAGCCTTGGGAAGTCCCATGGTGGCAATCTTTCCTTGCACTTTAAACAACACCTCAATCCGTATTCATTATTCATGGTTTTCTTTTTAATAACCAATCTCTTGCACCCTTGTCCTTCTCCTCCTGTAAGTAGTCTTCATACATTTTAACTCTTGGTTTATTTTCAACTGTTTTTTTCCTCCGTTCAATTGACGCCTTGCTTGGTTTCAATCTAACACATGATATACAACCTTTGTTGCCTGTGTAAAAACTCTTCTCTTCTTTTTCTTCTTTACATATTTTACATCTCATACATATATTATATCATCTTATAAGGTACTATTCTTTTTAGTTATCCACAGTTTCGTTAGCGAAACTACTCATTATTTTCTCCTCTTCTATAATGTCTAGAATAACAGTCCAATTCTTTGTTTAAAAATGTTAGCTCTTGTTTTATTGCATACTTTGACGCTTTTATCTTTAAATCTATTTCATCTAATTTTAATAACTCTAGTCTATCAATATCATCTCTTCTCTTTAACTCTTCTATTAATTTGCTTTTATTCCAGTATATATATTTGCTCATATTATAATTCGTTAGTTATAAACCTCTGTACTATCTCCCCCGCCTCTGTAAGTGATAGATTAAACTCGCTCGCTAGATTGTTGCGTGCCTCCTCTATGCTCTTACCCTCCTCTTTCTGTCTTTGTAGATACTCTTTCATATTTATTTTATTAATTTATTAAGGTATTCTGTCCACTCTTTTGCTGTTAAATCACTTGGTGCGTCGCTATCCACGATAGAATATATTTTTGTTTCATTATTATAATGTCTTATCTCGTTCCAGTAGTCGTTCCCTTGTGATAAATCATAAAAGTAAGTAAAGTCTGATATTTCAAATAAAATATCGCTTAAATCATAGTTTGGTATAATCATATTATTGATATACTTTTTATCCTCTAGGTATTCACTTGGTACTAATCCCTCTAAAATCATTGCTCTTCTCATTTCTTTTAATGTAATCATATTAGTTATTCGTTAAAGGGGTCGTCTGTGTCTGTTACATCATATATATTTGTAACTTCTACATTTAAGTCCCCCGTTTCCTGATAATATCCGTTCTCCCAGTGTTTTTCTGCCTTTTCTATGGCTTGTTGTTCTGTGTCTGCCTTTACATCAATAATAAAGGTTTCTTTCTGTGTAAACTCTATTTTGTATTTATTCATGTTTATTTTATTAATTCTTTTAATTTTTTAATCGTTTCATCTTTGATTATTATCTCTAATTGTAAAATCGCTCGCTCTATATCCTCCTCTGTTAAAAATCCTGCTTGATATAATGTATCCTCTAACCAGTCTATATACTGTTCTTTTTTCATATTTATTTATTCGTTAAACATGGTTCCGTCTGATAAAAATGTATATTCGTTCGCCTCGCACATCTCTATAAAGTTTTCCTCGCTGTATGTATAGTCTATAATGTCGTACCCTCTATCTCTTACAATCTTACAGATAGGTATATATACTTCTTCCTCCCACTTCTCTGTATCAATCTCTTTATATTCCCCTGTACTCTCATTAAACCCCTCTATATCTGTACTCTTCTCATGTGTATAATGTCCACTATTCTTTATAGTGTAGACATTGCCCTTTTTATCGTATACAGTCCCCTCAAACATCAGTCCACTACCTTGTGTAGATGATAAATCATATAAAGGTGTTAGTTCATCATGTGTATATCCTCTCTCTGTTAGTTCCTCGTGGATGTACTCTCTCAAGTCATCTTGTAGAAAGGTAAACTCCTCCTGCTCATTGTATTTTTCCCTTGCTCTGTCTTTTGCTTCCTGTGTTAGCTCTTCAAAGGCATATACTGTTATTTCTTTTGTTATAGTTTTCATATATTAGTTATTTAATGCGTTTAATAATTCCCCTCTATGTAGTTCACCCCTATAAATCTGCTGTCGCTCTTTACAATGTCTATGGCTTGTTCTATGTTCTTGGCTTGTATCGTGTCTATATCGTGGATTGTGTCAATGCTTTCATGTATCTGTATTGTATATGTCATTTTAGTTTCTGTTTGTTTCATATATCAAGCTTGATACGGCATAATTATTGTATACAGTGTAACCTTTTTCTTTTGCTTTTCTGATAACTCTATCAATTCCTTGCCCTTGCCCCCCTATCTCCACATCATATTTTTTGGAAAGTGCGTCAGCTAGAACCGTTGACTTTTTACAATATCCTCCACCGCCTGCCCTTGCTAGTACATTATCAGAATAACCCTCAAAAGCTGTCATGTTCCCTGCCTTGCTGTATTGCGTTGTTATTATGTCCACGCCGTCCACTTGCACGCCTGCCACATCTAAAGTACTTACAATATAATATATTGCTGTATCACTATTATAACTTTTATTTTTACTCATATTTATATATCTTATTTATTAAACTGTTATTTTTTAACAGTGTAGAAAGCTCTTGCAAGCTCTCTCACTGGTAAAACTATCTTATCCACTCTACGCTATTAATATATTCTATAATGTTAGAATTATAATCGTTCTCAATGATATATAGGTTTAATTGCTTTTGTACATCTTTATTATCTCCACAATCTAAGGCAAGTGCTATTTTATCATTGCCGTATGTAACCATGTCATTATAAAAGTGCCTTGCGTTATATTCTCCTCCACCTTTTCTATCTAGTATTTTGTCAATTATCATATTTATTTACTTATTATCTAATATAACTTCATACATGCTATTGATTAAATCTTCCACTTTTTTTGCTAACATATCTCTATCTTTTATATAATATGGTGCATGGTGTATTTTTAATCCTTTTAAATCCTCTATTGCTTTAAATAGTGCTTTATTTTGTTGTTGCTTATTCATATTTATTTACTTATTATCCACATTGCTAAAATTGTTATCATGGCAAGGTAAAACATTGTAATATCCTTCCATGATGTGATGTACTCCTTGCGTTGTAAACGTTGCTTTGGTGTGATG
>Ga0208643_1001436_pt1 | contig 13207 bp, 16 predicted proteins | sample VirMetDEL_Nov_12_FD_184516 | JGI IMG/M metagenome (GOLD analysis project Ga0208643, IMG submission 184516) | Aqueous microbial communities from the Delaware River and Bay under freshwater to marine salinity gradient to study organic matter... | ecosystem: Environmental > Aquatic > Marine >... | reverse complement strand
TTCAACAATCACTGAGCAAAGAAGAACGGGATCAGGGTGTCAAGGCTCCGTACATTGGCAATGTCAAAACCTTCTGGAGCGATTCAGGTCAATCAGCACCGAAACAGGCTGAACCTGCTGCCCCATTGGATGAAGAAGACATACCTTTCTGACGCTGTATAGGGGTCTCTAAGGCCCCTTTAATACACCCACAGTACGGGTACAGTGGTACGAGTATCGACGTGTATGAAGCTCTTATGGATGCCTATGCCGCTGAAACCTAGCTTAATAGCGTTGCTAACGATAATGAAACGCTCAGCCCCGTTAGTAACAGCAATATCAGCAGCAATGCCTCTCGCGTGCTGTCCTGGCCCACTAGATTTCTTAGCTTCAAGGCTATGTTTCTCGCTACGGAACCCGCTAGTAATGCGAAACGGTATGCCGCACTCGTGGCGCAACGCATCCAAAGCATGGATGAACTCATCTTCCATTTCATTTTCGCCAGTCTCCTGACAGTCAAATTCTTGACGGGTAAAGTACTTGAACGTCATCTCTTGTATGCGGTCTTCGCTGCACTCTTGAATGCCTTAGCAGTAGGAGCGCCCTTTGTTCCAGGCTTACGCATCTTCTCACCAGATCCACCAGCGATACGAGCACGTTTAGCTTGGATGTTTGCGTACAATCCTTTCTTTGGTTTTCTCATTACCATTTCACCTTGTTTGCCCAGTATGCCGCAGACATTTTGCCCTTGGCTATGTTCTTTCTATGACGTGCCTTGAATGATTCACGTCTCTTTCTACGAGATTCAGACTCGCCTTCAAGTTTAGGAGATCCACTGACACCAGCCTGACCGAATCGAATAGTCTTGACCTGATCGCCAGACTTAGCCACCACGACGTGAGACTTAGTAGGATGACTAGGTGTACGCTTAGGCTTGTTGTAACCAGATACACCGATACGTTTTAGTAACGACTCGCTCACTTCTTCCTCGACTTACCAGCTTTAGAGTATGCAATAGCCACTGCTTGCTTGGGCTTATAGCCTTCATCTAGCAGAGTGCGAACATTCTTCTTCATGGTCTTCTTGGCTTTACCTTTGAGTAACGGCATTACTTCTTCATCTCCATCAGCTTGGATACACCACGGATACCGAATGAACTACTGATCGCAATGAACAGCAGATACTGATACCACTCAGGTAATTGTGCCAGCGCCTGGAATCCAGCGTCAACCCTATCGATCACACCAATATCGTTGATAGCTATGGCATAACCAACCATAAAGATAGGGATTGATAGTATGATCGTCCAGAACTCATCCTTCCATGAATGAGCACTGGCATCTGCCATCTTGGATTCCCAATCAGCATTGTTCTGGATGACCTGGAGTTTAGCTTGATGTTTAGCTTGCTTCTCCTCGGCCTTGTTATTCAACCAGCCACCGACTAGATTAGTGATCGGCCCTATCAGTGCTTGCATCATTTGCGGATCAACTCGTTAATGGCCTTCCAAGCCTCGATCATTTTCTGCTCAAGAACTTCTAGCCGGTTTAAGATCTTTCCAATCGTTAGCACGAGGATGAATACTCCAGCAGCAATGGGCCAGCCTGAGACAATAACCTCCCAGGTTTCCATCAGCCATCTCGTTTAACAAGTTTCTGAACAGTATCAGACTCCCAGATACGCAACGCTAACCAGATGATCGTGAACAAACTAGCGATACTAGGAAGCCAGCCAGCAAGTGTAGCCACAGTGCCTCCTACTGCTAATGAATCCATAACTGTTTTAGCTTCTTCCTGCATGTCATCACCTACGTCAGAGTCATCCACTTGGCGCCAAAGCGTACCGTGATGTTGTTTCCACCAGTAAACTCTCCGGTCTTACAACCAGCTCGGTAGAATAATAGTTCCGGTTCATAGCCTACGTTCTCGCTGATAGACGTAAAGGTATCTACGTCAGTCCAAGTAGAGTCGTCAATGCTACGTTGTACGGTAACGATGGTTCCAGCAGTCAAAGTGCCACGGATAGAGAAGTTAAAGTCTCCATCGAACCGGAATGAATCGCTGAAAGTGTTAGCCGCAGTGATGTTCTTTTCAATTAGCGTAGTCATTATTCAGCCTCCTGTGCAGCAGCATGTGCAGCCTTGGCATCATCCGTGAATACGGTGCCAGCAATTGCTACAACGTCAGCGTCTTCGCCAGACAGGTCTGCATCTGGTGTCAGTACATGACGGTGGAATGTGCGTGAGATCTCTACGTCATCACGCTTGATGATCGTTGCAGTACGAACTTGGATTACTGGATAGCCAGCAGCCAGTTGTAATACTTCGATCTTGTCGTTCAATGTTTCTTCTGAAAGTGCCATTTTATCTCCTTGGTTTGGACTGTCCACCCACTAGGGGTATTATCCCATGAATGTTACTGTGGCTACATAAGGAGCGCCAAGCCTGTTTTTGACATTAAGCTTGCCTCCTGTAAACCACATATTAAATTTATTGTCTACATCTGGGTTTGCCCCTGACGTTGAAACTTCAAAAACGCTAGAACCATGCGCTGCTATAGCGTGTATTTGATCGCTACCAGCGGCAAAAAGACCTTGCGATGTGTAGTCATAATCAACACTTACCGCAAAAACACCTCTGGATGGATTGTAAAATCTTGATTCAAATGTATGACTAGCGTCATCAGCTAGTGATACCGATTGCACAGAAACAGCACCTCCAGCCGCATTAAGACCATCCGATAATGCACCACCTGCGAGCATAGGCGCATTGTCAACAGCAGAAGAATGGTCATAGCTTGAATTAAACCCTTGATTTAAACCGCCTAGCATCATGCCGCCATATGACGTTGTTGCTCCTGCCGTTGTTTTCACAAAATTAACTTTATTTGCAGGAGTTGATACACCATCAATATTCACAACATTAGTTGCAACAATATCGAAATTTGTTTCTGCTCCATTTGTACCTATTGCTGATTGGTTTAATTTTGGAACAACAATATTATCAAGCCTGATCGTTCCATAAGTAGTTGCTTCGTAACCAATAGTTGCAATAAAGTCTATTGGATTCTTATTAACCGATACATTGTTGACAGACACAAGAGGACGCAATGGTGTTCCTACACTAACCCCTGCGGTTGCACCAACAATAGAAGAAATATCAACTCCAACTCCAGCACCAATAGAGTTATAAACTTGAATGCCATCCACTATGCAGCTTCCAGTATCTTCACCGTAGTCGCTACCTTGATAGAAACTAACAAGGCTGAGACCTGATTGAATAGGTGAGGATGCTCCAGAGTCGTAAGGACGATAAAAGAATCGACAGTTTGAAACCATGCCGACACCATATTGAAAGTTAATCTCTATGCTGCCACCATAATTAGTGTAGTCGTTGTCTCGAATAATTGTTTCATCGCTACAAGAACCTGTTCCTTGAACTTTTATAGCCCTACCACGGCAGTTTCTAAATGTATTTCCAAATGATGTTAAAGAGGCTCTTGCGTATTGACCGCTATCAGCCGCTGGGCTTGGCGAAAAAAACCTAAATCCATCATGGTCAACATTGTTCGTTGATCCCACAAGATCATCACCATAGATCGCTGTGTACTCATTACCGTAATGCAAACATGATCGAACATATTGTGTGGCGCTTACAGTAACAACACTTATCCCTGCTGTACCAGTTGATCCTGGCGTACCTGTTCCGGCAGCTCTAGTTATTAGTCGAACTCTATTGTTGTTAATTGTTACGGTTGCGTAACTGCCTTCGAGATAGACAGCTTCATTATAAAGAGCAGCAACCTTCATTCTAAATCTGATAAAAAGACAATTAGAAACTGTAGCGTTAGGCAGGGTGTTAGATGACGGGGTTGCTGTGTTTTTAATTCTAAATCCAGCACAAATTTCATCATTACCATCAAACGATAATCCATCAATCGTCAGGGTATTGTTGCCCGTTTCGATTGTAATCATTGGTGATGTGTTGCTGGCGCTTCCTTGATAAATAAAAGATGCGTTGCCGTACAAAGTAACTGTGTTTGCTAGAGTGGCTGAGACATTGCTTTGAATAGAATAAGTACCAGCAGGAACTGAAATAAATTCTGCTCCGCTTTCTAAAGCATTTTTCATAGCAGTAGAGGAATCAGATGATCCTGTCGGGTCAGCACCAAAGTCGAGCAAACTTAAAACTGCCCCATCAATCATGCGAGTATTAACTTTTGTTAAGCTCATCTTTTTCTCCGATTAAACCTTATAAACAATAACTGTCTGTGCCTACCGTCCGATAGGCGTATGGTTTTTATGCTGTGAAGTAAACTAATGTACAAAGTAAATTACCCGTTCCCATAACAGCGTGGGTTACACTGACTGCGCCTGATGTTGCTCCCGATCCAGACAAGACGTTGGCAACAGCCGTATTTGGATTTATAAGAACGTTTAGACCTTCTGCCGCTGTCGTAAAGTTTTGAGCATGAATTGAAGAGGCACTTCCGTAATTGTTGCTCACGGCTGACGCAGTAAAAGGTAGGTTAGTAATATCTACAGAGCCGCTTGCGGTTCCCAGAACATTAATGTCAATGTGAACCGACGCAGTAACTAGGTTACCTACTTTTGTATATCTTCCGACTTGGTGCGTATAAGTTCCTGTTCCTATGTTTGCAAAGGCGGGAGTCCAAGCACCCTCCTCGTAATCATCGAGCAGTTCAGAGGTGCCACTAGCAGGCGGGTTCGGGCCAGCGGTAGCAGAGAAGTCGATGCCGTTGCCAGATGTGGCAATAATAACATTGCCAGTTGTCTCTATATCGCCGCTAACTTTTAAGTCAGAGTTAATATCAATATCACCGTCAAAGGTTAATTGCCCTTCAATAGTTACATCGTTGAATGTGGGGTTGCGGCCAAATACACCGCCATATTGTTTAATTGTCATAATAGCCTCATGTATCCGTTGCAATTGTTTTGACAGTGCCATCGCCAAATTTGATTTTAAGATCACCGTCAGCAGAATCTACATAAATTAACGCGCTACCCGATACAGTGCTTGGGGCCGAAACGCCGTCAATAATTGAAAGCTGATTAAATGATCCAGAAACTTGTGACGCAGTAGTAGCGCCTACTGGCAATACCTCAATGACCATAACCTCAATGGTGCTGAGATTAGGTGGTGCAACGGAGAATTGTAAAACCGCACCAGATACGTTATAGCCATCTTTCTGCTGGTACACACCGTCGATATAGACCTGAGTGTTGTTCTCGCCTCCAGGCTCCATGCCCAAAGTGAAATTAACCGTAGACCCATCGCCCGTAAAGTTATAATTATTCATGCCAGCAGCGGTGAATGCACCTGCTATGCTGCCAGCTTCAGGATTACCAGTCGTATCGTTGAACTTTAGATACTTGCCCAGACGAGTAGCCTTGTCAGGGATCGTCATATTAATGTTAGTGGGATCAGTATTAGGCGCTACTAGGGCTCGGTTTGACGTGCCAGTATTCTGCTGGAGTGCCAACCATAGACGATCATAGTCGTTGTTTACGTCTGCCGCTAGGAAGTCACCGCCATTGGTGTAGGACGTAAGACGCTCTAATGCCATGTCACGGTATAGGGTTATAATGTCCCCAACAGTAGCGCCAGTGACCAGTGTGACCACGCCGCCTGTGTCTGAGCCTACGCCAGTAACCGCATATTCGCCAGCACCAGTGCCTAAACTGAGCAGTACGCCGTTCTGTAAGACCGCAATATCACCTTCAGCAGCGATCTCAAACGTGTATGAAAACGCAACTTGCCCACCGGTAGCGGTGTATTGGTCTCTTGGAGTGTTGTCTAATACTGTCATAGGGCACCTGTAATTCGTTTGATTTTATCAAAAATAATGGCTAATAACGACCTGCTATCTTACACCCATCCCATTTAATTCTAAATTTCTAATGTTCTGATCTAGCACTGCATTAGCTCTTTTAGCTTGTTCAAGAATCAAATCATCAAGTCTTCTGAGTTCTTCTTGTTTTTCCTGGCCAGTCATCACCAGGTTGTCATAGATTAAATTTCGTCTTTTATTTAATCGACTAATATTTTTAGTTGCAGAGTTAAAAGCTCTTTCCGATCTGACTAATGCTATATTTTCTTCTCTGTATTCCGCCCGTTCTTCGCCCCTAAGATCATCTAGCTTGTTAGTGGTTTGCTTAATTAACCCAGCAGAATCATAAAATATACCCGTACTTTCTGCTACTGATCCCGTTGGCGGCCTCATCGCAAAGGCTCTAATTAACGGCGTATCCATAGGGCTAGTTGGCCTAGCTGGAATTTCTTCCCCGTTCCATTTATCTACTTCATTGAGAATGTAGTCGCCAGCATCCGTAACATACTGAGAACTACCAGCAAGCAAGCCTCTCATTGTATTATCTACTTTGGCTGGTGAAACGCCTAGTATTTCCCCAATTTCTTCCGCAGATCTACTGGTGTACTTGCTTTTTCTTTCTTCTGGAGGCAGATCTTTCATCCATGCAGGGTAGATATTACGACCTTGAAAGAAGTTATAGTTGGCAATGTTCTCAATGGTCACTTTAACTAACGGAGGGATTGCGGCACTAGGATCGTAAATTGGGCTAATAGAACCAACTACTCCCTTGACTAACTGCATCCAAAAATCTTGCACATCCTTAATGCCCTTAGACTGACCCCAGGCCATGAATCTTTCTGGAATAGAACCAAATAGATACCCTAATGAAAATGGCTTTGGATACCGGTGCCACTCACCATCCATTTTGAATATCCAAAACATATCCTTTTGCCACTGGGGAATTTCAGAGTATTCTTCTCGCTCATCATCTGGAGCGCCATACAAATAATAACCAGATAGAATTAAGCTAGGCATTGTAATCGTGCCGACTGCCCACATCGTAGTAGCTTTTGGATTGTCTCGCATAGAACGGTAGAGCTTATCTGCACCCTGCATCCCTGCATTAAAGAATGGAACGTATTTATTGATTGCTTTAGACGCAGTACCGCCCCTAGCAAAGTCTAAAGTAGCATCCCTAGACTCAAATGCAGCCTTGGTATCTGACATGCCTTTTCGCTTGGCGGCAGCAAACGTACCAATCCTAACTGCTTGCTCAAACGTCAAACTTATATCTTCAGGTATTCGTAGTGGATTCTTTAAGTACCTGGCTATCTTCCCGTCATTACTAATAAGCTCTTTCTGAGCTTTAGCCATGCCATTATCGGTTAATTCCATGTAATTATTAAACGAACCACCAGCTTGCATCCATTGGTTGTGTAAGTCTGTTTTTCCAATTAATGCTACTAACCCGCGAATAGGATCAATGATAGGGATAGGTCTGGATTCCGATTGGATAAACGCACTTTGCATATCTCGCAGCACGTTACGCACCCAAAACTCAGGGATCAATGTTGCTCCTGCTCTTAGAACAGATGCTGGAGCTTGTAAAAACTTTTGAACAAAATTAAATTGTTCTGGCCTCATCTGCTCAACAGCTTTCAATATCGGTGGTGCTACCCTGTAATACTTTCTTTTCCCATCTTCAAATACAGTGACAGTGCCTTTAGGTGCTTCCTTGCTTGGGCGTTTTACTTTCTTTCCGTCTACTTCTATTGTCTCCATTAATGGGCCAATAGGCTGAATGTACTCAGGCATAATGTCTGCAAGAGAGGAGATAGAGAGAGCAACTTTGTTTTGGGCCGCAAGGTCTACTATCCTAAAAGTATTTTTAATTATAGATTCTATTGGATCTTTAACTTCTCGCTCAGAACCTACAATCTTCTTTATAACTCGATTAATTGTAGCGTTAGTGAATACTTTGCCTTGTCCAGCAGAATCGTACTCGCCAAATTCTTCATCTAAAACACGCTGAAACGGAATGTAGTTTTGGTTTTTATCAGTAATATTCTTATAGGTTTCTTCTTTCATATTGCCAGAATCAACCGCTATACGCAGGACACGTTTCTGAAACTCATAAATTTCTTTAGCCGTCTGATCAAACCATTTAAGACTATCGCCATATTTCATAGCCAAAGAATCTAGCGTCTTGGCAGAATCTAATTTTTGCTGCTCAGTAACCTCAACATCTTCTCGTTGTTGCAGATCGTTCCAGTACCTTCTGGCTATCAGGTAGTCTTTTAGATCTTGATTGCGTTGATTCTTATTAGGTTCCAGCCGAATAATAAGATTGTCAAAATCATCCAAGATAGAACGCAAACCCCTGCCTGTAATCTCTATCTGACCGTCTGGATTTATAGTGTTGGTGTTGACCGTTAGTATTTGCTTGGCTAGTCCAGCAACAGAATAATATTGACGAATCAAGTAATCCGTAGTTTGCCCGTCTGCTAACGTAGCGCCCCGTTTAACAGCTTCCCTAGATAAATCTACTAACGCGCCAAATCTGTCAAACCATGTATAGTAAAAATCATTAAAGATGCTTTCATTAGGGTCTATGTTTAACCCTTCTGACTCTAATCCTGCATCTGTTTGAGATTCTAAAATAGGGTTGTCAAACGATTCTACTAGAGACTCTTGTAACGCAATATAATCTTCCATTAACTTCATGGAAGCATCAAATTCTTCCAAGCTAATAGTTGGGTATTCTTGCTCTAAACTTGCTTCAAGCTCATCTAGGCTAATCCTTTCTAGTTCCGCAGTTTCAACTTCTTGACGAGTCTGTAAATTCTTATAGTAATCTTCAAGTTCTTCGTTTTTAGTCTGCTCAAGAACCTCGATTTCTTTTTCAATAATGTCCAGGTCAGCTTGTTTTTCGTTATAAGCTGGCAGCTTTGGGTTTGCTACAATCTGGTCAATAACTTCTATTACGTCAGCTAAACTTGACTCAGGCCCCCAGTATTCAGTTTGCGGCAGACTTTCGACTATCTGGTCAATTAACATTCCACCTTCAGCTCGGAATAACGTATAGCCTAGCTTCTTATTGATTGATCTTAATTCTGACTTTTCAGCGCCAGTTTCCATCACATAGGAATCAATGTTGATCCCAGACTTGGTATTGTCTTTGCTTTCACCAGCAGCAGTTTGAACAGTAGTTTGATTCACAAACGCTATAAGTTTTGCCAGCGGAGTATTGGCCCTAGACGCATTAGTTCTGGCCTTACCCAACTTCTTTAGGCTTTCTTCTTTTGCCTTGTAGGCTTGAGTTATGTCGCCTTCTTTTAGCTGGTCATAAGATTCTAGTATTGCGGACTGAACGCTAGTAGGGATTTTGCCAGTAGCGGCTTCTCGTTCTGTTTCTACTACCGCAGACTCTAGTTGCAATTGACCTTCAACAAATGCTTCTTGCTCAGTCATTGCCATGTTACTGACAGTTTCTTCTGCTTCCTTTCTAGTAAAGCCTTTTTGAATAAGCAAATTAGTAGCAATATTTGATACAGCTTTAACGCCGCCCAATGCAGAAATTAGACCAGCCTCTAGCAATAATTGGTCTTTTGTAGGTGTAATCCCATCTAACACTTGGTCAAACGTATAACCTTCTTCCAGTACAATGTTAGTTGTTTCTCTCAACACATCGGCAACACGTTCTTCGCCTAGTTCTGCCAGCATCCCGTTCCACCCGCCAGCAGTAAACGCTTTAGATATGGTGGCGTTAGGTTTGATTTTCTTGTATGCCTCAAACAATCCCAGCTTTAAACCTTCTGGCAGATTGTTAATCCCATTGATTAGCGGTGTTTTTAACCGTTTAGTAACAGGATTAATTGCATACTTGGCAATGGTTGCACCAGACAATTCACTAGCCACTTCTGCGCTAACATGAGCATAAGCCTTTAATGCACTCAGGGCAGGAGTGTCTTTAGATTCCGTAAAAATCAACTGGCCTTTATCAGTAACCATCCAAGGCCCAAGTCTTTGCTCGCCATAATTGGCAATTCCCATTGGAACCATAAGACCTGATTGGGTAGCTACTCTTGCTACTCGTCCAACTTGTTTTGCAGTAGCTTGTTGCAATGCACTTTTGGCAACACCTTTTGTTATTGCCTGTACAGTCGCAGTTTGAACGGCCTTTCCTGGGCCTCCAGATGCAGCAAATTCAAGCATAAACGCTGGCATTTGAGATCCGTAGTACCGAAATTCACCACCATAAGTCATGCCTCTTACGGACATTTCTATTTGCTTGTTAACAAATTCGTCTAATGTAGACTGTTCTGAAGTGGTTAATTCTTCTCCAGCTTCTACTTTTTTTGAAACAGCAAGGATATTTAATGCTTCTACGCCTTGGGCAATGCCGCCCCCAGGTAGAATTTGAGACCAAGTTAAAAAATCTCCAGTCTCACCAAATCCAATAGGGTTGTCTTTCCATCCTTCTACTACATCAGGCGGGAATCTAGTCGATGCTAAAGCAATCATTTGCTGCCGTTGATCGTCAGCCTCATTTAATAGCTCTACGCCTTCTGGATCTTTTGTATCAGGCTTGATTGTATTTCCCAGCGCTAAAGAATTAGCCTCTGGAATGTTGACTTGCACAGGCTCAGATACATCTAATGACACGCCACCAAATGAACTTTGTTGAGCCTCTCTAGGTTCTTCTACTGGTATTCCACCAAATTGACTAGGCATTAAGGCTTCTCATATTGTACGCCATTCTCAATAAATTTAGCGCCAGAAGGTAACGCATCAAATTCTGCTTGAGTAGTAACTGTTGGGATTGCAAGAATTCTGTTAACTCTTTCTATTGATTCTCCACGTCTCTTTTCTTGTATGCCAGATACTACGCTTGGAGCCAGCTCTGACCATAGATTTATTTCTTCCCGCCTACTTACTGTACGACCTTCGTCTTCAATTTCTTGTTTTCTTAAACGAACAGCGTCTAATAAGTCTCGTCTAGCAACACCCCACAAGTCTGGCTGCAATGATTCTTTGATTGTTCGGTCTGCTTTTGAATTAGCATTAGCAATCTCTGATGTTGCTCCTGCGATCTTTGCAGCAGTTAGCGTCTTTAATTGATTATTTAACTTTAGTTCATCGTCAGAAGTTAGATCGCCCTTTGATCTGGCAATCAATATGTCTTCTCTAAGATTGTTTACACCTTGCAAGTAGTTATTTGAGTTAGCATCCATGTCAAAGTCGGCATTTAGATCGTATGCTCTAGCTACAATATCACCCATGACTTCAGAGTTTGTAACAGCATTGAGGGCCTTAGCTGACGTAACGTACCTTCTAAGCAATACGGCTTCTTCTCGCCCAATGCTTCCTTTCATTTCTGATTCAGCAATAGAAAATAATTTATCATTATCGCTTATTGAAACATCTTGAACCGTTTCCATTGCAGAGGAATAGTTAGAAATTTGCGTAAATCTGCTAGCCTGGATCTCTGATTCAACCTTCTTGATTTCTTCAGATTCAAAGTCTTTTAATTCACTTTCTAAATCTTTTACAAGAGCATCTTTTTCGTCAGCATCTAGCGTAATCATCTTTTCAGGATCAAACGGGTCTTCTACCTGAAACGTATCTCTATCATTAATTTGATCAATTACATTTTGACCAGACGCAATCCTTTGCTCTACTGTTTGATCTTCATTTCTGATTATTGAATCAAATCTTCCAAGGGCAGACTGCGTTGCTAATCGATCTCTGAGTTCTGTTGTTTGAGTGGCAAATTCAGTGCCTTTAACTAAACCTTTAGCAATTGCTTGCTTGCCTGTTTCCGCCCAAATTAATCCTGCATTACGGAGCTGTTCCGTATCCCCACTTCTTGCAAGGTTAACAAGATTTACTGATTGATCGACTAATGCCGTTTGAATAGTTGCTGAGTCAATGTCGTTTTGTTTTTTCTGTTGAGCCTTCCAAATCCTAGATGCAGAAGTTTGATTAACCTGAGAAAAGTAGTTTTCAAAAGCTGGACGCATTTCTTCTGGAGCAACACTAAGCAAGCCGTTCATACCGCTTGACGTTAGGTTTCTATACCCTTCAATGTCTTCTGGGTTTGCGGCCGCAGCTCTTGAGACTATGCCAGTTATTTCGTTTTGAATCCCAGCAGTATATGCAGCTTCAGCAGTAGCGTTAAAAACCCTATCTTGCTCGTAAGTTTTAACATCATCGTACTCCCTCAGCTCTAGCGGGGTAGCACTAAGGGCAGACGCATTACCAGCAAGTTTTGCCGCTTTTTCAGCAGCAGCTATATCGTTTTTTTCTTTTAAGAATGCCTGTTCTGCAACTTTTTTCTTACCAAAAGCAGCAGCAATATCACCTACTTGATTTGCTAGACCAGCAAGCGCCTCAAACCTACGTGCAGCAGACTGATCTACTCCCGTGGGTCTGAACTCTCCGTAATATCCAATAGGCTTCTGGGCCATTATGTTTTCCCACCAGATTTAAATGCACCTTTAACTTTTGACCCAATAGCTTGCAATGCGCCTGTCTCAGCTAGGCCAACTCCAGCCTTTAACAATGTAGAGCCAGCAGCTAAATAACCGGCTTGTTTGGCCGATTTTGCTTGACGACGTAATTGGGCCTGTTTTAACTTCTCAGACAAACCAATAGTACCTTCGCTAAGACTGACTCTTTCAGCACTAGCCAATGCAATACTAGCTGGCGTACCTTCTCCAGAAATCCCAGACATAGATTGACCTACTACATTAGCAGCAAGTGCTCGGTTCAATTCTTCTCGACGTTGCAATTCACGGCTTTGAGCAGCCATTCTTTCTTCTTCAGCCTGACGATTAAGTTCAATCTCTTGAGTCTTTCCAGCTACATATTGGCCTCTAGCAGATACCGCAGCAGACGTTACAGCCAATGCCGTTACTATCCAAGTCATACAGCCTCCGGTTCTAATATTTGTTCTGCTATCTTATCCACATCTGTTTCCTCGGTAACGTGGAATGTAGTCCACACCGTATCAGTAATTGCGTATATTACTCGTTTCATACCTGGTTGAGTCTGTCCCATGTATGGAGCCTTGATTTCTTCTCGTCCTTCGTGCGTTACCGCCACACATTCGCCCTGAGACACCGTAAATAGGTGGTTGGTCTTGTGCAATGCGCCTACCAGACATACTCCAGCAGGGATGAATAACTCACGAGCATAGATCCCATCGGCAAAATGGTGCCTAGTCTCGGTCTCAGCCTGTGGCATGGACAGCATTAAGTCCTGAATATTGTAGATATTGCTCTGTAACGCTACGTTCACGATGATTCAACCTCGTATTCAATCATCTGTATAAATACAGGAGTAGGGTCTGGTGCCGTTATCGATGGCATTTCGTCTCTAGTCCAACCTATATT
>Ga0208643_1001433_pt1 | contig 13223 bp, 23 predicted proteins | sample VirMetDEL_Nov_12_FD_184516 | JGI IMG/M metagenome (GOLD analysis project Ga0208643, IMG submission 184516) | Aqueous microbial communities from the Delaware River and Bay under freshwater to marine salinity gradient to study organic matter... | ecosystem: Environmental > Aquatic > Marine >... | reverse complement strand
AACCCGCGCGCGGTGAGCGCCGGAGAATGGCTCCCCGAACAGCTCCTCGTGCAGAGCAGACAAACTCAGCCGGTGACCCTTGATCCATTCCGTTTCTTGCACGGTGCAGATGCGGATCGGAGGCCACTCTGGGTTGATGCCAAGCCGCTTGAACTCGGTGTTGACGATGAACCAATCATAGCTCAGGTTGTGCGCAACAACGCTGTCCGCGCGCTGGATGAGCCCGACAACCTTTTCCGCCCAATGACCGAACTTTGGCTGGCCCTTCAGATCCTCGCGCTTGATGCCGGTGATCTTGGTGGTGATCGGCTCAATCTCAAATCCTGGGTGGCAGAGGAACTCAAGCTCCTCTACCTGCTTTCCATTCTCATCGATGATCTGGCCATAGAACTCGATGATGTGGGGCTGCTGACTCTCGCGCAAAAGGCTGTTGGCGACGAGGTCAGTCGTTTCTGTGTCAAAGACCAAGGTGCGGTTCACGGTCGCGGTCCTCTCTTGTGTTTATCTCGTCGTCGATTGAGTTGAGCATTGCCGCATAGACCGCAAGATCCAGCTGGCTGTCGGCGTGTCCGCCCTTGTCCCAGTTCTGGACGTAACGAGTCAGCTTCACAATCTCGAGCATCAGGATGTGGAACCTGTTGTGGTCGTCCACCGTCTTGAGGACAATGCCGTCTGGGAAGAGAGCGGTCATGACCGCTCCCACCATCTTGTAGTTGTCGCCATAGACCGCGTGCCGCTCCTCGAAGGTTTTGGCAGCTGTCCGAAGGATGCCGTGGGCGTTCATGCCTCGATCCTCCAGATGTACTTCAGATCAGGACCGAATGGCATGGAATAGATCTCGTAGTGGTAGGTCCGCTCCTTCTCAACGATGTAATCGTTGGTGTGGAGGTCGGTGTCCATGAGCTGCACGAGCGTTCCAAGCTTCTTGACGCGCGCTGGAACCTCCTCGCCCTCGTCCATGTGGAACCCGATGTGGCTGATGAACGAATTGCCGGAGCGGAACTCTTGCTTGCCCTCGTGCCAGTGCGGACCATCAAGGTAGGTCAGGATCTCCAACTCGATGCCGAGGTCGTAGTTGAACCGAAGATGGCCCTTAGACCGGCCCTCAGTCCAAGATCCGTCCTCGGGACGAACGGTGCCAACCGAACCTTCGGCAGTATCCTCGATCCACTCGCCTTTCTGGAGGCCCATGGACTCCTTGATGGTCTTTACTTGTGCCTCGTTGTGGGCGTAATATGCAATCTGATCTAGTTTCATGGTTATGCTCCGTATGGCAGGATGCAACCTGCAAGGTATTTGTGGCGCTGACGCTCGGACAGCAGAAAGGCGATGAATTCGGCGCAAGTGTCCGGATCGGTCTCTTCACCGGCTGGCAATGATGCGAGTTGATACGCTTGAGCCTCTTCCGGCGTCATGCCTCTCAATTCGCAGACCCGCTGGCCAATGTAGTCAGACATCTTGGTGCCAGACATCTTGTTGGGCGAGACGCCGAACACAGTGATGTCGTGCCGCTTCTTGAGCTCACGGTTCATCTGCAACGTCAGGATGTGCGCCGCGCCCTTGGAGGCGTTGTAAGCCGCGCTGTTGGTCATCGGCATGTGGCTCGCATTGGAGACGATGTTCACGACCGTCGCTGGTTTTGCGATTGAGCCTGCATTGAGAAGCTCCTTGACAACCAACCACATCGAGCGAGCGTTGGTGTTCATGAGCCGGTCCCACTGCTCGATCGGAGTGTCCTCGTGCCAGTCGATGAAATTGACTCCTGCACAGTTGATGACAACGTCGAACGGTGCGAAGTCCAATTCAGAGGTCGCGCGCCTCACGCTTTCTTCGTTTGAGACGTCAACGCCGGTGTCGAGGCTCCAGCCGGTCAAGGACCAATTTGCGTCCTCTAGGCGATCCCAAAGCGCCTTGCCGAGTCCAGACGTGTGTCCAGTTATTAGTGCCGTTTTGATTTCCATTTCTCTCTCCTCAGTATCCGCCCAAGCGGACTTGCCAGCAGTTGAAGCCGTGCTCACGCCATGCCTCGACCATTTTGTCCCTGTCGTCCAAGATGAACGCGACGCGGTCTTGCGCGCGCATGTTGGTGGCAGGCATTGTTGCTCTGTGCCAGTCTTTCAGAAGCTCAGGCTTGATCTCGGTGTCGTGCCGAAAGTCGAACTCAGGCCGCATCAGGACGTACTCCAGCGGGATCTTGTGTTGCCGCAACCAAGTGTCGGTGTGCTTGCGGTATTTTTCATTTCGGCCGGTGCAGCCGATTAGCTCGATGTCGTCATTCGAGGACAACCAGCGGACCAGAGCCGCCGCGTCCTCGTGCGGCGGATCCTCCATGATGTGAGCGTGGAAGGCGTCCCAGTCTCTATTCCGAGCGTGGTGGTCCCTCGCTCGTGAGTCGGACAGCGTGCCGTCAATGTCGAAAACAACCGTCTTCATTCCTCACGCGCCCCCAGACCGCCTTGCTTTTCCCAAGCAGCAACCTTCTTCGGAGAGCCGAAACACTCGCTCGGAGCGTAGTTGTGGAAGAAGTTGGCATATCGGAAAATTGCGTTCTGATTCACATCGTCCGCCGCGCGGCATGCACCGAACAGATCATTCTCGACCACCGCCCGCAAGAACGAACCAGGAAGGATGCCCATACACACCCACAAGACGACGCCGTTCTGCATGTGTTGCGGGATAAGCCGGTCCAGACCATTGGCCCATTCCTCGGACGTGATCAAGCCATAAGCCTCCGGAGATGGATGGCCATTGATGACTTCTATGATATCAGCTCTTTTCATTCTACCACTCCGTCCAGACTTGCGTCCAGACCCTTCTCTTCTGCCAACCATTGCGGGATCATTAACTCGGACCACTCGATGCCATCCTTCTGGACGAACGGACCCGCATCAACCTGCGACTTGGGCAACCAGAACGCATTGTCGTCGTCGCGGTCGGACGGTTCGCGCCCCACAAGATAGGCCTTGGGCGTCTCGTGGAACATGACAAGGTTGTAGGCCTCTTTCTCGCTATTGTCCTGTCTCATGCCGTCATCCTCATCTGGTCGATCAGCTTGATCAGGTCGATCTTGCGCTTGTCGTCGATGGCACCTTGCGTGGCCAGACCGATCAGCTCTTTCTCAAGCTCACCAGCAGCCTTGTCGAATGTGCGCTCGAAGAAAAGCCGCGCCCAAGGATGGACCCGCAACACCTCGGACTTCATGGCGTCCATGACGTCGCGGTATTCGCCTTGCGTCCGCGTGGAGGCGCGCTTGCGAGCGGTGTCGGCCATCGTGCGCAGGTCGAACTTCGCAACGATGTTGGTGTGGATGTTTGTCGGCAAGACGCCGCGCGCATCCTCGATCTTTGCCCCCATCTTGATCAGGTCGTCGTAGGCCTTGGAGATGTCGATCATTGCACTTTCGTAGCAGGCTGCAGCCTCGCCTTCCATCACGGTCGGACCCGTTCCATAGGTCCACCCGCCGACATTGAGAACGCGCATGGTCTGTTGGGCGTAGGAGCCGGTCCGCGTGCGAACGAACTGGTGGGTGAATGCGCGGGTGACATCATTGATCAGGAACTTGTATTCGACGAATTCCCAGCTGGACGGGATGGTGTTGGCCATGTACTCCAGCTCTTGGTCGATCTTTTCCTGTGGCCAAGCCGCGATGTCTTCCATCAGCCCAGTCTTCATCTCCAGCCGCGTGTTCTTGGTGAACACCAGTAGGTTTGCCGCGTGGCGAGACGGGTCAGCAGAACCCGCGCCGGTGTAGTCGATCAGTTGAACCTTCATCGGTCTATCCCTTCAGTTTGTGGGCGTAGGATGCGCCCTTACGATTGATCAGTCTTTGGATTACGCGGACATCATTGACCGCGTCGTCCAGCAGCATGCTAGGTCGCCAAGTGGCGAACCGGCCCAGAGAGTAGACGCCATGCGCCTCGGAAGCCCACATGATGAACTCTCGCCGGACATTCTCGTCGATCGGTAGGATCTTGGCATACTTCTGCTGCTTGATGTCTGCGCTCAAGATGCGCTTTGGATCGATGCCCATCAGAGAGCAACAGTGCCTTGCGAGCTCAACCTCTTGACCCTTCAGACCGGCGTAAGCCGCCTTCTCATAGCACTCGGCAATCAACTGGTCGCCGGTGATTGAGATGCGAGACGCCGGAAACTCTGGGTCAGGAACATAGAGCGAGCAATAGGCGTCCACCCCATCAAGGGTCGCGGTGACGTTGGCACCTTCACGAGAACGGAACTCAGGCCGCTCGCCTTGCCAACCAAGCTCGCTCATCAAGATTGGCATCGGGATGGTCGATATGACCTTGACGTCTGGTTGCCGCAAAGCGGAGTCCCAAGAGCCGTATTTGATCCCAAAGCAGAACCGAGAAGGTTGAATGATCTCAGCCATCCGAACGATCAAGTCCGGCGGAGCGATGAACCGGCGCGAGACCTTTCCATCTGCCGAAAGAACGGACCGCAGAGTTGCGGTGCCATTGGTCTTGATCGAATACGCCATCGCGTCGGCAATCGGGTTGCGCCAAGTGTGCAAAGCCTTGATCGCGTCCACAGCCTTGAACGGGATGTTGAGTGTGTCCCCCACAACCGACGAGCGGAAGCGGAGAACGGCAGAGTGATTGTTTGGCAGGCCTTCTGCCGCCTCGAACACATCATCGCAGTCGTTGCGCAGCATTGCCGCCGCCAACAGCCCAGCCATGCCCGCCCCTACAACTTGGACCCTCATGCGACAATCCTCAGCTCTTGAGCGTGCGCAACCGGAAAGTTGCTGGCGATGTTGATCGAGTGGCGAGGGTCCATACCCTTGCGGAGTGCCTGCATCTGAAGCTCACGGATGCGATCGTCCTCGGCAACCATTTCCTCCAAAGGCCAGTCTCCCAAGCCGGTGGGCATTGGCAGCACCTGCGTGCCGCAGTTTTGACAACATACCCGCTTCATTCTCTCGGCTCCTGCAACTTGGCGACCTTGCCGACGAAGAGGCCAAGAACCTCGGTGTCGATCGGATCACCCTCCTTGATGCGCTGGCGAGCGAAAGACTGCAGCGTTGCGCTGTGGACGCCGCTCTCAACATTCGGCGCGTAGCCTTCCGAAACCAGCCGTCCAGCAACTTCCAGCGCCTCGTTGTGCTGGCTCTTGCCGAATGCGACCTTGATCTCGGTCTTGATGAGGCCTGACGCATCGTTTTGCTCAAGCCACTGCAGAGCCTTCTGGCGCTTCTCTGGATCCTTCGGCAACGAACCAGAAACGAAGTCGTTGATCTTGACGGTCCAGCCACGGAACGAAAGCTGGTCCATCTGCAGCTGATCCATGACGTCAGGAATCCGGCTGGACTTCATTGTGTGGAGGTTGGCTCTCGCAGCCTTGAGATCCTCTTCCATCTGCGCAACCATCTGCTCAAGCGTGATCGCCTCTCCGAGCAAGGTGTGCAGAACTTCGAGGGTGTCGGGAGAGGCCGAAGCCTCTCCTCCCATATCGAACTCAGAGTTGTCCATCACATGGCCCCTTCTGAGCTGGAATCAGAGCCGCCGTCCATGCCGGAAACATCCGCCCTGACTGCGCCCTTCACCAGCGACTCACGGAAGGCCACCGCCTCTTCCTTTAGAACCCGCCAGTCGATGCCGTGCTCTTCCAGATTGATCTCTGGCAAGGCCAAGCCGCGCTCAACCTTCCAGCCGAACCAGTCGCCGTCATTGTTGCTTTCAGCGGCTGTGGTCAGGTTGTAGGTGCGGTAGAAGAATGGAGCAGTGAACTCCGATCCATCGCCGCGCTTGAGCTTCTCGCCCATGGCAAGAGTGTTCCAGCGCCGAGACTTCTTCAGCTGGGTCGAGGTCATCGGGATGAACGACATGCGACGACCGGCGGTCAGGTTCAGCCCGAAGAACTGGGCAGTCTCTGCGATGTAGTTGCCGTTGGCAAGAACCGGCTGGTTGCGGTCGTTGCGTGTCGTCTGGTCAAGAATGGAAGGGTCGGTGTGGACATTGACCAATCCTTTTCCCGATTCGCGTGGCGCCCACTCAAGGTAGTCCTTGCGGTAGTGAACCGGCAAGAACCAGATGCCATCAGCGAACAGCTCTCCGGTTCCAACGTCGGCGATGAGACCCTGCTCAGCACCCTCGATGTATTCAGATTTGCGCTTGTTCACTTGAGGGCTGAGTGCCTGAAGGATGCCAAGTCGTGGGACGAGCAGATCGTCAGCCTTGACTCCTTCCATACCAGCGCCAGCAAATTCCTCGAACCCGCTGGCCTCCGTAAGCGCATTGGCTTGCGCCTTCACAATAGCTTTAGCCATTTTCTCTCCATCACCTCGGTGCAACGGACCATCCGTGTGCTTGACTGCCGAGGTCGCAGTCCGGAGACTATGCCTGCAAATTCATCTGAGGAAAATACTTATTTTGATAGTTTTCTATCATATCTCCACAAGTCATTGTTTTCTATCAGAAAGAAAATTTGAATCCTGTCGTAATAACGCTTTTCTTTTATGTCGTAATGAGGCATACTACTCTTGTACCGAGGGCGACCTCACCAAAATGGAGCCAAGAAAATGCCAGCGATCAACCCACGCTTTTACAACCGGACCAGCGAATACAAGGAGATGATGGTGGCTGCATCCAAGAACAACGAGACCAACGACTGTGCGGTTCGCGCAGTCTCGGTAGCGACCGACACTCCTTACGAGACCGTTTTGGACCTGCTGGCTCGCATGGGACGCCTGAGCCGCAAGGGCACACGGACCTCCATCATCGAGCGCGCTGTGAAGTTGCTTGGATACCGGATGGAGTTCGTTCCGGACAACCACTTCATCCGCCAGTACCCCAAGGCCCACCAGATCCTGAAGAGCGTCACCACCCACCACGCAGACCGGTTCAACAAGGTTTGGGCCGATGGCAACACCTACCTGATGTACACAACTGGCCACATCCTGTGCATCAAGGATGGCGTCAACCACGACTGGACACGCGGTCGCGCTTGCCGCTCGCAAGGGATCTACCGGATCGTCAAAGACAAGGTCGATCAGTACTGAGGTGGCGGGCTTCGGCCCCCATCTAAACTATTTTTGGCTCTGCTCATAAAAACACTTTTCTTTTCGATCAGGCTCAGGCATAAGACTTATATGAGCCGCGACGCTCGCCAACCTTAGGAGAATACCAATGCAAGTCACTATCCGTTTCGCCAACAATGCATCCGAAGCTGTCGACCGCGCTCTGGGTTGCGTCCTGCTGACAACCGAAGCAGCGACCGCTCGCCACCTGATCGGCGGGTTCTACTTCGAAACCAAGCGCGACATGGCACAGATCATTGCCGCTTTCGAGGAAGAGGGATTTGAGCCCGCCTCCGACTTCGACAACATCGAATTCGACTGGCGCTCGTAAGGCGAAACGCGGTCCGCCGCGTCTGGCTGGTTGGTTACCAGTCACTGATGAGCCAACCAAACATATGGGAGATACCACAATGGCACACGAAGTAGAAACGATGGCGTATGCGAACCAAGTTCCGTGGCACGGTCTGGGTGCGCGCGTCGACCAAGACGTCAGCGTCGAAGACATGCTGGAGGCCGCTGGCCTCAACTGGGAGCTCAAGCAGGTTCCGCTGCAGGTCGCACCCAGCGAGCGCACACCAGAGGCCATGGTTGGTCTGCCGGTGGTCGAGCGTTCGGCATGGGTCCGCGACACCGACAACAAGGTGATGGCAGTGGCTGGCCCTTCGTGGCGTCCGCTGCAGCCTGCCAAGACCATCGAGTTCATGCGCAACTACGTCGCATCCGGCAACGCGACCCTCGAGACCGCCGGTTCGCTGCGTGGCGGCAAGCTGGTCTGGGGTCTGGCCAAGCTCAACCACAACTTCGAGGTCCGCGCCGGTGACCACGTCAATGGCTACCTGCTGATCACCTCGCCCAACGAGGTCGGCAAGGCAATCACTGTCCGCACCACGACTGTCCGTGTGGTCTGTGCCAACACCATGGCGCTGGCAATGGCCGGTGGAAACGGCGAGACCCACTACCGCCAGACGCACATGTCTGACTTCGACCAAGAAGCTGCCAAGGCTGTTGTCGGCAATGCCCACGAGCAGCTGGCTCAGGCAGAGCGCAATGCCAAGATCCTCGACAAGCTCAAGCTGTCGGCCTCGGACGCCATCACCAAGGTTCTGGCTCCGGTGTTCTTCCCTTCGACCTTGAAAGACAAGGAGCTGATGGAGGAGATCCAGACACCGGAAGGGATGCCCAAGCGCCTGCTTGAGATCATGACATCGATCGAAAGCTCTCCAGGAAATGCAGAGGTTGCAGGAACCGGCTGGGCAGTGCTGAATGGGGTCACCCACTGGGCAGATCACGTCTACGGTCGGTCCGCCGCGTCTCGCATGGACCGTGCTTGGATGGGAGATAACGCTCGTCACAAGCTCGCTGTTGAGCAGAAGCTGCTAGAGCTGGCGTCTTAAGTCACTGTTATTGGGCGGTTCTCCGGAGCCGCCCAAATTATTTTGTCACTTGCTCATAAAAACACTTTTCTTTTCTGTCCGAATGTCGCATAAGACCTCTATCGGGCCGCGAGGTCCACCAACACCGCTCTGGAGGCTACCATGACTGCTCTGACCACTTACTCGATCCACGCTGCCTACGACCACTCGATCGTCGCGACCGCAAACCCTAGCAACCTGTCGGACATGATCCTCGGTCTCGTGGCGAGCGAAGCCAACCACGGTCGTCGTTTCTACGTCCACAATGGTTGCGGCGTAGTCGGCGCTTGCCTCGTCAAGCCACACATCGCCCTCGAAGTTCTGCGCGACGACTACCGCAAGTTCGATGGCAAGGCTCGCGAGCTGCGGACCGCTGCAGACCTCGCAAACGACTGATCCCAATCGCCGGAGCTTCGGCTCCGGCCCCATCCTCGAAGGAGCCTGACATGGCATACCGTTTCCCCAAAGCTGGCACTAATGCTGCCGACATGATCACCCCCCACACGCTGGACGTGCTGGCCAATGTGGACCACATCCCGACAATGGCTGAGGCGCGGACTTATGCGCGCAAATGGCTGAACAGCACTCGCTCCGGAGCCAATGGCATTTACCAAACCTGCATGCTAGCGAACGACGACATTGCGATCGTCCTCTTCGGAAAGCGCACCATGCAGCGCGTGGTCTGGAACTTTGGGAGAGCGGCATGATCCGCTCTGTCCTCGCCACCGTGGTGATCAGCCTGTTCATTGGTTGGCTGGTCACCGAGATGTTCACCCAGATCGCCTACGTCAAGGTCCACCACCAGCAGGAGATGCAGCCATGACCCCAGCAATGTGCCTCGCGATGGCGCTGTTCTTCGAGGCTCGGTCCGAGCCGGTCGAGGCGCAGCTGGCCATTGCAGAAGTGATCATCAATCGCACCGAAGACGACCGCTGGCCAGACACGATCTGTGCTGTGATCCGCCAAGGCGAGGAGCGCCGCCACAAGTGTCAATTCTCCTTCATGTGCGACGGCAAGCCGGAGCGTCCTGACGACAACGTGATCGAGCAGCGCGCTTGGTCCAATGCCCAAGAGCTTGCCGACCAGATCCTTGCTGACCCGTCCATCCTTGCCGGAATGCCCTCCGACCACTACGTCCGGACGGATGTGCAGCGTGTTTGGATGAATGGCCTGTTCTACGTCGACACCATCGGCTCCCACATCTTCCTGACGAGCAACGAATGATGACCCGCATCAACGTGATCCCGCCCAACCAACTTACCGGTCCGCACCTTGTCGCCGAATACCGAGAGTTGCCGCGCGTGTTCGGCCTTGCCAAGCGCGCTCACGATCGAGGATGGACGCCGGACAAGGCTCCGCAGAGCTACGTTCTCGGCACTGGCCACGTCACATTCTTCTACGACAAGATGGCATGGTGCGCAAGGCGTCACGTAGAATTGGTCAGGGAGATGGACGCCAGAGGATACCGTGCACTGCTGAGGGTCGATCCGGAATGGCAACAGCTGACCAGTCCTGTGAGCCTGTGGGGCGATTGGACGCCTGCGCCGGAGGCTGTCAGGCTGAATATGGCAAGGCTCCGAGAGCGTGATCCAGAAAATTACGCCTGATCTCAATAAAAACACTTTTCTTTCTCTGTCTGATCAGGCATAAGCTCTGTATCGGGTCGCGAGGCCCACCAATCAACCGGAGAAAAGACCATGAACTACAAAGCCAAAACCGCCAAGGCAACTTTCGCAACAGAAGCCAAGGCTCGCGCATTCGCCAAGAAAGTCGGTTGTGGCTCGGTCGATGGCTGCACCTTCACAGTTTCCCGCTCCATGACCTTCGGCTTCGTCACAACTGACATGTGTGATTGGGCAAAGAGCTGTGGTGCGGTCGAGACTTCAGAGAAATGATCACACCGCCGGAGCTCAGGCTCCGGCAACCACCAAGGAGAGGAACACATCATGAACGCAATCGACACAACGATCACAATCGCACAGCGCACAAGGCTCACCATAGGCGGGATCGACCGCCTCACAGGCATCATCATCGGAGAGACCAAGAGCCGGTCCTCCAGTAAGGAAGCGGCTGTAAAGTTCTTCGCTCGCGCCGCGAACTCAAAAGGCATCGAGATTGAGCAACTCTCAGGTGTCATCTTTGCCGAAGATCAGGAAACTGCAGAAATGAACCTCAGCAGCGCAATGAACCCAACACCACCGGCCCAAGAGCCTGAGAGTGCAACCAGCTCTGGACGCCGCTCTTGCTTCAAGAACCACCGGCTCTGGACCAAGGGCGACAATCCGCGCGCCAAAGAGACCCGCGCGTGGCACTCGATGAACATCATCATCGACAATGCTGGGATCACCTTCGAGGAATTCAAGGCAAAAGGTGGCAACACGCGTGACCTTCTGCACGACTTCCGCCGCGACCGCATCACGATCAAGCCGGTAGAATGACCAACAAAGAGCTAGAGGCACCAGGTTCCAGTTATTCTGGGTTTCCGGCTTCTAGCTCTTTTAATCCCCTATTCTTCTTCCTGTCTTTAAGAGAGAGGAGGAGGAGAATTAAATAGAGAGAGTTTGGGAAACCGGCGACAAAATGGAACTTGGAGCCTAGGAGGCAAACATGAGGATAACCAAGAAGAAAGAGCGTGCCATCGTGCACACCAGAGCAACACCAAAGATGCTTGCTGTTTTGCCTATGATCGAGGGACAGAGGACTTGGCTCACCGGCGGAGGCCTTTCGATTGCGGCAACGCAACACAACTTCTCGATCTTGCGGGATGCATTCGGAACGATTGAGATTGAGGGTGGTGAGTCTAAGGAGGTGTTGGACGCCTTCGACCAACCCAGCGAATATTCATTCAAGACCAAGCCATATCCGCACCAGATCGAGGCTCTGAAGCGGATGGAGGACAAGGCCGCGTTCGCGCTGTTCATGGAGCAAGGAACCGGCAAGACCAAGGTCGCGATCGACCGAGCTGGTGATCTTTGGTCCCGAGGACTTATCACTGGCGTTCTGGTCGTCGCAAAGAAAGGCGTCCACCGGCAATGGATCGACAGTGAGGTTCCGGCACACTTCGGAGGCGACTGGCACGGAGAGTTCTGGCCATGCCGCAATATGCGCCTTCCGGACAGCGTCCGAACCGTTGGAGCCTTGAAGTTCTTCTCGATCAACTTCGACGGTGCCAAGACGCCCAAGGGCAAGGAGGCTTGTCTGGAGTTCGTCTACCACCACAAGGGTCGCGTCCTGATCGTCGCCGACGAGACGCAAGAGATAAAGAGCCACCGCTCGCATCGCCACAAGGCTCTTGAAGAGATCAAGAAGGCGTCCTGCTCGCCATACCGCTTGGCGCTGACTGGCACTCCGATAGCCAAAGACCTTACAGATGAATGGTCGCAGCTGCGCTGGGTCAATGAGGACATCCTCGGCATCCGCTACATCAGCGCCTTCCGCAACGAGTATTGCATCATGGGTGGCTTCGAAGGGCGTGTCGTCGTCGGACACCGCAATGTCGAGCGGTTCAAGGAGAAGGTGGATCCGCACAGCTTCCGAGCCACCAAGGACCAGCTCGGGATCCTGCCCAAAGGCTACAAGCGATGGACCTTCGACCTGCACCCAAAGCAGAAGGAGGCGATCAAGAACATCCGCAAGGAGCTTGAGCACCAGATCGACACCGGCGAGATTGTTTCCGCCGCCAATGCTGCTGTGGCGATGACCAAGATCCAGCAGGCCTCAAACGGCTTCATGATCGATGAGAATGGCGAGGTGCACACGCTCCTTCCGCCCGACAAGAACCCGCGCCTATTGGCGTTGATGGAATATCTCGAGGCCTACCAAGGCAAGACCATCATCTGGGCAAGGTTCCGGCGGGACATCGCAATGATCGCCAATGCGCTTGATGAGGCTGGGATCACGTTCGTCGAATATCATGGCGGGACCAGCGACAACGAGCGCGCCGAAGGCGTCAAGAGCTTCTTGGACCTTGGTGGCGCGCGTGTGTTCCTGTCCAATCCGCAAGCAGGCGGAACCGGCTTGAACCTGCAAGGCCTCTGCTCTCAGGCCATCTACTATTCCAACAGCTACAATGCTGTGGACCGTTGGCAGAGCGAGGATCGCATCCATCGGATCGGAACCACCGGCTCGGTCGTCTACACCGACCTTGTCGCAAAGGGATCGATAGACGCCGCAATACTGACCAACCTAAGTCGCAAGAAAGGCATCAGCGAACTAGCCTTGGGCGACATAAAGAAAATACTGGAGGAGATGTGATGAACCTATCACCAATGGAGAAGGCAATTTACGATGCGATGTTGATGGACAGATCTAAGCTCTGGACGATCGACCAAATAGCGTTCGTTGCCTACAAACAAAAAGAGCGCCCTGTACACTGGTACGGGACGCTCGCAGCCACCATGAGGATCTTGATTCTCAAGTCTCGACTGTTGCAGATCAAGATCGTCAGGACCAGCCAGCTAGGCAGAGGAGGCAAGGCGGAATACACTTGCGAAACCGGCCTCGGAGTCGAGAATGTCTGACCTTCCGGAGAAACCTAGAGGGAATTCGCTTTCTGCCAACGAGCGGCTGGCAGGCTGGCTGCAGGGCGTGGCATTCGAGCTTATTGCCAACGGTTCCTCAGGAATGGCCAAGACTGTGGCCCTTGCCCAGCTCCGCGCCACAGGGATCGAGCCGACGGAAGATCAGCTCAAGCAAGTCGAGCTTGAAATGAGGAAGAAGGGCGAAGAGTTCGCAAAAACAATAATGGAGATTCAAGATGACGACCAATTCCAATCCGA
>Ga0208643_1001427_pt1 | contig 13255 bp, 24 predicted proteins | sample VirMetDEL_Nov_12_FD_184516 | JGI IMG/M metagenome (GOLD analysis project Ga0208643, IMG submission 184516) | Aqueous microbial communities from the Delaware River and Bay under freshwater to marine salinity gradient to study organic matter... | ecosystem: Environmental > Aquatic > Marine >... | reverse complement strand
ATATACAATTGCATCATTAGAACCAAACATACGAGTATCAATAAAACTAAGATCTATTCTTTCTTCTATTGATAACTCTTTTCCCTCACTAGCTTCTAAAACGTAATCAACGTACAATTGAGTAAACTCAGCCATCTCAGCAGTAACTATATGACCCTCATATTCATTGCCTATAAAGTCTGAACATGGCTTTCCTTCCACTAGAGCTGCCTCTGCAAGAGTATGACTACATGTTCCCTCAGAAGCAAATCCACTAGCAGTCTCTTCAATACCTTCCGATAAATGTACAGAACTAGGACAAGCAAGCCATCTAGAAGCAGAAGAAGCTCCAAGCTCACTATGCGCTCTCTCACTATGATCTACTATTTCTGACTTGTCCTTAGCCATTTAAAACCACCATAGCTTCTTTATAAATAGCGTTGTAGCCATTCTGATCTACTTCTGCAAGCATCTCTTTACCAGTAGCTTTCTTGATTAATGCTTTTGCTTTAGAAGCATCTTTAAGTTTTGCAGCAACATCTCTTAGAGCTGTAGTAACTTCTTGCATAGTTTTATCTTCTACAACTTCTACTGCTACTTCTTCTTTCTTAGCTTTCTTAGCTTTAGGAGCTGCTTTAGCTTTCTTAGGTTTTTCTTCTACGGGAGCTTCACTATTAGCCTTTGTAGCTACTTGTACTGTCTTAGGAGAAGTACCATTAAGCTTGTTCATTACAATAACTTCTAATTGATCTAATACTTGCTCTGCTGTCTCACCGTCTTCTACTAATGCAGATACTTTTGCTTCTTTAAAACCATTAAACTCTGTGGTCTTTACTCTTTCTAAAAAATAAACTGATTCTAATTTCATTATGTCTCCTTGTTGACTATACCGTATTGTCGAATTGACAATAAATTTATTATGTTTTTGCTTTAAATGCAAGTACTTTTTTTATTATTTATCTATTAATTTATCGATTGCCTCTTGTTTAGCCTGTAAAGACTTGATAATTCGCTCATCAATAAAAGATCCTGCTATTATTGTGATTAAACATTCCCTCTCTTGTCCTATTCGGTGGATACGTTTCTTAGCTTGAGCATTATCAGACGGAATATAACTCATATCATTGAATACTAACTGACAAGCATTTACTAGATTTAGTCCAGTAGAAGCAGCTCCAATAGTAGCTACTAAATAAGGAATATCTCCATCAGTAAACCTTTTAATAATTTTCGTCCTCTTATCCATCGGTGTAGATCCAATTATAAATGGCACTTTCAACCTTTCAGCTATTTGCTTAGTAGAATCTATATGATCTGAAAATATTACTACTTGCTCATCTTGACCTTCAAATAAGTTCTTTGCATAGTCAGAAGTAAACTTAGCTTTTGCAATTGCAGAATCTTTTTTAAGAGTAGCTAATGCACCTTTTGGATCTGAACCTATTTTGAATTTAGCAAACTCTTCTGCAAGTTTAGTATCTTTTGACTTATAATTTACTCTTACTATTATTTCTTTCATCTCTGGTAGAGTGATTACATCTTTAGTTAATCGTCTAACATACTTTCCAGCAAAATAAGTTTTTAACTCATCTTCGTTTTTAATACCCTCAAATACACTTTTCTTTACTAATACTTTCTTCTTATATCTAGCATTGAATACTTTGAATTGTATTATTGATTCATTAGAAAAATGCCTACTGAATTGCAACTCTGTTTTATATTTGTCGTTTATATTTTTACCATTAGTTTTTTCTGGAGCTAACGATAATAATTTTAAAAGTGAATAGAACTCTGGAACTCTATTCTTTACTGGAGTACCTGTAAGTAATATAAGCATACTCGGTCTATAGATTTGTACAAATTTATGAGTTAAGAAAGTTCTCTTAGCTTCTATATTCTTAAGATAATGAGCTTCATCAAAAATGATCCTAGTCGCAGCTTGAAATAATGGAGCTGATATTTCTATTCTTGCATAATTCACTATTATTACATCTGATAGTAATGCTGTCTGAATATCTTTGGGAGAGTTAACTACAGTTACAATCGCACCTTCTACAAACTTATCGAACTCATTAGCCCAGTTATCTTTAAGGAAAGCTGGGCAAATTATTAGAGTTTGATCGTAATGTTTATGGTCTTTTACTATGGAAGCAATAGAAGATAATGATTTTCCCGTCCCCATATCACTAGCATTTAGAAGATACCTAACCTTGTTACCAAAATTAGAATCATCATCTTGATGCTTTAAAAGTTTAGTAGTTTCTTTTAACTTCATTAAAATTCCAAACTATCGAAGTTTTCTGCTTCTACATTTAGACTATTTATTTCTGCTACTTCCTCTAGACTATAAGAGTATTGATTAATCAACTCTTCACATCTAGTATCTACAGCAGTATTAAATTCATCCCCTAAGTGCATACTATATCTTACTAATGTTAAGTAATTCATAATATATACATTAGCTAAATCTTCTAAGAGTGATTTCCTAATACCTTCAAATTTAGATACGTCCATCTCTTCTATGAAAGTATCAATAGAGTTAGCAGTATCGTGTAATCCATTTACTAAATCTTGCAGTATATCGAATTGATCTACTTTCTTTACTTTCATTGTGTAATCTAAATCTGCTAATTTACTTGGCTTTGTTATTAATTTTTCTAACATGTTAAAACTCCAATGTGTCGTATTGTTCTTCTACAAAATACTTACTAAATCTATCGTAATCCTTCTTTGATCTTGGATCTACATATACTCTCTGCTGCTTTACTTCCATACTCATTATTTTCCCATTAGCTTCGTACTCAATAAAAGATTTCTGAGGATTATCTCCATAATCTGGCCCCCAAATATCAGCCTCCATCCTACAGGTAGCTCTATCTTTAATACTATTAGGAAAATAATACCTAAATGCTTTATCCATACATTCAGCAAGTATTCTTACATGATGATTCTCTTTTACAGTATCAAACTCGATGTATAACGCATCGTGTAATGTATAGAGTACTTGTAGTCCAGCATCTTGAGCAAGTTCTACTGCTTTTCTCATAATACATGCTGAAAATCCTTGAGTCGGTACATTCCCTACAGATCTAAAGTTATCGTTATCTCCCCAAAAATAAAATCCATCTGGAAGTTTTAGAAACTTATGTATCCTATAGTCTCTTTGTACTTTATCTTTATACGCCCATAGTTTCTTATAGAGTTTTTTATGCCTAGTAATCCATATTTCTGCTTCATCGGGAGTAACTAATTTCCCTTGAGATTCTGTCAATTGGTTAGATAATCCATATTTAGTAAGGTCATATTGCTGCCCTAGAATAACGGGCTTCATATTGTCTCTTTCTTTACCATGAGTTTCTTTTGTGGCACTTTTAGGAACTATTTTACAGTCTTTTGCAAAGGCAAGATATACATCTCCTGACTCGTAAGCCAGTATCATTACTTCATCCCCTGCTAGTAATGCACTTACTAAGTACTCTTGAGAACTCCAATCTATTCCGCACATTGACCTACCTTTATCAGGAAAAATTAATGATCTTTGCCACGCAGCCTTTAATGGAATAAAAGAGGTAGCACTGGGTTGAGAACGAGAGCTTTGCGCACCGTAAATATTCATATATGGCCTGACTCTTCCATCCGTTCCCACTGAATCCCAGAAATTTTTCTTTCCTTTACTTTTTCCATTTTCTCCTGCTCCTGTGAATCCATTTAATCCCTGTTTTAATTTTAAATATCTTTGCATCTGAGCTATAAAATTACCCTCTGGGTAAGTATGTCTATAAGATATTGCCTTAGAGAAAGCTTTTAGACTAAGAGATAAATCTTTTCCATCAGTTAACGTCCAATTCTTATAGTTATTTTCTTTACACCAATTAGCTACTAGCTCTTTAGTAAACTTTTGATTCCATGATAATTCAAAAGGTCTTTTCTTAACCTTAGCTCTAAATATTGGCTCTTCATGAATACCTTCAAACTGATTAACAATATCGTTTTGACAGTTCCATATAATATTCCCTACTTGATCTGAAAAGTTTCTAGTTTTTTCTACATCAATCGGGTATCCCTTATGCTCCATTATAGCTGTTCTTACAGCATAGTTAGCTCGGGTAAACATCTCTTCTTTCAACTCTTTAATATTGAAATATCTATTACCTAATAAACGTCGATATTCTTTTAACATTTCCATAAATGCTGGAACTAAATGTACAGTATCACTTGCACAATATTCCATTATTTGATCTGCCTGATCTTTAGTAAAACTTTCTGGAGCTGATATTATAAGATCCCTAGTAGCATCTTTGAAATCATTATCAATTACTATTCCTAAAGTCTTATAAACTCCAGCACCATAATTATATTCAGGCTTAGAAGCATCTGCTTTATTCTCATCACTTTCAGTCTTTCTTTGCCATTTAGGTTTAGGAGCTACTGTAAATTTCTTACGTCCTTTCTTTAATTGCTTTCCATACATATAATTATGATTATGATTTACTAGGCATCTATACTCTAAGTAGGGATCTATCCATTTATAATCTAGGGGGTTTAATCCTAGAGCTATAAAGCATCTTGCCTCGGCCACTACATTCCAAGCAATAAAAGTATCTCCAGCATTAGCATGTGAAATTATTTGCGACTTTAATGCCAGCCAATCGTTCCTATCTTTAGAATTATGTAGCCAATAATTAATAGAATTATGCTTATGTCTAATATTCGCACAAACTAAAGTAGGGTGAATATTCTTAGCTGAGTGATATTCAAAATCAATTGATACAAGATTGCTCATTAAAGAAGTATCCCATAAATAAATACTCCCCATACAATACTAGAAAAAGCTAATGCCAATAATACAGCTTTAAAAAATTCCATTATTTATCTCCAGAAGGATCATACTTATATCCAAAATGTTCATTTAATGCGCTTGATTCTTTAGTAGCTCCCCTTAAATCATAAACTCTAAGAGTTTTTATTATCTCTAATTGTTCTTCTATAGATTTATCGGACTTTGATACTAAAATATCTGCTTCCATCGTTGCTGTATATTGACCTTTTTTCATATCAGTACTGTAATTACTTCTGAAATCTACATCTACTTCTGACTTTCCACTCTTATTTGTTGTTTCCATTAAAATTCTAGCTCCTCGGGATTGAAAGAATCGTTATCCTCGTTTTCTTGGGTTGTTTTAGTTTTTGGTAAATACTTTTCGGTAGGTCTTATAACCCTAGTACCATCCGACTTTTGAAATATATAAGCATAGTGTAAATTCTCTTCATCTTTATGAACATTTAAGAACTTTTGTATCTTAGTCCTACCAGTACCTTTTAATATTTCTGGGATAGAATCAAGAGGTATTTCTTCATACTCTTTTTGTTCTATAAAATTAATAAGATCTCTTTGCCAGTTAGTAAGGGCCTTTTCTACAATCTCATGAAAAGTAGTAGATACGAATGGCTTTCTATTAGTGTAATTACCTTTATCGCCATTCTTTAAAATCCACCAGCCTACATTAGCAAGTACTTCTACATCATCTTCAATAGATCTAGCGAACTCTTCAAACTCTTCAATACCGATATATTCATCTACTTTCCCATCTACGGGAACTACAGGAACGCTAAATTTCCTTTCATCACATAATAAATGGACTATCTCCTCAGTATTATTACAAACTAAAAAAGATGCGTGATTTCTATATGTAGTAGGCTTTCCATTCTTCTCTTCAATAGCTAAAAATGGTTCTGGTAATGCTTTCCACCTAGTCATATGCTCTTTTAAAATAGCAAATTCATCAAAGAAACATACTCTCTTATATTTCAACTCGCCATTAAACCTACTATCAAAGAATCCAGACGGCATTTCACCAAAATTCTCAAAACCGCATAATAGTTTAGTTATTAAAGCAAAAGTACCCTTTCCTACTCCTCGTCCACCATGAAGTAAAAGAATAGTATGATTTCTATCAGTAAGCATAAAGTTAAGCCAATGATAAACATAATCTAAACTTTTCTCATCAGGGAATAAAAACTTCATGAACTTTACAAATGCTTTAGGTAATTTTGGATCTTTTATCTCCGTCTTTCTCCAAGTAGGAGTAACATGCGCATTTATAGATAAAGTCTCTTGGCCATTAACTTCCCTAATAGCACTTTCAGCAGAATCAAACGGATCATAATCAATATCAGCTACCATAACTGCATCTCCCATAATCTCTTTCACATCTTTAGACTGAAATCCTCTATACTCTTTCCAAGTATCGTAAGTAGTTCCATGATCTACACATTTCTTTACATTATCATAAATAACTCTAGCGCCAGACTTTCTATCTAATATTGGAATCTTATTAGCATAGTTATATCCCTTACTAGTAACACTAGTATCACCAGCAATACTATCTTTAGACTGTTTTTTAAGTGTATGCAGTATGAAATCATAAAGATTATCAGAAATTATATCCAATGCTAAATCTTTACTAAGTTCTTGAGCTTTCATAAGACTATCTACAACTCCAAAAAAGTCGGACATACCTACATACTCTGACATTTTAGAATGTAACTCTTTAAAATTCTTTCTAAACTGCCTAGAAGTATAAGTCGTCCCATTAATCTTAATAGAACTTCCTCCAGCAAGTGATAGTTTTGAACCACTTTGAGCTAAATACCTAGCACAGCCTAGAATAATACTTTGCATTTTTTTATCGTTCATTCTATTTCCCAATCCTCTTCGTCGTACTCTTCAATATCTGTTTCGGTTACTTCCGATCTTACTAGTTTTGCTTGATCTAAAAAATCTATTATAGATAAAAAATCCTCTGGTGATTTCTCTGAATCTACAACTTCATAACCGTTACCACTTATTCTTACAGGTATTTTATATCTCATATATATTTTCCTTCACTACCCTTTTACAAACTTTCTTAATCCAAAAAGTCCACCATATTCGCTTACAAACTGTTTTATAATTATTAGGTTCTATAAATATAGTAGTCCTATATTTCCAATATTCTTCCCACCAATCATTTATAAGATATGGAAGTGACTCTCTTAAATAGTCTCCAGAATGTCTAAAACCAAGAGTATGACTCCACTCATGCGCTGCATTACTTCCAATACTAAAAGGAGTACCACTGTCAAAATATCTACTATTAACAAAAATCTCTGGCTTCATTGGAATTATATATCCCTTAACCTTTGACCAAAATCTAGAATATCTAGTAATTTTTAGATCTATCTCGTAATCTAATACTCCATTCCACTCTTCTTGGCCTGTCATAAATAAATTATAAATAACAGAAGTATGAAAATGGAACTTACGAGATATACAATTAATCGAAGCTCCTCTCAATTTACTAAAATCAGTATCGTGGATCTTATCGTAAAAGAAATCACTCTTAAAAAAATCCAGCATCATCTCAGAAGCATCAAGCACTTTAGTTTCTTGCTCTACTGTCATATTAGTTACTTCAACGTTTACGCTGTTAATTCGTTTCATAATCCTGCCTCATGTAATTTAGCATCCTGATAATCTTTAATTCCACAAGGCTTGCAAACTATATAGCCTTCTGGGATTGAAGTACCACAATCGCACTCATTTATATCTTCGGGCTCTTCTAAATACTCAGCCTCACATCTATCAAAATTATTCATTTAACTTATCTCCTTTTTCTCTTTGTATTTATTTAATATACTTGCTCAGATTATTCGTAACTTTCCTCAGCAAAAACATCCCAGAAAAAATCATTTCGAATTACACCTTCGCCCTCCCCCTCTTCAATGTCATACCTGAAGTGAGTGCCAGTATCTTCTAAAACTGTTATAGCTTCAAATGTTTCTTTATTGTAATAAATGCCACCAACGGCTACCTCATTACTCATATGTCTACTCCTTTCTCTCTTTGTATTTATTTGAGTGTTTTTCATACTGCTTACAATTCTCCTAAAAACATACGATGTATCTCTTTGCCAGTGTAACCACAGTAACTCTTAACATAATCACCAATGTCATGAGTTGAGATCATACAAACAACCTCAATTGCGTTAGACACAAAATCATATAAAACATAATCCTTAAACATATCTACCCCTTTACTTTGTATTTAGTTTCTCTATTAAATGTTCCTAGTTTTAAAACAATGCAATAAATTACCACAGCTCTTTATCAAGTCAAATTAAAAATAACAATATTATAAAAATTGTCGCAAACGTCAATATTTTCAAGGGTTTCTTACATCATAACCATATAACCAAGTTTTTAGCATGTGGATAACTTGTGGATAACTTTTAAAAGTTTGTGCATAGAACATGCTGGTTATGTGGTTATTTGGTAGAAAAGGGCGAAAAAATACTAAAATAACCAAACTATTGGTTTAACCTCAGATTCTATTATTTCTATTTCGATTTGTGGATTTTTTTGATGCTTTGAAAAACTTGGTTATGTGGTTATTTTGGTTATTCTTACATTTACTATTGTTTGTGTTGTTTGGAAGTGATTTGCTAGAAATAGCAGAAGGAAGTAACGTAGAGTTACTGATAGATAGTGTTTGAATATTTTTAGTTGAAGTATTCATAGATTTATATTCTTGCATTTATTGTCGTATTGGTCAATATTATAAATATGGAATTATCAAAGAAGGATATAAATAATATAAGAGGTGCTTTAAGACAGTCTTATCACATGTCTGAACATTATCGTAGCTTCTTAGAGCTTCACAGGCTTGAAATACCACGTTTCAAGAAGAATGGTGAAAGATATAAGAGGGATAGAGTCAAATACGCTTGTGAGGAGTGTAAAGAGTTATTTAGTAGTACTCAGATTGACGTAGATCATAAGATACCTTTAGGAAGTTTTAAGAGTTTAGATGAAATTGAGGCTTTTATTAAGAGATTGTATTGTGACTATGAGAATTTACAGATCTTATGCGAGTATTGTCACAGACATAAGACCTTATTAGATAATCAATTTACTCGGTTAGTGTTTTAGTCAAAGAAGTTAATTTCATCTAGTGAACTATCTGTTTCTACTATATTACATCCCGACATATCTTCTATTTCTTTATCGGTAAACTTTTCACCCGATTGGATCTTTTTAAATAGCTGAGTACTGAAATATATCAAGTTATCTATTAATCCTTCCTGATATTCTATTTTACCTTCTAGGTATTTAGTATTCTCGACTTCATAGTATAAACTACTAAGCATCTTAGTTATAGTTTGATCTGCGCTCATCTCAAAATGTAAATCTCTATCAGGGTCTATAAATTTAGTTTCTTTTAATTTAGTCATTATGTAACTCCTCTCTATAAGTTCTAATCGTTTTATTAATCCTATTCATTCTTTGAGTACATGAAGATAATTTTCCTATTATTAGTTTATCTTTGTACTCTTGGCCATATTGTCGTTTTAAAGCTTGATACTCAGCATATAATTGTATCCTTTCTTGAATTATTGGATCAACTTCCTTTTCTAACTCGGATAGATGCGCTTTTATCTCTTTATGCCTTTTCTGTTTAAGAGCATATAAGCGTTGTAAATGCTTTTCTAGTTCATCCTCATCTGGTGTAGTCATAATATTTCTACTCTCCTTTATTCTTTGTATTTAGTTAAATAGTTTCTAGCGTAAGCGATAATATTCAATAACCTCATTAGCTTCTGTAAGTTGTTGCTCTAGCTTAATATTCAATTCAGCAACTTGCTCACATGTGTGACAAGCGCCTAGCTTTCCGCTGTATAAGACCTCTATTTCAGCCTTAGATTCTTTAAGTTGTTGTTCTAGTTTTTCTACTTCTTTATCTCTATAGTCATAACCCCACTTAAAAGCCTCTCGCCAACACATAAGCGACCATTTAGAAATATCGTCTTTCTTACCTTGATCAGTGTTGTCAAAAGAATAGTTCTTATCAAATATTTCATATGCTTCACTCACATTTACTCCTTCACTTTGTATTTTTCACCGTCGATAAGAAGGTACCTTTCTTTATTGTTAAGCCATATTTCTATGATGCTTTTTCTTAATCCGTTGCACCTATTGTATTTGGCTTCATCAATCTCCTTTAGTTTAAGTGTAGGTACTGTCATGCTTTCTAAATTTAAAACTCTATAATTAAATCCCATATTCACTCCCTATAATGTCAAGGGTTAATATAATTAGGTACAAAAACAGTATTAGTTGTTTCATATCCTCTCGATTCATACTCATAAATCCAACCACCTTTAACTTTTAATATCGAACCTCGAAATGCTTTATCGTTTATCAGTATGTGGTCATGCAGTTCCATGCTGTAAATATCAATATCTTTAAACTTATATTCCATTCTTATCTCCTATGGTATCGCTTGTTTCATCATATCTACTCATATCTACTCCTTTACTTTGTATTTAGTTAAAGCCAAGTTCCTTTTTAATAAAACCCACAGCACCCACACAAATATAGTTACCTGTATTTTTATTGCATATTGCGTCAAATTGAGACTCAGTGATTGTGATTGTGATTTCTTTTTCTTCTAGTTCAAATTGTGAATTGTAGAAATCTTTACACTTGATATAAGCATTATCTCCAAATAAGTAATCGCCCCTAATTTCAATCCAATCTTCAAAACTGAGAGGCCTAAACCGCTTACCACTATTTACTGCTTCTATAAAATTAACTGTTTTCATATATTCACCCCATTACTCAATAAACAACGTCTATAGTCCATATAACATGATCTATGATAGAAGAATCTAATAGGTATTAGTCTATCCGAAGCTACATTTAAACACCGTCTTTCTATACTCGCACGAGAACACATCAAATAAACATGTTCTACTGAAAAGGTATTGATATCTACTCCACTTGTTTGATTATTGTTTCGTTCCCTACGTTTACCGCAGCTAGTTAGTAAGATACTTAAAAGCATTAAAATCGTTAATAGTTTAATTGTTTTCATAATTTGATTTCTCCTCATTAGTTAAATACTGCCCATTATCGTCTAAAATAGTGGGAACTCGTGTGAAATAAAAGTTTTTTTCTAATTTACTTGGTTCTTCAAATGCTAGGATTATCTGTCCTCTATTTGAAGAATGTAAGCATACTAGAAAAGTATTACCTGTATGATTACAAGTAACTAAAACGTCTTGTCTTAACTTTCCTTGTCGGTTAGTGGTTTTAAGTTTTAGTAGTAGCATTTAGTAACCTCCCGTATATTTCAAATTTAGAACATCTAATAAGTAAATAGACTCTATTAAGTCAGCTATTTCATTAAAATTTGCTTGGTCATCGTCATTAATACGGGTAAGGGAGTTTCCAATAAAGTTCCTAATGTCACTATTTATTAACTTTAACCATTCAGGTGATTTAGGTTGACAGTAGGCACTAGCTCCAGACATCCTTATATCTAGGTTACACCTTAAATAGTTTTTAGGTATTAGCTCTTTACAAGCTACTCCTAAACAACAAAAATAACCAGTACTGGGGTTTAACGATCCTCTACCCTGATTATAATTTCCAGATCTTAAAGCCTCACACCATGTCTTTATTTGATCCCTAATCTCATCGTTTTTAAAATTAATACGTGTTTCTTTTAGTGGTAGTGATTCCATTTAATAACCTTCCGTTTTTTAATTGTTCTTTTATTTGAGCTTCTAAAGGTATTAAGTTTAAAAGCTCACTATTAGTTAGTGTTTTACGAGTATCTAGCTCTTTACCTATAAGTTTACTAAGTACTGTTAGTTGATCCATCGTAAGTATAATTGGACGTTTTCTTATTTTGCTTATCATTATCAGATTCCCGCTTTTTTACATAAATCTATATTGTCATTATAAAAAGGTATTAATCTTTTAAGATCATACATAGAAAGTCTTCCATCAAATTCCGATTCTAAAATATCAGCTAATTCTTTATATGCTTTTTGTTTTCTAGTAGGCGCTAATTGAGTTCTTACGCTGAAATATGCTTCATTATTAGCAAGTTTATAAGTTTCTATCCTTGTATCATTATAGTCATAGTTAGCTATAGTTATGTCAGCAATTGCAAAGTCTAGTAAGCTTTTATCTATACTTAAAACGTAATTACCCTCTTTACCAGAATAACGTAATTTGTTTTTGGGTAATGTAGATCTGACTAACTTACTTTTAATTTCTATCGGTTCATTAGTGGAATTACTAGATCCAATAGACCTATTAAACCAGTTGAATTTATATAATATATCATCCCCATCTACTATTTGTATTGACTCGAATCGCCTACTGCCTATCTGCATTGGATTATACCAATCTTGAGATTTATTTAATATACTAGTGTTTTTACATGTCTCAATTGTTTTCATAGTTGAATCATTCATTTTATCTTGTGTCCTTTCCTCGTTTTCACGAGATATTATTAAGTTTTCAACGTCGTTAACGTCGCTATTAGTTTGTTTTTGGTATATATCAGCGTCTATTTCATTAGGTGCATACTCATATTGACCGCATTTAGTCCTGTAGTTATTAGCTTGTATTTCTAATAATCTATCTAATGATATGTATTTACTTGATGATTTAATCATTTTTATCTATCTCCTATTAATTTGAATATTAGTTTGTATTTAAGTTTTCTTAGTTTGTATAAGAATAGGGATTCACTAGGTAATTTAATAAGATTGTACTTATCAGATATTACTAGTTTCATTAATGACAGTCGTTCAATGTTGATAGGTTTTAGTAGTTTCATTGGATTAATTCCTTTGTTAATGTCTTATTTGAGTAATTCAAACAATGGACTAGTTTTAGTAGAGTAATTACTATCAGTCAACAATAAACTATAAGAAAAATACAAGTATGTAATATTTACAATTAGTGGATATGAGCATGATCTAAGTTATTGTTAATAGTTGACTGTTAGTGTAGATTTGTAACACTTAGAATTGTATTGCATAATAAAGAGAGATTAGTGGGAGAGTGTTATGGCTAGGGGAATGGTAAAGTTTAATATTGATATGAGAGTTAAGTGCATTGAATTAGCTTCAAGAGGTCATACTATTGATGATGTTAGCGACTTGGTTGGTATTAGTAAGATGACATTATATAGGTGGTTTAAGAAAGACTCTAAGTTTGAGGATAGTTTTAGAAAGGCGTTTAGTATTGCTATTGGTGAGATGATAGAGAATAATCTAATTAAGTTAGCTAATGGAGTTACTAGATCAGAAGTATCAGAAGAATATTTAGATACTAATAGAGTTGATAGTAATGGTGAACCAGTAATAGTAAAGATTAAGAGTAAGAGAACTATTGATCCTCCATCATTAAAAGCCAATATTAGTTTAGCTAAGAA
>Ga0208643_1001422_pt1 | contig 13282 bp, 22 predicted proteins | sample VirMetDEL_Nov_12_FD_184516 | JGI IMG/M metagenome (GOLD analysis project Ga0208643, IMG submission 184516) | Aqueous microbial communities from the Delaware River and Bay under freshwater to marine salinity gradient to study organic matter... | ecosystem: Environmental > Aquatic > Marine >... | reverse complement strand
AAAACTATTGGTATTCTAGGGATTGGAAGGATATCAAAAAAGAGAAAAATATACCCAAAGCATTCAAAGCTTTTGGAGATGGTAAAGCAGGAACATCAATATATGTTGCCAAGCCTTATAGTATTGGGGATGAGTACTTTGGAAGTCCCGACTATTCGGCGGGATTGCAGTACTGCGAGATGGAAGAGGAAATATCGAATATGAATGTCTCTTCTATTAAGAATGGACTCTCTGCAGGGTATATAATCAACATACCGAACGGAGATAATTACACAGATGAGGAAAAAAGAGAGTTTGAATCTCAAGTGAAACGTAAATTGACGTCTAGTAGCAATGCTTCCAACTTCATTATCAGCTTTAATGGTCAGGACGTTGAGATATCAATCACTCCATTCCCTGTTAATGATTCAGTTCACAAGCAATGGGATTTCTTGACTACAGAGGCAAAAAATCAGATTATGACTGCTCATAGAGTGATTAGTCCTTCATTAGTTGGATTGGATTCAGCAACAGGATTCAGCTCACAAGCAGAAATGATTGATGTATCTGAAAAACAACTCATAAAAAGAGTAATTGCTCCAAAACAAGACTTTATATTAGAAGCATTGGAAGAGGTATTAGTGCATTACGGCATCAATTTAGACCTTATCTTCAAGCCACTGACACAAGAGGAAGTTGTTGAGGAGATAATTGAGGAGAGTGACTCTGATAACGTTGAAATGAGCTCTCAATGTGGTTGCAAGGTGCAAATGAGTGATGATATGGATGCAATCCTTGAAATGTATGCTCAAGACCCACCTGAAGGCTATGAGCTAGGCAGTGAAGAGGAATATGAGCTTCAGATGTCAGCAAAGCAATCAAGTGAGCAAGATACAAAGCTTTGGAAGACTAGATATGCTTTTACCAAAGGGACTAGTAAGTCTCCAAAAGGTGGCTCAAGAGCATTCTGCAACAAGATGATGGCATTATCTGACCAAGGAAAGGTATATCGCAAAGAAGACATTGATTTGATGAGTTCACAGGGTGTGAATGGTCAATTCGCTCACGAAGGTGGCAAATATGACATCTTCTTGTATGCGGGAGGAGTAAATTGTTACCATAGATTTGAGAGAAGAGTGTACAAGAAGAGATTGAATGCAGATGGAACTCCTAAAAAGGGGAACGCAATGCAACAGACAGATTTTGTGAACGTGAATGAGGCTAAAAGACAAGGTTACAAGCCTGTAAAGAATCCAAAAGACGTAGCAATCGCAGAAATAGACAAACCTAATAAAGGAAGCCTGAAATAATATGGAATATTTATTCATCACACCACAAGAGTTAAAGAGTACCACCATTTTAGGCGGTAATGTAGATAAAGACAAGTTCTTATTCTCAATAGCTAATACTCAAATCATATCAATACAGGAGCTTCTAGGAACGGAGCTGTATGATTACATATCAGAGGGAGCAGAGAACAATACATTGACAGGAGACTACCTTGAGATGTACAATAAGTATGTGAAGCCTATCACAAAGAATCAAGCACTCGCAGAGTACATCAAAATCAGTGCTTATATGATTACTAATGGGGGAGCATTCAAACATACTGCAGATAATGCAGAGAATATGAGTGATGAGGAGATAATGAGGTTGGCTGACACTTATTCAGGGATTGCTGACTCTTATATTCGCAGATTTATGAAGTGGATTTGCAAACACGACATTCCTGAATACAAAACGTATCAAGATGAGGTAAATGCTTCCAAATCTGTTAAGAATAGAAGCGGTTGGTATTTCAATCAGCCTTCAAACAGAGTGATTGAGATGCGAAATGAGGACGATAATTGGGCAGATGAGTATAATTACCATAATAGATAAGATATGAGCGTATATCCGTTAACAAAAGGTATTGCAAAGAGGAGTAATAATCGACAAGGAGGTCTAAAAAAGGTCTATTTGATGGAATATGTTGACTATTCACGTTCTCAAATCATACTAAATGGTCAGGTTATTACGTCAATGCCTACAGCAACGTTATATGAGTATGATGTTTGGACTGCTTCATTCACAGAAACGCAGAGCAGAGAGGCAGGAGGAGAAGTATATGAGCAATCTTTGACCTTTGACATACAAGGAACGCAGGATACACAGGAATTATGGAAGCTGACAAAGAAAAATCATCATTGTATTGTCCTAGATAGGCAAGGGAATGGGCGGTTTTTAGGGATTTGGAATGGTCTTGAAGGCATCGTGAATGACAAATCAGGAGCAAATGTATCTGATATGAATGGGTATTCAATTACTCTTTCAGGTAAAGAAGATAATCAGGCATATTTTATAAATGATTTAGAGAGTAAATTCACTATTTTTAGAGGACTTGCTGATAATTGCTTGTAATAAACACACTAAAAAAAGAAGATAATGGCAACAATAACGACATATAAACTAAACGACAGGGTCAAAGGAGATACTTTTGAGAGTATTGAGATTGAATTCCTTCACGGAACAGGGCTTCCAATAGACTTAACAGGAGCAACTATTGAGGCCACCTTCAATTATGGGTGTTTAACAGGGAGCACTGCATACAATCCGTCAATAGGGTCAGGAATAACTATCACAGATGCTCCTAATGGACTTGTGACAATAGATTCCTTTACTCCTTTGACTTGGGAAGTAGGAACATACTACTATGCTGTCACAATAACCTTTGTAGGCGGGGAGATTCACACGTATTTAAAAGGAAGTGTTAAAGTAATATCAATATAGTTATGGCGGATAGTGTAAAGGTAATTGTAAAAGACAATCAAGAGCAAGTTTCTCTTTGGATTGGGTCGGGCATTGCAGGAAACGGCATAGTTGACTATATTCCAAGATGGGAAGGCAATACAACTCTAGGGAATAGTGTCATTGTTCAATCAGGAGCAGGGAATGTTGGTATTGGTGTACCTATTCCGAGCACTCAATTTGATGTGCAAGGAAACTCAAGGTTTCGAGGACAGGTTGGTGTTGAAAATATGGTTGGAGTGGGTACAATAACACCACAAACAAACCTACATATTGTAAGCAAGGCTGCAACATTAAGACTTGAGGATTCAGACATTTCAGGAAGCTACTCTGAAATTGTTAAAACATCTCGCTCAATGATATTAAGGACTGACACAGCAGGGAGTGTTGGAGGCTCAAATATACAATTTAAGGTTGGGAGTCTCGAGATAATGAGATTGAAGAATGATGGGAGCACGGAGGTTAATGGAAACCTTCAAGTTCTTGGAGATTCTGACTTCCAAGAAGTACACGCAACGGCTTTAAGTTGCGAAGGCTTTGATTCAAGTGGATTAGCCAATCTAGATGGAGGAGCGAAAGTGCTTGTTACAGAATACACAGACAATGCTGATGCATTGGCAGGAGGATTAACTATAGGAGAAGTCTATAGAACAGGAGATTTAATGAAAATAGTACACTAATAAATAAATATAAAAAAAAATGAAAATTTACGTTGACACAATCACAAAAGAATTGGTAATACTAAACGGCATCGAATACAGATACCCTGCATATTGCGAGATTCAAAGACAAAAACAAGGAGACTTCCTAATTGTAAAGACCACCAACAATGTATCTGTATTAGATAAGACATTGTTCTCTGACTTACAAGACGAATCAGGTACTCCTTATGTGAGCTTTGCAGCTTTAAAGACTGCTTTGGATTCATACTTTGATGCTACTATATAATGAGTAGGCGGAGAGTAATGATGATGCTATTGAACTTGTCAGATTTGGCAAGGGATTACATCATAAGGGTTGAAGCAGATGGAGGAACTATCGAGTCAATAGGCTGTGTAGATGGTGCAACTCCTAGTATAAAATAATAAAACAACAAGAAAATGGAGAAACCAAGTTTAGCCTTAATACCTACAGGCTATAAAGACGGCAAATTATATAGTGTGCTTCCTGAAAATGGAGTGGGAGACTTTGACGTGGTGCGTGGAAGCGGTGCTACTCGTGTTAATAAGGAAGGGTTGATTGAGTCTGTGGCAGATAACACTCCTAGACTAGACTACACAGGAGGAGGATGCCCTTCACTTTTACTAGAGCCATTGAGTACTAATTTAGTAACTTATTCAGAGGATTTTAGTGATGCTAGTTGGGTTAAAGAAAGTGGTGCTACATTTGGTTTGAATACTTACTTGTCCCCAAGTGGTGAGAACAATGCAAGTGAATTAAATCTACCAAGTACTTTATCAAGAATTACCTATGTTTTTAATAGTACGGGAGTACACACCTTTTCTGTATATCTAAGGTCGGATACTGACGGAACAATATCTATAAAGGCAGCAGCAGGAAGCCCTTCTGTAGAACAACAAGTAAGTCTAACAAGTCAATGGCAAAGATTTGATATTCCTGTAACTGATGGTAATTATTGGCAAGTTGTAAAAACAGCATCTGATACATTGACATCTGTGTACCTTTGGGGAGCGCAGCTTGAAGCCTTACCATATGCTACTAGCTATATTCCCACATCAGGACAGATTGCCTCAAGGTTAGAGGATAAAGTAACAGGAGCAGGAGACGCAAGTACTTTCAATTCAACTGAAGGGGTGTTGTACTTTGAGGGAAGTGCTTTAATCGATAACGGCTTAAGTAGAATTATATCTTTATCTGATGGAAACCCAAATAATAACGGAATCAAATTATTATACGATAGCAATGTAGGTTATATGTTTTTTCAAAAATATGTTAATGGAGTAAATACGACAAACCTTAATACAACATCTATTGTCAAAACAGACTTCAATAAAATTGCATTGAGGTATAGTGCTACAGAATTTAGTGTGTTTGCTAATGGTGTAAATATTCTAAATAACGCAGATACAAACATAATAGCACCTAATACTTTGAATACTTTAAGATTTTCAATAGATTTAAACACAACCCCTTTCTTTGGAAAAGTAAAAGACTTAAGAGTTTACAACACAGCTCTCACGGATGCAGAATTAATTGAATTAACGACAATATAATGGTATATATAAGATACGAATTTAACGACAAAGAGCAAGCTGAAGCAAAGATACTAGCTCAAGGGGAAGATGTTAACGCATCCTTCATAAGACTAGACAAGTTTGTTTTAACAGAAGGAACATATGATGAGGACGGAGTTGAAATAACAGCTCCCATCCTCTCAAGTGGATATTGTGTTGACGTACTATGGAGAGACCTCGATGCCTCTCCTTATGGTTGGAAGACCTATGAGACATATCCCAATACCCCAAGACACATCCTTTTTTAAAAACAAAAGTAATGGAGAAACTACGAGGATTATTAAAACAAATTAATGATATGAGTTGGTGGGTTGTATTAATTTTAGCAAGTGGTGGGTTTTTATGGCTGTTTAATAAGCCGATAATTGACTATGCCGAAAGTAACATAGCAACAAAGGACTTGGTTTTAGGTAATATTAAAAATGACCTATTGATAAACGATGGGTTAAGCGAATTACTATATAATACTAGAGCAGACAGGGCATATATTTTTAGGTTTCATAACGGAGTTACATACTACACAGGTAGTCATAAGTCTAGAATGAGCTGTGACTACGAGGTAGTATCTAGAGGTATATCTTCTGAAGCACAAAGGCTTCAAAATATGCCAACAGCTCTATATATAGATTGGATTAGCGAGGTTATAGCAAATAGGATGATACACCCTGATGTAAACAAAGTTTCTGACTCTAGAGCAAGGCAATCGTTAATACAACAAGGTATAAAAGGCTTGGCTGTAATGCCTTATTATAGAGAAGGCAATTTAATAGCTCTTATAGGTGTAGATTATGTTACCACCAAAGACTTTACGCAGTTAAAAGGTATGCACCTATATAATGAAACAGAAAAACAAATTTTTAAACTAGAAACTCAAAGAATAGGAGACTTATTACTATAAAAAAGACAATGAAATGAGAAATTTTAATTTAAGTGAGTTCGATAGTCCTGATTTATCAGGGTCAGGAATCAAAATGGATAAGGAATTCCTTGAGATGCTCGACAATGCTCGTGACATCGCAGGAGTGCCATTCAAAATAACATCAGGATATAGAACGAAGTCTCACAATCAGATTGTTGGCGGGGTTAATGGAAGCAGTCATACAAAAGGAATCGCTTGTGATATCGCTTGTAGTTCATCAGCTCATAGATTCGCAATCATAACATCATTACTAGAAGCAGGATTCACACGAATAGGAATAGCTTCCAATTTTATTCACGTTGACTATGACCACAACAAGGTCGGTCAGGTAATTTGGACATACTAATGGACACAGGAAAGTATAAAGACAAGAACGGAACTACTAGAGTAGGAGATGCAATAAGATGGCTCGTAAAACAGGGAAAGAACGTTTCTCCTGAACTTTTAGACCTAGCGGGTAATATCACAGGTATAAAGCAATTAAGTTCATTAGGGGACGTTATACGAGGCGAAAAGGATTTAAGCCCTGAAGACAAGACTTTATTGCTTCAAGAGCTTCAATATGATATGCAACTAGAAACAGAGATTACTAAAAGATGGGAAGCTGATTTGCATTCGGATTCTTGGATGTCAAAGAATATAAGACCTTATACACTTGCTTTTTTATTAATCTGTATGTTTGTATTCATAATGCTAGATAGTTTATTAGAAGGCTTTAAAGTAGCTTCAGAGTGGATAGGATTGCTTCAAGGATTACTTATGACAGCTGTAGGTGGTTACTTCGTAGTAAGGACAGGTGAGAAGATAGCAAATAAACTAAAAAAGTAAACCCCTCACAATCGTGAAGGGTGTCAATGCTAGTTGTGCCTTTGGTCAAACTTCCAATTCTCAAGGGCTTTCTTTGCATTCCTATATGCCTTGTTTAGAGCAATGAAGTGAGGGTCATTTCTGTATAACTCATAATCATTGTAATATACAACAGCTCTCTCTCTAATGGCTTGAGGGAGGTCAAAATACTCTTCCTCCCTTACCCTTATAAAGTACTCTTTACTTCCCTGCATATTAAGAACGCTTAAACTCATCTGATTCGTCTTCTCCAAAAATTCCTAATTGATAAGCTCCCACTAACTTGAGAATTGCTCTTGAAAGTGCTCTCTTCTCTGCGAGCTCCGTTGTGTACCAACTATTGGTTGAGCCATCTGAATAGGAAGCTCCTTTCAATGCCGAGCCATATGTCTCAATCTTTACATCCGGAGTTTCTCTCTTGAATGCTGTTGCCTTAACGACTGCGAAATTAGGCTCACACTTCTCAAGGTGGAAGTTCACGTCAATATTTGACTTGCTTTGGATTTTTTCAATCCCGCTTCGTGTGATAATGAGATAATGTTTGTGCTTAAAAACATCATCCTTTGTAAGTTCAAATGAGCGATAAAGCTCTGCGATTTTTTCTTTATTCATCTTCTTTGGTTTGTGTGCATTTGCACAGGTTATTAACTTGTATTACTCGTAGTCTTTTTATCACTTCTCTAGTCCAATCAGCATCCTTCATTCTCTCTGATTCAGTTCCGAATATCCTGAAATATGGATTGTCTTTGTCTAGTATGTAAGCAAGTCGTGCTTCCATCTGTTCGATTCTCTTTCGAGTGTTGTGAGCTACCTCACTGCAGCACTTACTCATAATGGTTAGAGATTACATTGATTAGAAGCTCCTCTTCCTCTTCAGTCAATTCAACGTCATCGAAGTCTTTGTCAAACACTGCAAATATCTCAATGTCAAAATGAGCATCTCCTAGTGTTACATCTTCAGTTTCAAAATAAGAGCCGTGTGATATCTTAACGTCTCTGCTTGCGTAGATTGAGAACTCAACTCCGAAGTCTCCAAATTGTGCTTCAACCTCTGATTGCTGTAATACTTCTGAATCTACATCGAACTCCCATTCAATGAATGGAGCTGTAAAATGTTGCATACTTTCTTTTAATGTTTTCATAGTTTTTAGTTTTAAATGTTACCTAATATAGCTGCACACATTTTCTTTTTTATATCTGCTGCTGTTTGTTTGTTGTAGTATTTATCTATACGAGCTAAATCCTTATAAATGTCCTCTAAAAATGGCTTTTCCGGATTTCTTTCTATTTCTTCGTGTTCTGAATATCTACCTGTTGTTCTCATAGTTTTTAGTTTTTAAGAGCATAAGCTGCTCCGATTGATAAATTGATTAGTGTTCTTTTTGTGCCTCTGTAGGCTTTTCTGACTTTTACTTTTGTTCTTTTACTCATAATATTTGGTTTATGGGGAGTGTTACCTCCCCGTTATTTTTAGTTGAATACTACTGAAATATATTTTGTATCATTCATTGCTGAGTTTTTAAACTCTTTAATTAATTGATTTGCTTCTTGTGTGCTTGTAAAGGTGTAAGCCTCTGAAACTTCTTTTGTCCACTTTGTAACATTATTTTCATTTGTGAATGAATAAAATTGCTCTCTGTTTTCGCAGTAAATGTTAATTGAATTTGTCATAATATATAAATTTAGTTGTTAGCGTTATTGCTTGGTACAAATATACAACCCTTTTTTACTTCTGCAACTATAATTAAGAATTTTAACATAATTTTAACATTTGATTACATTATAAGTTTTTCTTATGGTTACAATCTTTGGCATAGATATTGCTTATATAAGACCTTTTAACCTACTTAAAACAAAACTATGAAAGGACTACAAGAAATCGCAGAACACGACTCAGAGTGGCGCAAAATAGCTCTGAGAATTACCAACAACAAAGACCACGCAGATGATATTGTGCAAAGTATGTATCTGAAACTAGCAGATAAAGAGGAAGATGTGAATGACTACTATATAGCTATGACACTCAAGAGCATCTTTATAGATGATTACAGGAAGCATAATACAAAAATCAACTACACATCACAATTTGACCACCTAAATGAGGTTGAAGACAAGTCGTACAAATATGAGCCTAATGATGATGAGCAAGAATTGCTTGATAGAATAGACTCATTAACATACGTTCAAAGAGAGCTCCTAGAAGAGGCTTATGATAGGTCATTGAGAGATATCGGAAAGAGACATAATATCTGCCACGTTTACGCATACAGACAAATCAAAAAAGCTGTTGATGAAGTGCTAGGAGATGAGGCGCACCTATACGAAAATAGTTCACTTAAATATTTAAAGAAATAAATTATGTTAAAAAGAGATAGCAAAGGAAGATTCCTTCCAAAATCCAAAGGATTGGGAGATGATATACAAAAGGTATTCAAAGCTACAGGAATTGAGAAGGTCGCAAAAGCCATTCTTGGAGATGATTGTGGATGTGATGAGAGAATTGCAACATTGAATAGAATGTTCCCAAGAGACCAACAGATAAAAAGATGCTTCACAGATGAGGAAGTTGTCAAATATCAAGAGTTTATTGATAATAGAATAGAGAACAAGTGGAATGCTCAACAGGTAATGATGCTATTTGCTCTATATAAGGACATTTATGGGAAGACATATAAGATGAAAAATATATGCACCACTTGCTCGGGAACTGCAAAACTACTTCAGAAGATGCAAACTGAGCTTGATAATGCATTTTTAAAATAGGGTTATCAACAATTCAGATTTTAGGTGTATTGGTTTCAAAATGAGAGTAGTCTTCGCAGATTGCTCTCTTTTTATGAAATTTTATGGACAAGTATGGACACCTATGTCCACCTTTTTTAGGAGACAAATGCAGTAATAATAAGACATAGGGAGCAAAAGTGGACATATGGACACCTGTCCCACCTAAATTACAGCATTAAGATTATTATTTATTTTTTTTTTAAATTTCAAAAAAGTATGGACATTGTCCACTTTTTGCTTGTAGACCCTATCAATGCTACAAAACACGTGAAAAATGTGTCCCTTTTATGTCCATTTGTGTCCATATGTGTCCATCTTTTTAAAAACACTAAAAAAACAAAAAATGTTGATAACTTATATGATTATATAGTTTTATATCTACATAAAGGATGTATCTTTGTATCATAGTTATATTGTAAAGGGGATTTTATAATATACAGAAAACATTAAAAATACATATATCCTTGGTCTTTAAGTGTCCCCTCACTTTTAGGCTGAGGATTTTTTAAATAAAAGAACTTAAACTATGAAAGACCTACTATTTCTGAATGAGATGATTGATAAAGGCTTTAGTCCATTTATCGTAAATGACAATAAAATTCCTTTGACTTATGGAAAGTATGACACTGCTTCCTATGAAACTTGGAAGCCTAGACAGACAAAAGCCTTCACTAAAGAGGAATTCAGATTGAAGTATACCAATGCTCCCAATAACTTTATGATAGGAATGGCAACAGGATTCAATGACCTTGAAGTTCTTGATATTGACCTGAAGGTTTTGGATTCAGTATCGGAACGCAAAGAGTGGTTTGATGAGTATATCGCATTCCTAGAAGATAACATTGAAGATTTTCACGATAAGGTTGTAATATACAAGACAATGAATGCAGGGTATCACATCTTATTCAGAAGTAAGTCTTTATGTGGCAATACTAAAATTGCGAAGCTCAAAGGAATGAAGGAAGCAATCATTGAAACTCGCTCAACAGGAGGCTATGTTGTGGTATATGATAAGCAATACAATAACAGAAGCTATCTTGATGTTGATTACATTACAGACGAAGACAGAGATATTCTTTTTAGTTGCTCACGTTCTTATAACTACATTGAAGAGGTTGCTGAAGCTCCAAAGAAGGCTTCTAATAACGTTAAGATATCACAGGAAGGTTTGAGTCCTTGGGAAGATTACAATCAAAGAGAGAGCTCCCTAGACTTATTGACTGCGAATGGATTCAAGGTTGTGAGAAGACTATCAGATAAGACACTATTTAAAAGAGATGGAGCAACTTCCTCTCATAGTGGATATGTATTTCACGATAGTGGAATGATGTATATGCATTCAACAGGTACTCAATTTGAGAATGAGCTTGGATATATGCCATTCCACATATACACAATCCTTAATCATAATGGAGACAAATCAGAGGCTACAAAAGCATTATATAATGCAGGTTACGGAGACAGATACGTGAATCCTATGCCTGTTATTGAAGACGAGGAAGAGGAGGTTATTGAGACAGAGTTCCCACTTGAAGTATTCCCGAAAGATTTGGTAACATATATGAGAGCTAATAACAAAGCATTGAATCACAATGTTGATTTTATGGCAGGAGCTTTGCTTTACGTTACATCTGTGATTATAGGAAACTCAATGAAGGCACAGCCAAAAGTTGGTTGGATTGAATCTGCAAACATTTGGCTTTCAATAGTAGGAAACGCAGGAGCAGGAAAAACACCTTCAATATCAGTAATGACAAAACCACTAGAATCACTTAACGGAGATGAGATAATGAAGTTTATTGATGGTCAGGCAAAATTCGAAGCATACCAAAACCTAGACAAAAAAGAACAGGCTCTTGAGGAGCAAGTTGGAAAGCCTAGAAGAACTCAATTTGTAGTTAATGATATCACAATGGAAGCATTGGTTGAGATGCACAACGAAAATCAAAACGGAGTTGGAGTGATGAAAGATGAACTTGCAGGATTTTTCAAATCAATGAATCAATACAGAGACGGAGGAGATATGGAACATTGGCTATCCTCTTGGAGTGGTAAAGATATACTACTGAACAGAAAAACGGCAGGGAACTCATTTGTTCAGAACGCATTCCTTCCTATTATGGGAGGTATTCAGCCTTCAATTATGGATTTATTTCAGACTGAAGAGAACATTGCCAACGGCTTCCTAGACAGGATGTTGTTCGTATATCCATTTTCAGAGCCTCAATATCTGTCAAATGAGGATTTGAATCCTAAACTGATTGAGTGGTATGATGATTACATCAAAGCATTTTTTCAAGACGTAAAGAGAGGATTGAGATTTGACAAGAGAGGGTCTGTCATTCCGAAAATAGTCGAATACACACCTGAAGCTTATAAAAAATTTGAAGAAATACACACAGAAATAACAGACAGAGAGCGAGGAGATTCAGATGAGCTTGAAATAAAATCAATGTTCCCAAAACAAAAAGGGTATCTCTCAAGGTTTGCTCTTTTGATTAACACATTGAACTCATTAAGTGATGATGCAATAAGCAGGGATGTGATTTCTTTGGATAGTGTTTTGAAGGCTGAAAAACTTTTTAATTACTTTGTGTCAATGAAAAAGAAAATACTATCAGAGAGCCAAAAAAGGTCAATAGCCAAATCAATAGTAAAAAAAGGAACAGACCCTTATACTAACTTTAAAGCATTAATCAAGTCAAATCCTAATATGAAAAACAAAGACATTGCAGAGGCTTTGAGAGTAAGTGGAAAAACAATAACTAGATATAAAAATAAATTTAAAAACGAATAATTAATAACTAAAAACCAAATATTATGACTAAAAAAAGAAGTGATTTCAGACCAAGATTAAAAGGCAATATCAAAACAGCCTACAACCACCTCATCAAAGATGAAGAGAGAATCCTAGTGATAGGAGATTTACACGAGCCATTCTGCTTAGATGGATATCTAGAACACGCACAGGAAGTATATGCAAAACATAATTGCAACAAAGTCATCTTCATAGGAGATGTAATTGACAATCATTATAGTTCATTTCACGACCCTGACCCTGATGGTCTGGGTGGAGGAGATGAGTTGGAAGCTGCTATCTATAAATTATCAAAGTGGTATAAAGCATTTCCTGTTGCAGATGTGTGTATTGGAAACCACGATAGGATTGTAACACGCAAAGCATTTGCTTCCGGAGTTCCAAAGAAATGGATAAAGGGAATGGCTGAGGTATTAGAGACACCAAATTGGAATTATGACACTCGCTTTGTATATGATGGAGTTCAATACATTCACGGAGAATCAGGAAGAGCTACCAAAAAAGCTAAGGATGATATGATGTCAACTTGTCAAGGACACAGACACACGGAGATGTTCACAGAGTATGTTGTTGGAGCAAATTACAAAGTCTTTGGATGTGCTGTTGGTTGTGGTATTGACAATACGTCTTATGCTATGGCTTATGGTCGCAACTTTAAGAAACCTGCGATTGGAGTAGCTGTAGTGTTTGGAGGTAAGTATGCACTCAATGAGCCAATGCAATTATAATGAAATGTTAAAGTTTTGTTAAAGACTTGTGAGAAGTATAAAAGGGTTGTATATTTGCATAGATAATAACAGCAACCCTTAATACTTAAAATTATGACAAAGCAATACCAAATACACGAAGCAACAAAGAGAAACGTATTCAAATCTACAGACGAACTAGGTAATA
>Ga0208643_1001415_pt1 | contig 13334 bp, 18 predicted proteins | sample VirMetDEL_Nov_12_FD_184516 | JGI IMG/M metagenome (GOLD analysis project Ga0208643, IMG submission 184516) | Aqueous microbial communities from the Delaware River and Bay under freshwater to marine salinity gradient to study organic matter... | ecosystem: Environmental > Aquatic > Marine >... | reverse complement strand
AACAAGTGCTAGTACATATACAGTCTCTTTTTACGGAACTGGAACAATTACCTTTAGTGGAACACATACTGGAACTTTAGTAGGTACTGGTGCTAACGATAGAGTGTCAGCTACTTTTACCACAACAAGTGGAACTCTAACATCTACAATAAGTGGTACTTGTACTAAAGGTCAACTAGAAAACCTCTCCTCCGCAACCTCATACATTCCAACCAACGGAGCTGCAAACACTAGGCTACAAGATATTGCAAACAATAGTGGTAACTCTACTTTGATAAATAGTACAGAGGGAGTGTTGTATGCAGAGATAGCAGCTTTGGCTAACACAAATTCTTATAGATTAATTGATATATCAGATGGTGGCAGTATTAACAGAATTTATTTAGCTTACACAAATGCAGACAATAAAATTAGAGTAGTGGTTAGAGTTTCAAATTCTGACCAATTTGATTACCAGTACACACTTACTGATGCAACTGAATTTAACAAAATAGCATTTAAGTATAAAGAAAATGATTTTGCTTTATGGGTAAATGGTACTGAGGTTTATACAGATAGCAGTGGAATCACGTTTCCATCTGACACCTTAAATGTTATAAATTTTTCAAATACATTTGGTACAGAAAATTTTTTCGTAAAAGCAAAAGCAGTAGCAGTATTTCCAATATTAACAAATGCACAATTACAATCTTTAACAACACAATAAAATGCACATATACAAATTAGTTTTTGATACAGAACAACAAGGCAAACAAGTCTTAATAGATAACAACGTTTGGGAAGAAGTAACAGAAGAAGGTGTTACAACTATGCGTTACATAAACGGAACAAAAGGTGTTGTTAATATTGGTAAAGTAATTAATCCACAAGCTACAACAGACCCTGAGCATCCCATTTATTATCCTGGTTATGCTTATGACGTTATAAGTACAGATGAATTAGAATTAGAGCAATACAGAGTTTATCCAAATGGCTCTGCTGCACATCAGTTCTATGGCTATAAAAGAGACGATGATAAGTAAAAATATAATTACAAGTATTCAAAAAGATAAATTACTACACTTTTTTGTAGGTAGTATTATTTTGTTTTTATCGTTGTTATTTTTTAACACATTAATTTCAATCAGTATTGTTGTTTTTATTGCTGCAATAAAAGAAATTGTTTACGACGATTTTTTAAAAAAAGGAACGCCTGAACTTGCAGATTTTATTTATACAATATTGCCTTGTTTTTTGCATATAGTTAATTGTTATGTTTAATATTAGATTATTTTTAAGTTATTTGGAAAAATTTAGTCTTACAATATGGGGCCTAAACCTTATGGATTTAATGTCTATATCTAATATAGATTTTTTTAACAATATTGACGGAAAATTAAAAACATTATTTGGAATTGTTGGCTTTGCTTATTTGCTCATTCAACTGCCCTTTAAGGTAATGGAGTTAATATCAAAGCATAAATTTAACAAACTTGAAAACGAGATAAAAGAACAAGACTTGTTGAGCAAAAAAACACACCTCGAAGATTTAAAAGAAGTAAACAAGGTAATTGAAAACTTTGATCGCATACATAAAAAGAAATAAATATGTCAATTTTAAATGATTCTGTTTTTTTATTGCAGCCAACTGGAGTAAAAGAAAGTAAAATTTATTCTACATTTCCAACAAATGGAGATGGCGATTTTACTTTTTCAAGAAGTTCATTAAAAAATAGAATTGCGAAAAATGGATATATTACAAAAGTTGATCAAAACATTCCAGGCCTTTCATATAAAACAATAAGCGGGGTTTCTGATAATTGCCCACACATTGAAATAGAGGCACAATCTACAAATTTAATTCCTTACTCAGAAAATTTTAGCGAATGGACAAGCGTAGGCAACGCAGTTGTAACAGATAACTTTATTGCTTCACCTGACGGCACCAAAAACGCTGCAAAAGTTGTTTTTGATGGCACAACAGACGCAAGAATTGAAATAGCGGTTACATCTTCAGGACAAATAACGCAATCAATATATTTAAGAACTGAAACCGGAACGCAAGACGTAAGTATTGGCGCCATTTCAACAGATGTTTCAGTTGTAACTTTGACAACAGAGTGGCAAAGGTTTTCACACACAAGCGCATCAGGAACGTTTCCAAGGGTTTTGTGTAGCGATGCCGCAACTATTTATGTGGCCCAAGCACAAGCGGAAAATTCTGACTTTGCATCTTCTTACATTACATCAAATGAGGGCGCTGCATCTACAAGATTAGCTGAAGGTGCTTTTAGTTCAAACTTTTCATCTTCAACAACTTTTCCGGCAAATACTTCAACCTTAGTTTTGTGGTTTTCATACAATGGGAAAAAAGGAGATTTTTATAAAATGCTAAGATTTAAAGATTTTTCAGGAGGTAATTCAATGCGCCTTGAAACACATTCAAGTAACTTAATAAATATATTTGGCGACAATATAAGCGGATCCGGATTAATAAATGGAGGTTTTACTCTACAACCTGGAACGCTTTGCAAAATGGCAATAGCTTATGACGCCTCAAATACTTACGTTTATATTAACGGCTCTAATATTGGTTTAAATGCACCTACGGGAGTTTTAAATATTATCGATAATATTTACAACATCAGTTCCAATATGAATAATATAAATATTCACAGAATTTCAGTTTTTAATACGCTAAGATCAACAGACGATTTAATTGAATTAACGACGTAAAAACATAAATAAATATTTTCGTATATTTACACAAAATTAATAACAATAAAAAATAATTAAATGGCTACAACCGGAGTATTTAACGGAACTAACTTAATTTTAACAGTGGAAGGTGCCACAGTTGGACACACTACAAGTTGTTCAATGTCTTTATCAATGGACACGCCGGAAGCTACAACCAAAGATTCAAACGGCTTTTCTGAGTACATCGGAGGAGTAAAAGGTGGTGAAATATCTTTTGAAGGATTAGTAGTATATGACGATGCGTCAAATGCTATTGAAATGGCTGATTTTCTTTTGGCAAGAACTCAATTAACTTGTGTTTTTGGAACTGCTGAAACTGGAGACGCAATTTATACTGCTGAGGCATTTTTATCTAGTGTTGAAATGTCTGCTGAAATGGAAGCTGCCGTAACTTATAGCGGATCTTTGACTATTACTGGAGCAATCACTAAATCAACTAACTAATTAATTTTAGTTTACTTTTATAGGGCCGCCGTCAATATTTGGCGACGGCTTTTTTATATTAATTTTAAACCTTAAAAAATGACAAACAAAAAAAGGGGTTACATTGACATCAAAGTCGGTAACAAAAAAAGAACACTTCATTTCTCAATGAACTTTTGGTCGGAATTTACCGAGCAATTAGGAATAAGTTTAGCTGATATTGGCGGAGCATTTCAAAACGGAATATCAATAAAAGGATTAAGAGCGTTAGTTTATTCTGCAATTTTAGCAAACGACCAAGAAAACGGAAACGAAATTGATTATAATTTATTTACTGTTGGTGCTTGGTTAGATGAATTGGATGCTGAAAAAATAAATGAAATTGTTGAGGTAATGCTACAATCTAAAATTTTAGGTAATAGTTTAAACGGAGAAACCGAAACTAAGGGAAAGCGTCAGCCGTCAAAGAAGTAGTAAATTTTGAAACTTTAACTGATCACTACATTGGATTAGTTGGAATAAATCCTGACGATTTTTGGCGGCAAACCTGGAGAGAAAACGCTTTAATTGCGCAACACTATCATAACAATATTAACTTAAATTGGGAGCAAACTCGGTACATTGCCGTAATGATTCACAACGTGCAATGTGAGAAAAAATCCCAAATGTTAAAGCCTGAAGATTTATTTCAATTACCAAGCGATATTCAAAGAAAAAAGAAAAGGGCAGAGCCTAAATCTACTAAAAAACAAATGGATGATTTTATGGCAAAATATCAATCAATGACTAATAAAAAGACGTTAAAATAAAAGCGTCTTTTTTTTTGTATTTTTGTTTCAACTTATTTAATATTATGCCTGAACAGAATTTAAAAGTAAATATTACCGGAGATTCCTCCAAGTTAAACAACGCACTAAGTTCTGCGAGTTCTAAATTGTCAAGTTTTGGCTCAAAGATGCAAAGCGTTGGAAAGTCATTAACAACAAGACTGACTTTACCTTTGGTTGCTGCCGGTGGTGCTGCTACAAAAATGGCTTTTGATTTTGACAAGTCTATGACTTCAATTCAGGCGCTTGTAGGTGTTACTGCTGACAAGGTTTCTGAAATGGGTGAAGCCGCTAAAAAAATGGCGGTTGATACTGGTAAAAGTTCAAAAGAAGCAGCCGAAGCATTGTTTTTTATAACCTCAGCGGGTTTACGAGGTAAAGAGGCAATGGATGTTTTAGAAATGTCTTTAAAAGCGGCGGCAGTAGGTTTAGGAGAAACAAAAACAATTGCTGATTTGTCAACTTCAGCGATGAACGCATACGGCTCAGAAAGTTTATCAGCATCAGATGCAACAGATATATTAACGGCCGCAGTTAGAGAGGGAAAACTTGAAGCGTCAGCGTTAGCCGGTGCAATGGGTGGAGTTATTCCTTTAGCATCAAATATGGGAGTTTCTTTTGACCAAGTTGGTGCTGCAATGGCTGCTATGTCAAAAACCGGAACAGATGCCGCAACCGGTGCAACTCAATTGACGGCAATATTAGCGTCATTAAAAAAACCAAGCGACCAAGCAGTTGATGCTTTAGACGCTATGGGATTATCTACTGAGGGCGTTCAACAATCACTAAGAGAAAAAGGTCTTTTAGATACATTAATAATGTTGCAAGAAGGTTTAAAACAAACTGGACAAGATACAACTGCATTATTTCCAAGTATTAGAGCATTAAAAGGAGTTTTAGATTTAACCGGTGCCGGTATAGAAGATAATAAAAAGGTTTTCGATGCGCTTACTGATTCAATGGGTGCAACTGACAAGGCTTTTGAAAAAACTGCTAAATCTGCATCATTTAAAATGACGCAAGGATTTAACGCAATGAAGGAATCTTTAATGGAGGTTGGTCAAGTTATTATGATAACAGTGGCGCCATTGATAAAAAGATTAGGAGATTTTTTCACTTCACTTTCTGAAAAATTCAAAGCGTTATCGCCACAAACAAAAAAATTAATAGTTGTTTTAGCGGGTATTGCTGCGGCATTAGGACCAGTTATAGCAATTATAGGTACATTAATGACAATGGCTCCGGCTATTGGAGCGGCGCTTTCTGTTATGATGGGGCCGATTGGTTTAATTGTTGCCGGATTAACTGCGATTTCAGTTGTAATTTATAAAAATTGGTCAGGAATACAATCCGCTTTGGTAAAAATAGGAAACTATTTTATAGAATTATACAACAATTCATTGCCTATTCAATTGGCAGTAAATTCTTTAATTGCTAATTTTAAGAATATGTTAGCCGTTGGAAAGTTTGTTTTTTCTACTTTCTCTACAATAATAAAAACTTTTGCAAATAATTTTATCACTTTATTTAAGGGTATTGGCGATATTATTGTGGGCGTTTTTACTTTTGATAAAGATAAAATCGTTCAAGGGTTTTCAGACTTAGCTAATGGTTTAAAAAACAATTTTACAACTGCATTCGATGCAATTAAAACAGACGCCTCAATTTTAGGTGGATCTGTTGTTGATAATTTCAATGAGGCGATACAACAAAAAACAATTGCAAAAATTGTTATTCCAGTTGAGATGGCGGTTAGTGGAGGCGGAACAAGTGAGGAAAGTATTACACCAAGTGCCGGTGGCGGTGGCGGTGGCGGTGATGGTAGTGGTTTTGGAGGTGTTCCAACAAGACCAATGGCAACATCTGCAATGGAGGGAATTAGCGGTGCGGGAATACAAACTCCGATTAGCGATATGATTGCAGCGGATACTGAAAGGATTCCGGAAGTAATGCGTGAGCAACAAACTGCATTGTCACAAGCTAGATTAGACGCTTTAAATAGAGCCGCTGAATTTAATCAAGGTGTCAATAGAATTTTATCACAAGGAGCGTCTCAATTAGCAAATGGAATTGGAAATGCAATAGGAAGCGCAATCAACGGCGGTGGCAAAATGGCAAACAAATTGTCTAAAGTGCTTTTAGGAACTATTGGAGGTATGGCGGTTCAATTAGGTAAACTAGCAATAAAAATTGGTATTACCCTTGAAAAAGTTAAATTAGCCTTTAAAGGCCCGTCAGGATTTTTAGCTATTGCAGCCGGTGCGGCTTTGGTTGCTTTAGGAAGTGTGTTCAAAGCGGGTGCGGCTAAAATTGGCGGTGGCGGAAGTGGTCGAGGCGGCGGAGGTAGTGGAAGTAGTTACACCGGAGGAAATCCCGCCGGAGGTGCTACGGCTTTTGCAAATGGTGGAATTATTAGCGGCCCAACAATGGGATTGGTTGGCGAATATCCAGGAGCAAGACAAAATCCGGAAGTTATAGCGCCATTGAACAAGTTACAATCTATTATAGGAAAATCAAACAATGGCGGAAATATAAACGTCAGCGGAGAGGTTAGAGTTGATGGGCAAGATTTATTGATTGCAATAGAACGAGCAAACGAAACTGCGGAAAGAGTTTACTAAAATAAAAAAATGGCATACGGCGTTAAATATAGATTAGAGTTTTCCGATGTTTTAGGATATGGAAAAAAAGTTGAAATATTAAAAAAAGATTATACCGGAGACGTACTTAAAATGGTGGGTGGCGCAAATCCGGTTTCAATATCTTGGCAATCTTCAAATGACTTTTACAATCCAATAATTGGATCAAAATGTAAATTAAATCTATTTGTTACTGACGACGTTTCTTATGATGATTTTTATAAATTCGACGAACGAGAATACAAAGTTGTGGTTTATTATAAGCAAACACAATCAAATCAATATAACGATAGGGTTTCTGAGGACGGCGGAAATATTGAAAGCATTGATTGTTTAGAAAATATTATTGACAATTATTCAGGCGCTGATGTTTGGGCAACTTATTGGTCAGGTTTTTTAGTTGTTGATAGGTATAAAGAAAAAATGATTTCAACGCCTTTTGCGGTTAGTTTTAACGCTTTTGATGGATTAGGTACACTTAACAATTTCAATGGCACAATTGGCTATGACAATAACAATGCGCCAATAAATATCACAAACTTAGAACGTATTTCAGAAATACTTCAAAACTTAGATTTAGATTTAGACATTTATATTGCATCTGATATAAAATACAAAACATTTGGCCCGGTAACAACTAGCGATTTTGAAAATATAACAACTTTAGATTTTGGTTATGATGAAATGACCGGAGATTATGGATTGTTAAACGCAAAGCAACAACTAGAACTTTTATTAAAACAATTCAATTTAAGAATTTATCAATCTTATAACAAATGGTATATTGTTGAGGTAACAAATATTTTTGATTATTACGTTAAGGATTTAATTTATAATGAATTACAAGAAACAACAGTCACACCTACAAATATTAGAAATAAAATCACAACACAATATGAAAGTACTTCAAAGGAGTATATTGATTTTAGAAAATATAATTACCTAGGCGCTAGTATTGGAAGCGAACGCAAACAAATACTTTTTAGCAATGAGGCTGATTTAAAAGAAACCGGAAATAGTTTGTCAAGAGAATTTCTGCAACCGGCTTCGCAAGTTCATATTGTTGGTAGTTATTTAAAAACAAAAAACGCTTTTTACAACTCAGGATTTGAATATGGAGATTATGGTTTTGAAATTATTGAAGATCCGACAATTTTACCAAGTTTTACTATAACCAATCCTGGAAGTGGATTTTCGCCTGATGGTACAAGAAACTACACACCAACCGGTGGAAGCGGTACCGGTATGATTATAAGCGCAACAATATCTGGTGGAGGTGTACAATCTATTATAATTACAAACAAAGGACAAGGGTATTTAGTTGATGATATACTCACAATTCCTTCAGACAGTGGTTTTGGAGTAAATTCAACTTTTGAAATTACTTATGTGCCATTTTACGCAGAAATTGCAACTGATGAGGTATCTTTTAAAGGTAGGCGATCAATGAAATTAACTGACATTGCGCAGAGTACGGGATTTAATCAAATGTTTTCTTTTGAAACCGATGTATTTAACCCGCAAGAGGTAAAATATTCTAGCTTCACTTGTAAGTTAAAATATTATTTTAGTTTTTTAAATTCACAAAACTTAGACGTTTCAGCAGATTTTCAATATTCTATTTTTACAACTTTGGGGGGTGTTGGTTATTTTTGGGATGCTGCATCTGGCAAGTTTTCATCAACTTATGGAGGAAGTAATTCAATAACAACAGAAACGCCAAACAAGTGGGTTGATTTAAATATTACTTTAAATGATACTGATTTAAATATTGGAACAGATACAACGGCAACAATAAAGTTTATTATAGCCAACACAATTTGTTCAGATTCTGATTACAATACAACGTATTATGACAATATGCAAATACTACAATCTAAAACGTCAGCAGATCAATCAAATCAAACATTTATTTCTAAACTTGATAATAATGGCATCAATACAAATATTGTTAAATTAACAAGAGTACCTGACCAAAAGTCTGGATATTTTAGGACAAGAGACGCAAACCCTACAATAACTTTTAAACCAAATAGTATTGATTTAATGAAAGTTTTAGGAAAAAATATATCTAATGATTACAGAGAATATTTAACAAGATACACCGGAACTTTTAGAAATTTAAAAAGGGAGCCAATGTCTATACACAATAAAATTTGGTTTTATTTTTCCGCTAGTGATTACGACCCACAATCTACAATAATTGATGGCCTAACCTATAATGTAAAAAATGCAGAATTTCAAGTTAAATCACATTTACCAAACAACGATGACGATACGCCTATAACTACTATAATAAATTAAACTTTTTTCTTTTGTTTTGTTTGTCAGCCGTCGTTTAGCAGCTTTGCTACTCGGCGGTTTTTTAAAAATAATTTTTTTATTTGAAAGATTTTTTTTATTTTTGCGTAAATAAAACTAAAGAAATATGTTTGAAAACAACTTCAAAGCCGAAATGAAACGGCTAAATTTAAAGCGTTATGATGTTTGTAAATTGCTAGATTGCACAATGCCAACATTAAAGTCACGTTTACAAAATCCGAAAACCTTTACGATTAAAGAAGTGCAAATTTTACAAGGCGCTGAATTTAATTTAAACGGGATAGAATTAACCTTAAATTTTTAAATTTTATGAAACAATTGGCAAAAGCAATCATCTCTGTTATGAAAGAGGTGAAAGGAATGGAAAAAAATAGTCGTGTTGGCGCTGGTACTCGTGCAGCATACGACGGAACAAAGGATAGCGATGTTAAAGAGGCCTTTAACAATGCGCTTTCAAAAAATGGTCTTGCAATGATTCCTATTAGTATTGAGGATGAAATTAAAATTGATCGTTGGGAGGAGGAGAATACTTGGAGTGGTAAAACAACTTTAAAACAAAAACAAAGTGTTTTCACAAAAGTAAAAACAAAATATTTATTGCTTCACGAAAGCGGTGAAAGTATTGAGGTTGCCGGATATGGCCACGGAGTAGATGCACAAGATAAAGGAGCGGGAAAGGCCACAACATACGCATTAAAAAATGCATTGTTGTACACATTTTTAACTCCAGTTGGTAAAATTGATGATTCTGACACAACACATTCAGCTCAAATTGAAACACCAACAGACAATAAAAAATGGCTAACAGAATCACAATTAAACGCAACTTTAAAGGCCACAAAAGACCAGGCCGAAAAGGTTTTAAGTACGTTTAAAATGAAAAAAGTTTATAAAGATCAAATAGTAAATAAGTTTAATTTAAAATAGTAAAACAATGAGTAAAGAAACAATCTACTGCGGAGGCGGTAAACAAGTAAAGGGAGAGTACGGAACTTTTAGAGCCGTAACAATTAATCTGTCAAATTTACCGGCAGAACATATTTTTGAATATGAAGGCAAAAAGTATGTAAAATTAAATATTAGCGATAAGAGAGAGCCGGATCAATACGGAAAAGACGTTTCTGTTTCTGTTAATACTTGGAAGCCTGAAGCACAAACTGAGCAAAAAGCACAAGCGGCAACGCCAGTAGATGATTTACCATTTTAGGTAATTGACAAGCAAAAAAGAATAAGCGGTTTCGTATTGGAATCGCTTTTTTTTATAAAATATTTTTTTAATTGAAAGTATTTTTTTAATTTAGGCAAATATTAACAATTATATTCTTAAATTATGGAAAACGAATTAATTAAATTTTTAACTATGCAAGTTAAAGCGCTGCGAGAACAGAATGAAAAACTACAACAAATTTTAAAAGAACAGACAGATTATATCTGCGATAATAGATTGTAAAAATATGGAGACAAAACAAAAAGAAATTAAGGCGTTATTTGATACTAATGAAAAATATCATTCGTCACCAGGAATAAGTGCTTCAGGGTTAAAAAAAATATTTGAAAAATCTGTTTATCATTTTATAAATCAAAAGCCTTATGAATCTTCGGCAATGGCGTTGGGTACTGCGGTACATTGTGCAATGTTAGAGCCTGAATTATATTACAAAGACTTTCACGTTTTGCCAAAAATTGACAGACGTACAACTCCAGGTAAAAAACAATATGCTATTGAAATTGAAAAAGCGGAGGGTAAACAAATTGTTTCATTTGATGATCACCAAAAAATAACTTCGATTCTTAACAACTTTAGGAATCACGATTTAGCTCAAAAATATTGCAAAGGCGAAATTGAATTGTCGCATTATTTAGAACACGAGGGTTTGAAAGTTAGAGTAAGGCCTGATTGTTTAAACAGAGTTGAAAACTTTATAAGCGATGTTAAAACGTGCCAAAACAATACACCAATGGCGTTTAAAAGAGACGTTTACAAATACGGATATCATTTACAATGCGCATTTTATTCTGATATGTTAGGAATTCCGGCTAAAAATTTTAGATTTATAGCAGTTGAAACTAATTATCCTTTTTCAGTAGAGGTTTACGGATTAAGTGAGGAAATGATTGACCAAGGTCGCAGAGGTTGGAAAAGAGCGTTTAGCGATTGGAAGATTTATAAGGAAACCGGAATTGTTTCAGGATATAACTGGAATGAATTTTCTGAAGATGGAAGTTTAATATTATAAAAAACAAACACAAATGAAATTAAAAATTAAAGATTTAGAGACACTTTATGAAGTGGCACAAAGAATGGAGAAACTGCCATTTTTAGACAAAGAAATTAAATTGCTTTATAGCGTATTAAATCAAATTGAGGAAAAGGAATAATATATGTTTGAACAATTAGAATTACTAAGAAACTTAATTATAAGACACTTAAAAAAAGACCCAAAAGATAAAAGCAGAATTAGAGAGGTTGTTGATGCAAAAAAAATATTTTGCTTAATTGCTTTTTATGAGGTCAAAGGATTTAGATATGTGAAAGTCGGTAAGTTTTTAAATATGAATCACGCAACAATAGTTCACCACGTTAAAAGCGCAAAAGATTTGTTAAACTACGATCCTTATTTTAGAGAAAATTACAAACTGGTTGAAAATATTTTTTTTATGGAAAACCAAGAAGTGTTAATTACAGATATTGAAAGCGAAATAAATATTTTACTTTTTAAACTTAACAAGTTAAAAGACAAACGAGAAGAATTTTTAAATAAAAAAGAAGAACAAAAAAAATTGGCTCATTTTGAGACTGAGGACATTGTTAGAACTGAAACATTAACCCAAGAAAAAAAACCTTTACTGTGGACGAATTAGAGATAAAAATTGAAAAATCAAAAAAAGATTATTACAACGTAACAATTTACAAAAACAACAAAATGTTTTTTGCAGAATTAGAGCGTTCAGAATTACGGTTTTTAATTGGCGTTTTAGACAATGCAATTTAATGTCTAGAGCTAACCCATACCAAAAGTATTTAAAAGGCGAGGATTTACTCCAAAGGGCCGTAATTAATTATATTCAGATGCAATATCCGAACGCAATTTTTACGCATCCAATGAATGAGGGTAAGCGATCGCCTTTTGAACAATACAAATTAAAATATTTAGGCACAAAGCCAGGTATTCCGGATTTATTAATTTTTACGCCAAACGCAGAAAAAAGCGGTTTAGCGATAGAATTAAAATACAAGTATAACAAACCAACGCCAAAACAAAAAGAATGGCTTAAATGGCTTGAAAAATGCAATTGGAAGGCTATTTGGTTAAATAACTTTGACGATTGCAAAGAAACTATTGATAATTATTTTAAAAGCGTATAAAAATGAAGTACAAAATTATTTATTTTAATCCTGATTTACAAAAGGTGAGATACACGCAAAGCAAAACTATTGAAGAATCAGTTAATTATAACTACATTGGCGAATCTACAAGAGTTGAGTTTGATCTATTGATTGAATTGCTTTGGCACAAGTACGAGGATAGCGAGATTTCTTTAGAAGATTTTAAAAAGATTTTTGAGGAATTAAGAAAATTTTGCGATTCAGTAAAATATCAGCTAAATTTGTAAAAATTTTTTTGAAAATGGAAAACAAAAAAAACTATTATGCCGTAATACCGGCAGAGGTCAGATACGCTAAAAACTTAAAGGCTAACGAAAAATTAATGTATGGCGAACTTACGGCTCTAGCGAATGAAAAAGGCTATTGCTACGCCTCAAATGAGTATTTTGCAAATCTTTATGGTTGCTCAAAAAACACTGTTTCAAAGTGGATTTCTAATTTATCAAAAAACAAATTTTTGCGCTTAAAAATGATTTATGAAAAAGGAACAAAAAACATAAAAGAAAGGCGAATTTACATTTCTAACCTATATGACAAAAAGGATATAGGTATAGCAGAAAACGGAGATACCCCTATTGGACAAAAGGGAGAGGTTATATATATTAATAATAATATAAATAATATAAAAAAGAATAATGTACAAAATGTAAAAGCGCCTTTATTTACTGAGATTACTGAAAAGGCGTTTCCACATTTTATAAGCCTTTTTCCTTTAAATTATAGACCAAAAACAAAAGCGCAAAAAAACAAATGGTTGGAATGCTTAGATAAAATTCAGCGAATTGATAAATATAATTTACGAGATGTTTACAATGTGGCGAAAGATTTAAGAAATGACCAGTTTTGGTCAAAAAACTTTTTAAGTATTCTTAAATTAAGAAACACAGATAAAAACGGCATTAAGTACATTGATCGTTTTATGGAAGATTACCGCTCTAAAACTAAGCCAATAGGCTACAATAAAATAAAAGGGATTATTGAATATTATATTGTAGC
>Ga0208643_1001414_pt1 | contig 13348 bp, 21 predicted proteins | sample VirMetDEL_Nov_12_FD_184516 | JGI IMG/M metagenome (GOLD analysis project Ga0208643, IMG submission 184516) | Aqueous microbial communities from the Delaware River and Bay under freshwater to marine salinity gradient to study organic matter... | ecosystem: Environmental > Aquatic > Marine >... | reverse complement strand
ATGCTTGTTGTAAATAAGATTGGTGGGCATTTAGAGAAGGGCGATATTATTTGTGTAAATGGCTATCAATGTATAGTTATAAACGCAATCATCGAGGTGGCTATAAAAACATAACACTGTATAACAAGAGAATCCCTGTTATCAGTAAATAAACGATAACAATGGATTCCCGTATATTAAGAGGAATAAAAATGGCAATACCACACAACACAACAAAAAACGCTGAAAGATTAAAGCTAAGCGAGCAAATTAACGCCTTCTTTGCTAAAGGTAAAACAATAAAAACTATCCCTGATTTTGATCAGCCAAAAAATGTCGAGCTAGATGGCGATATGATGCGGGTATATTCGTTTATTAAGCACTATGATGGGTTAAATAACTGTATGCCAAGTCGCCGTAGGGTATCTGCCGAGCTTGGTTTCGGTGCCAAAAAGCTGGGGCAGTATCTTCTCGCATTAGATAAGCTGGGGCGCGTAAGATGCAATAAGCACGACGTAATCGTTGGGGTTAATTAATTATGCCGGAGGTAGTTTTTCAGCGAATAGATAAACAATGCTTTATTGTTCACGATGAATTTGCCGCTGAATCTTTGCCATCTTGTTTTATTGCTGACGTAAAGAAGAAACAGAGAAACCCCGCATTCCATAATAAGGTGTTTTGTTTTCTACAGTTCTGCTTTAATCATTGGGCTAGTGATCGTGAATTTATGAATGAAGCTGGCCAGTTTGACGTTTTCAGAAAGCATTTAACTGTTTTAGCAGGATATTATGACAGCTATTACACTATAGACGGCAGCGTAAGAGTAGAAGCTAAGTCATTAGCTTATGACAAAATGGAGCCTGACGAGTTCAAACAAGTTTATACGGCGCTTATCAATGCAGCAGTTAGAAAGATTTTTAACAATTGCGATTATGATATTGAGCAGAAATTAATGAGTTTCTTTTGAGGTGATAAATGAAGGGCAAAACAAGAAGCGCCGCCGATATCGCATTCCAGAATAAAATAGCTGGCATAGGTTGTGTTGTGTGTTTAAATCAGGGCGTAGAAAATCACGAGATATCTATACATCATATTGATGGTAGAACAAAGCCCGGGGCGCATCGTAAAGTATTGCCTTTGTGCTATCCGCATCATCAAAGGGTAGATAATCAAAACCCGAAACGGTGGTTTACGCTACACGGTAACAAGGCAGAATTTGAGCGCAATTACGGCAGTCAATACGATTTACTTAATCAGTGCATGGAGTTGATATGTTCGGATTAAAAATTAAGCCGCTATCAGTCAATAAGGCGTGGCAAGGTAAGAGGTTTAAAACCAATGAATATAAAGCATACGAAAAAGCCGTTTCGCTTATGCTGCCAAAGCTAGAGATACCGGAGGGCAATCTTCACGTATTTCTTGAGTTCGGGTTTAGCAATAAAGCCAGCGACTTAGACAATCCCATAAAGCCATTTATTGACATACTGCAAAAAAAATACGGGTTTAATGATAGCAGAATTTATAAATACACTCTTGAAAAAAAGAAGGCGGCCAAGGGTGCAGACTACATTTTATTCGATATCAAAAAGGCTGAATTATGAAAGAGGCATTACTAGAAAGATTTGCACATACGCCGATGGGAGTGTTCGGCACCTTATCCATTGATGGCTTTGAATGCTACACAGTTGAGCGCCCTTGGTTAGACAATAAGGCGCGTGAATCATGTATCCCCGAAGGTGTTTACCAGCTAGAGCTGGGCATGTACAACCGTGGCGGCTATCCTGCTTATGAGATTATTAACGTGCCGGATCGATCATTGATAAAAATGCACATAGCAAACAATATGAATGACGTAATCGGATGTGTTGGCTTTGGTACCGGCCTTTGGTATTACGAAAACCTATGGGCTGTATCAGATAGTGGTGGTGCTATGAAGGGCTTCATGGATGCAATGGATGGCGAAGATGGGCAGATTATTATTAGGTCTAAACAGGTTTATGACTGGGGATAAAATAAATACTTTAAGGTGTTGACAGGGTAACAGATTAGCGTATAATTGATAACAAGTCGAGGCAATGAGCAGCGGCTAAAAATAGAAACTACGGGGAATAACATGATTAATCTTAATGAAGCAAAAGTAACACACATCCAGTTTTTTGATTGTAGTCAACAAGTGCAGATAAGCGAAGATGGTGATTATGAGGATAGAATCGAATACTCAGCAAATGTGATAATAAATGACAATTTTGTAATACAGCTAAGCGGGAACGAAAATGAAGCGCATAGACCTTCAATTCCCACATCATCTGAGTGTTTTTGGAATGATGAAGCTTTACAAGACTGGGCTTCTGAAAATATTGATATTGATGAAGTAGTTGAGTTATTAGATCGCGTTGAAATCGAAAACAATTATCACTATTTGAAGGAAAACGGCGAAACGATTTAGGATATTATGGCACGTAAAAAAGTAGCTGACATGACGCCCGATGAGTTAGAGAAGCATCGGGCGTACATGAGGCGGAAGAAGCGGGAAAGCAGGGAGGGCAAGCCGCCTGAAACTGACAAGCGTAAAAAGCGTGATCGTGCAGAATACATGCGAAAGCGCAGAAAGGAAATAAAGCTATTAGTGCAAGATTTGTGACCATTTTCGTATCGTCACGGAAATGATATAATGTGGTTAAATAAAGGGGTTTGTTATGAAAATATTTGAAAGCCTGATCTCTCCGATATCAACTATCATTGATAAGTTTGTGCCTGATGCTGATGTGCGCCAAAAACTTGCATTTGATATTGCTACACTTGCCGATAATCACGCACAAGAGCTTGCACTGGCTCAAATAAAGCTAAACACAGAAGATGCCAAGGGTAATTGGTTTCAGTCTAGCTGGAGGCCGTTAGCTGGCTATGTTTGTGTAACTGGCTTGGCTGTTAACTTTCTTATATCGCCAATAGCGGCAGGGTTTGGAGTGGTAATACCGCAAGCTGATTTGTCGGTAATGATGCCGGTGTTAGGCGGGTTATTGGGAATTGGATCACTAAGAACATTTGAAAAGCTTAAGAAAATCACAAAATAGGAGTATAAAATGACTAAGCCAAAAAAGAAAAAGTCTCGCGTAGTTAAAAAATGAGCATAGAAGATACGCCAATATTTGAGATTCTGGCCGTTGTTTTTATGTTGTTATGCGGCAAAAGCGGCAATAAAGTATTGTTGGCGTGTGCTTTCGTTATATTGATTGAGTCTATAACGACATTCTATAACGCGTATTTAAATATATATTTTAACTATTTAGTGTTATTTTACGCATATATTTCTATAGCTGCGGGTGCTTTGTCGCGTAAATCGTCGCTATTATCAGTATGCGCCTACCTTTTATATGCAGCTGCTTATTTTTTGTTCGCAATGGAAGATACTTTTTTGGAGTGGGGCGTTATAATTAGCGACAATATGTTTTATGGAAATTACAGTTTAATTATGTATGGATGCCTAGCTTTTTTAGTATTTTCGGTGACTTATGATAGAATGGGCGAAATTAGATTACGAGCTGATGGCTATATGCCTTAGTTTGTCATTTATCCCAATTTATATAGCGAATGTTTTGTATGTCAGATGGAAAGCCAGAGCAAGTAAGAATGTCGCACGTTCACGCACTAGACCGAAGGATTAGTGACCACAGGCTAGAGGTTAACAAGTCTTTGAATGACACTTTAGTCAAGTTGATAACACCGATCAACGAGCTGACAAGTGAAATAAAACTAAGCAATAAAAGCCACGACCATCTAAAAAACGACCTTTTAGAAACTAAAAAGCACTTGTCTCATGTAGATGAAAAAGTGGAAGCTGTTAGAGAAAAAGTGGTTATTTCAGAAATTGCAATCGCTAAAATCGGAACAACTCAAGGCGGCATACTTAGCGTAACCGGTAAGGTTTTTCCCACCCTCGCTAGCGTTATTGGAATTTCTATAGTGCTTCTTTTAAGTGTTAGCATTTACTTAAAGACCGGCGTAGGAATTTAATGTTATCCTATGCACAACAATTTTTATAAGATTCCTCCTAGCTTGTTAAAGCTACTTAGCCCCGTAATTGGGGCTTTTTTTATTGTGTTATGGTAAAATATCTGCTAATTATATAAAATTATAGAAGCTTAAAAACACAAGGAATTTACAATGAATACTTGCCAGTGCTGCGGGAAAGTTGTCGAACTTGAAAATGACGGGCGGGTGAAGTTTCATTTTTCCGGTTTAATTATAGAAGGGTTTACTAATGTATGCCTTGGCGTTCGGCAATTGCCAGCGGAGGTATCTATAAGCGACATTCCCAACTATATCTCCGCCGCAAGCACGAGAAAGGATTTTATTATTGAGGATAAGGAGCGGAGGGATGAAGATGCTAGTTCCGAGCTATCAGCTATTGACGATTATTTGGCTAGCAGAGCTGCCGCGATGGATGCTTTTTAATGACCGCTTATATTATAAGCGGTACACAATACTATTCAGCGTTAAGCCCTGCTCCGACGGCAGACGTTGACACAATAGATCAGTCTAATGACTCGATTTATATCGTTGATGTTTCAACGGTGCCAATTCTTGTTCATTATTGCGATAGCCGTTTCCAGACGGCACGATTCGAGAACGCGTCAACAACCACGCCAATTTTCCCGCGATACTCTTCTGTCACGTCTTCGTTTATAAATGGCGGCGGTAATTTTGAGTTTGAAGGCGATTTTATAGACCTTTTCACAGCCGATGGAGTAACCGCAGGTCTTACTCATACGCTACCAACTGATGCTGCTGGCGACAAATACGTTAGCGCATCACACCTCATTATTGATGGCGAAATATGGGCCAGATCACCTAATTTAACAGATATGTATGGCGATGGTGATCCTCGTGGAATGCACTACACCTATGATTCAGGCACGGGTGTAATCACGTTTGGGGATGGCACAAATGGCGCAATACCTGACGGGTTAGTTCAGATTTATAATATTGAACTACAAGGTAATAACGTACAGATAAATCATGCAAACACAATAACAACTGTAAATAAGGCATTGTGGTGCGATGTAGACTTGCGGATAGGCGGCGTATTTAATTGCACTGATTTTGCTATTTATAATAACTCCCAAGAGTTTAGAGCGTCGACTACAGATGATAGCTACTTAGTTAATTTTGGGTACAGCGGTGATGCCTCAAATAACACCCGGATACGCGTACCTCGCGGAGTCCACGATAATGTTAGATTGACTACCGCTAACGCTGTAACCACGGAGGTTTTCAAAGATGAGGGCGTGGCAACGATTGGTGAAATACGCTGTGACATTTTAGCCGAAAAGCTTGGCACGTTCCCTAGGGTTCGATTTGATAATAACGCATCAACAATACAAGTTCTTAGATCGTACAGCGGTGGGTCAGGTATTTATGCTTCATATAACGGCTTTAACGGCGGTACGATAGAAGAGTTACGCTGGTCTACGGGCTACTTGAGAACGGACACAATGCCATACTCCATAGTTAAGTCTGCGGGGTCGGGGCAGAATCAATATATAAATAGCGTTATTCGTGATGGTACGGAAGCATGGTCTTCTGAAATGGAGTGGCCTATTTATGGTCAAGTAGGCGAGTTGCATGTTTCAAATATGGAGTTACCCGCCGATGCTAGTGTTGATGAATTGATACATATAGAAGCCGCAGCATCGGGTTCGGCAACTAATATCACGCTGCTTGGCACTTCTAATTCAGGAACTAGGGATTTAAACGTTTTTCAGGATGGTACCTACACATTTAATAATGTAAAAGTACCGAATGATGTAAGTTTTGGCAACCAACCATCATCGGACTGCGCCTATAACTTTGTTTCTATTATTGGTCAAACGTTCGCGCCAAATGGAGGTTTACGGTCTGCTACCATCTATAAAAACGCAACTTATGACGAAGGTGAAATAGTTTTTCAGCCTTATTATAAATCGTCAGACCCAGCAACAACTTTGTTGTCAGGGGTAGGGTCTAGCGTTGTAAATATTACTAATAGTTTTTACATGGTTGACACTATTACCGAGGTTCAAGTCACCTCTGATTGGATAGCGGCTGTAGAAGCTATCAACTCTTTGACGATAGTTGGGTTTAATACTGGAAATTTTGATATTGAATTTAGGTTGGCAGTCGAGGGTGATGCCTTCAGCGGTAGCTTTTCTGCTTTAACTCTAGGCAACTTTCAAACTGCATTTGCTGCGCTAGTGCTGCCAACTACCAGCACGCGGTGGAGGTGTCAATACAATGTCATTCGCACGGCGGGGGTTATGTCTAGTAGCTATCTGCGTGGCATATATGTTGGCTGTGATCTTGACCCTACTTATGTGTGGACTGATTCGCCTGAGATGACAGTTACATTAACGGGATTGACTGCAGGGTGGACGATATACTTGGCTGATGCGGCAGGAAATAAAAAGTTTTATTCTACCGCAACTTGGGATACTGAAATAATAGAGGTGTCTGGCCTTGATGATGGGGAAACTTATTCTTACGCAGTAGATACTCAGGGCAAGACAGCAGACATCGGTACGTTCACAGTTGTTTCTGGTGGTAGTCTAATTATTCCCGTAGTGCTTGGTCCATTAACGCGACTCGCTGGGCAGGATATGTACACCGGTACAACCGATGCAAACATAAGTATTGATTTTGATTTTGTCACACCTCAAGCAAGTATAGTTATTGCTGACAATAGCGTGGCAAGCCTGCAGACTTGTTTTGATATGTTTGAAGATGCGCTTATCACCGAAGACGGTATGAAGTGGCACGCACAGCAGGGCTCTATCGTAGTGTTTGACTCTATCGCCGCAAGCGGTAGCGTACTTGGACTTGGCGATGATTGTCGGCTAAAAAACAGCGTTGCAAATGCGACCGCGCTAGGTGCATCCGTTGATGGGTATGTGACATCGACACAGGGCACAGTGCTAGATACGGATAACGGAAAAGTTATTTATAGTTCTGCTGGGGTAGCTGATAGTATTTTAAACAGGAATTTGGCTGGCGGTAGTGATGGAGGTAGAACTGTTAGAGATGCGCTACGAGGCAGCAGGAATAAGGTGGCGATTGTCAACAATTCTATGACAGTTTATCAAGAGGACGATGCTACCGTAGCTTGGACTGCCGACTTGGATATAGCTACACGCGGGGCTATAAATACAGTAGACCCCACATGATAGCCAGTTTTTACGGTAGACTGCTGTTCGGTAGTGGTGGCGCAGAGATAACGCTAGGCGATGCTGTAAATAGCCAGATACTGACAAACATTGGCGCATTATCGACAATTGATAATATCATAAATGCCCAATCGTTAATAATCGCATTAATAGCGAAAGAAAGCGGGATAAGCAAAAGTGCGTACAGCTTATCTACAATCGAAAATATAAATGACGCTCTTTGTGATATACGAATAGATTACAAAGGGCATTTTTCAGGGTTTGAGCAATACGGTGATAATTTAGAGAGTAATATCAATATGACTACGGCAATCAGTAGCGAGATAGATACAACCCCAGCCAGTATGATATCGCCATACATAACAACACATGGCCGCATTAGTGCAATATCTGAACTATTTGATATACTAAGCGGCATAGAAAACCTTAATTCCAGTGAATCAACAATAGGCCAAACGTCTATTGGCTTAATGAGTGTACTAAGATGACTATTAAAATTGGTGAAGTAGGTAAAAGTTTATACGTTGGCACGTCTTTTGATTTAAACGATGCCCCTTTTACAGTGTTAAAGCTTAAATTCACAAGCCCTGACGGGACGATCACTTTTGAAAGAACCGACACGGTAGATGGCATAACTGCTCCGGCAGTCGATTCACCATCACTCCCGAATGTGGGAGTGTTGCCAGCAAATACATATATGCTTTATTTAACGCAAGCGGCAGACTTTACAGTAGCGGGTGACTGGACAGTGTGTTCAGAATATCAAGATGCAGCACCAAGTTTATTCTTTGGCGACGATACTACCCTAACGGTAGAGGAAGCCTGCGATTAGCAAAACCTATTAGAAAAGATCAATCAATAGTTTACGTATTACTTAAATGCGGCAATAAAGGAGGGAATGTTATGTTATTACATATCAATAACATAACTATAAAATACTATGGCTAGACCAAAGAACGCATCCAACAAAAGTAAAGAGTTTTTGTCAAACCGATTAAAGGCGATGTATGGTGATGATTTTGATCCAATTATGAGAATGGCTCAGCAAGCTATGCGGATACACGGGCAAACTACAGATGTATCAGACATTAATGACTTAAAGGCTTCAATAGAGGCTTGGGATAAGATTGCGCAATACACTACACCTAAGCTTAAAGCGCTTGAACTAAGCGGAGAGTTGCAGCATAAACCACACGAAGACTGGCTGGACTTGCTAGATGGCCAATGATGTAGAGCTAGCAAAGCGGAAGCGATTAAAAGACGATCTTACGTTTTATGCCAAGAACTGCCTACAGATACGCGGAAAAGAAAAAATACAGCATTTTGCGCTAAACAAGGCGCAGCTTTACATCCATGAGATTCTGGAAAAGCAGTTAAAAGAAACCGGCAGGGTTCGCGCTATTGTATTGAAGGGTAGACAGCAGGGCGTATCGACTTATGCAGAAGCTAGGTTTATATGGAAGGTCACTCACTCTAAAGGTGTAAGGGCGTTTATTCTTACGCAAGAAGAGGCGGCAAGCCAAACGCTATTTGAGATGGCAAAGCGGTATTATGATAATTTGCCAGAGCCGGTAAAGCCCATATTATCAGCATCAAATAGCAAAGAATTACATTTTGATAAGTTGGATAGTGGTTATAAGATTGGAACAGCAGGAAATAAGTCGGTAGGACGATCACAAACAAACCAATTCTTTCATGGCTCAGAGGTAGCTTTTTGGCCTAATGCTGCAGAGCATGCCAAAGGTATATTACAAACCGTCCCTAACTCTAATGGAACAGAAATTATTTATGAGTCTACCGCTAATGGTGTTGGCAATTTCTTTCATGAGCAATGGAAGTTGGCAGAAAGTGGGGAGAGCGATTTTATTCCTATTTTTATTCCTTGGTACTGGCAAGAAGAATACGCCAAAGAAGCACCAAAAGATTTCACTCTAAGTGAAGATGAAGAGCTAATGGTCGAGGCTTACAGTATAACGCCAGAGCAATTGTCATGGCGCAGGCAGAAGGTGATCGAATTAAGTGCAGGTGGCATGGATGGCGAAAAAGCATTTATGCAAGAATACCCGTTTAATGCGGTAGAGGCTTTTCAGGTGTCAGGTGGCGATGGATTAATAAAAGCCTCTCATGTGCTTAAAGCTAGAAATAATGAAGTTAATGGTAGCGGCTCTCTTGTAGTTGGTGTTGATCCGTCTAGGGGCGGCGACAGGTTTTCTTTAATCAAGAGACATGGGCGAAAAGCTTACGACCTTAAGAAGTGGAAGGACGAGGAAATAGATTCGCTTGGTAAGGCTGTATCGAAGTGCAAAGCCGTATTAGATGAAGTATGCCCAATAGCAAAGAAAAAGCCTGACATGATGTTTATTGATGCGGGTGGTGGTGCTGACTTAGTTGATCGCCTGCATGAGCTAGGCTATGAAGATAGAGTGAAGGCTATTTGGTTTGGTTCTTCACCTTTGGACGATCAGCGGTACAAGAATAAGCGCGGCGAAATATGGGGTTTGTGTAATGAGTGGCTAACAGATGAAAATTTGGAAGTACAAATACCTGACGATGACGAGCTTCATGCAGACCTAATAGCCTCTCCATATGATAGAGACTCTCATGATAGAATGGTGTTATGGCGTAAAGAGCGAATAAAGGCGAAGTATGGTTACTCTCCAGATGATGGTGATGCGCTTTGTTTGACATTCTCAGAGCCGGTTAACCAAAACCAACATATAGTAATGAATTTCAAAACTCCGTGGTGAGAAAATGCTAGATTATAAAGACATTAAAGTTGTTAATGAACAGTTAAAGCAGTCACAAGATGCTGATTCCGACCAGCGCGACATGGTTCGAGAAGAGCGTGACTTTCTTTATGTTAAGGATGGACAGTGGGATCCGCGCACTGTTGCTAAAATGGGCGACAAGTACCGAGGCACGTTTGATAAATGTAACGTGGTTGTAAACGGTATTGTGGGCGAAATGGACGCGGCAGACTTTGATATTAAGATACGCCCTAGCGGTGGTGATGCTACAAAAGAGCTAGCTAAGACCTATGATGGGTTGATTCGCAACATCGAAACCATGAGTAATGCCAGCCGTGTTTATGCAAGTGCAGGCCGCGACATGGTAGCTACTGGTCTTGGTGGCTGGGAAGTCAAAATGGATTGGATCGACGCAGATTCATTTGACCAAGACTTTGTTATTGATTGGATCCCTGACTACGTTAACCGAGTATGGTTTGATGCCGCTTCAATACAGCAAGATGCAAGCGACGCACGCCATGTTTTTATTTTGGATAATCTATCGCCTGATGAGTACGAAGAGCAATTCCCAGAAGGTTCTAAACAATCAATAGGGAGCGACAAGGCTTACGATACTTTCGAGCATAAGCCGGACTTTATTACTGTAGGACGCATTGTCTACCGCCATCCGGTATCTAAAACATTAGTTCAAATGACTGACGGCTCGGTATATGAGCGTAATGAAGAGTTTGAAAGTATTGTAGATGAGCTAGCTGAACAAGGGATCACGGTACAGCGAGAGCGTGAGAAAAAGAGCTATAAAATAGTTAGCCGATTGTTTGATGGTGGCGCTTTCTTAACTGAGCCGCAAGATACAGTGTTCAAAGATTTACCTATTATCCCTACTTACGGCAATTTTAACGTAGCTGATGGCAAGATAATCTATAAGGGTGCTATACGTGACCTAATGGACGCACAACGGGCATATAACACGTTTAGGTCAGCAGAGGTTGAGAATGTGGCCTTATCTCCTCCTGATGCGCTAATGATTAGCCGCACGCAAGCAAAAATACCAGCAGACCTTGCAGCATTTGAAAATATGTCGGTTAGTGCGCAAAGAGCTTATTTTTACACTCCAGATCCTTCGGCACCGCCACCATTTAGAGTGGGCGGCGCAGTCATTCAGGGCGGCGTACAGCAAGCAATACAGAACAGTCTTGATGATATAGCGACAACAGCGTCACGATCCCCACTTGCCAATGGTGAGGGCGGTAACGGAATGTCTGGAGTTGCTATCCAGTCACTACAGAATAAAATGGATACCGGCACAATCCATTACTTTAGGCCGCAAGAGATAGCTATTTGCAGAACGGCAGTGGTAATAGTTAATGCTTTGCCAGTAGCTTATGATTCAACATCGCAGAAAAGAATACTGGGCGAAGATGGCTCTTATGAAATGGTAGAGCTTAACAAAAGCGTGGTTGATCTTGAAACGCAAAAAACGGTTAAGATTAATGATTTGAGCCAAGGTAAATATGATGTTACTTGTAGTGTTGGCAAAGCGTTTAAGAATCGACAACAAGAGTCAGTCGAAGCATTCTCTCAGTTAAGCCAGTTTATACCGGGATTTGGCGAACTTACAGCGGACTTGCAATTGAAAAACATCGAAGCACCGGGGGCTGATTTAGCGGCTGAAAGAATACGCGGCAGGTTAATACAAAGCGGTACTATCCCTGAGTCACAATTAACCGATGAAGAGCGCCAAGAATTACAGCAAGCCCAGCAAATGGCAGCACAACAGCCGCCAGAGCAAACGCCAGAGGATAAGATAGCAGAGGCAGAGATAGGCCGCGTACAAGCTGAGACAGCAGATGTGCAGGTTAAGGCGCAGCTTAAACAGGAAGAACTACGCATTAAAGAACAAGATAGTCTGTTAAGGGCGCAGAGTAGTGCAGATAAGTTACAGCTGGACGAATTAACGTTAATGTTAAAGCAGCAAGCACAGCAGTCTAGCGATCAACAGGCGATGAACAAGGCTATGATGGATGGGCAAGCATCTATTATTGATAACCTTAATACTCAGGCGCAGACGTTAAAGCTGTTAGGTGAGTCAATGGGAGCCGATGCTATTATCAGTCGTGGCGGTGCAGAGGCTTACGCGCAACAAACCGATCTAATCACTGAGCAGCAAGAAGAAATGGATTGATTAACACAAGCCTCTTTACAGGGGTTTTTATTTGTATATACTGTTAAACACATTAACAGAGGTTTGATGTATGGCTTTTATAGATATGTATTATGTGTGTTTGATATTTTTTATATGGGCGTTTATGTTAGGTTGATAGAGGGTTGGATTATGACCAAAAAAGAAGATGTAAAAAGTTACTTCAAGTACACGCTAGGCAGCGGGTCGCATTTAAACCTATTTGGCAAAATTGTATTTTCACCTTTAATCTTACTTTTTGGGTTTTGCTTTGGTTTGGCGTGGTTCATATTAGAGTTTTTATTTAGCAAAAAGGTGCAGCATAATGACTAACGAAATGAAGCTACTAATGGCGCTATGTGATGCGCTAGGGTTTGATGTTGAGAAGGTATGTGTTAATCAAAATATGCTAGGAAAGCCTGCCAGCAACCCAGTAGCAATGAGGACGTTTGGGCTTGATTTCTTTATTAGTGCGCCAGAGATTAAGCCCATATACGAATACAAGCTAGCCAAAAGGGGTGACGATGCAACCGAGATAAAAGTATGGAATTCAGCAATCGAGGCCGCCGCAGAGGTGGTTCGAGAAGCAGATCAAGAATTTGATCCGTTGATATATCCTGAACATATTGAAGCTCTTAAAAAAAGTGAGATTAAAGATGAGTAAAGGCAGCAAGCAAAGGCCAACAGATAAAGATAAGTTTGACGCTAACTATGCTCGTATATTTGGCGAGAAGAAGAAACCAAAGAAGGATAAAAAGAAATGAAAGCATTTACAGCGCGAGACTTTAACGAGAAGCGGCAGCAAATACGCGAAGCTATCAAAGAAGGTGGCTGTATTATCGAGTATAAGCTGGCCAGTAGAGAATCTGACTTTAAAGCGGTCATATTGCCTATTGAGATTTATGAAAAGCTAACAAATAAGGATTTAGGTTATGAAAAACCATGCACAATGAATGGATGGCAGCATAAACTAAAAGAGAGTTAGTGAGGATTATTTTATAAAAACAAATAAATAGCGCCGCTAAGCAGAATTACTTATACAACCCGATAGCTTCGGGTTTTTTTACGCCTGCATTATAGATAAAAGCTATCTGTTAAACGGTTTACATTAATCTTACCTATGTGATAATGCCAATGTGGTACGCGACCATATTCGCGGCATTAAGAGAGTAAACACTATGAGTGAGCTACAAAACGATGACAGCGGTCTTACATTTGATGAGCCGGTAGAGCAAGAAGCG
>Ga0208643_1001401_pt1 | contig 13434 bp, 14 predicted proteins | sample VirMetDEL_Nov_12_FD_184516 | JGI IMG/M metagenome (GOLD analysis project Ga0208643, IMG submission 184516) | Aqueous microbial communities from the Delaware River and Bay under freshwater to marine salinity gradient to study organic matter... | ecosystem: Environmental > Aquatic > Marine >... | reverse complement strand
GTTTTATTAAAGGCGGAAGAGATTTTTATAAAAAAGTAACTAAAAAAGAAGCAAAACAAAAAGGCGCAGACGTAGATAAAAAGAAACCAGATACTAAAAAAGAAACTGGTGTAACAAAAGATAAGAAAACTAAAACGCAAAAAACTAAAGAAGAAATTATCAGAGCTGTGCCTCCTGAATTGGGTTTATTAGCATCTCCGGTTATAGGTGCTGGAAGGCTTACTAAAGAAGCTATTAGAAAATTAGGTGGTGAAGGTGGTTTAGGAAGAGGTGTTGCTAGAACAGCTCTTTATGGAACTCCTCTTGCAATGGGAGTATCTGCTCTTTTACCTGATAAACCAACAACAACAACAACAACAAATATAGCTACTGGCGGTGGAGATATGGATGTGCTAGATGGAGAGTCATTAAAAGATATTCATTACGCTAGATCAATGGCTCGAGCTCAAGAAGCTGGAAGAGATAAGCCTACTTTCATGGATTATGTTGCATCTTTCCCCGGAAGCTACACTGATAAGCTGGGTAAAGATCCTGAGTTTGCACAACAAATGATGGCTGGGTTTGTGGCCATGATGACACCATCAGAAGGATACGTTCCAAGAAATGCTATTGCAGATTTCGGTGGAGCTGTTCTAAAAGAACAAGCAAGACAAGAGGGAGAAGTTCCTGATCAAATTAAATTAATAGAAGCAGTCAGTGAAAACCCAGAATTGTTAGAAGCTTATAAAGGTTTTCAAAAAGCAACAAAGCCGCAAACTTTTGAAGAATTACAAACCGCAGCAAAATTAATTGAAGGAGAAATAAAAGAATCTCTATACAAAAAAGCTGGCAGTAAAAAACCTGTGCTTAGAAAAGGATCTAAAGCTACAGGACAGCCCGAAATATTAAATGCTTTTACTTTGTATGAAATGTTTGAAAACGCAGGTGGAGACTCAGCAGCTTTAGCAGAAGTTATAGCTCAAGTTGAAGGGGTAGAATAATGCCTACGGTAACCTTACCGGACGGGACTAATTATTTCATTGATAGCGATGATCCCAATGAAATACAAAATAAAATAGCACAAATAACCAAACAAAAACTTTCTCCAGAAGGATCTACTTTAGGAAACATAGGTAAGGCGGTACCCGCTGGCCTTATTGGAGCTGTTCAAGGTGCTTCAACAATACCCACAACTTTTGTTGATCTTTTGTTTAATACAGAAGTAACTGATAACGTTAATGAATTTTTTGATGCTGTTAAACCAGACGTAGAAGGAACAGCTGGTAAAACAGTAGAAATGTTAGTTCAGTTTGGTGTGCCAGGTCTTGGTACAGTAAAAGCTTTATCTGGTTTAAGCAAAGCAAAACAAGTATTAGCTGTAGGCGCAGTAGATGCTGCGGTAGCTACAGATAATATTGATACTTTTGCAGACATGTTTGATAAAGAAAACGATGAAGAAAGAATTAAAAATCTTGCAGGCAGAGAAGCCGCAGCAGCTAGACTTAAAGAAAGATTGCAAGTTTTTGCTGAAACTTCAGCATTTGTTTATGGCGCTCCAAAAGTATTAGGTGGAGCTGTAAAACTTGCTGGCGGTGGGCTAGATTTGGCTGCCCCTTATTTTAATGCTTTAGCCATGGGTTTAGATAATAAATTTGGAGCAGTAGCTGCCGCTGAAAAAGCAAATAAAGGCGCATGGGATTGGTTAAGAAGAAACTTTACTTATGGTGGAACCTACGAGCAAACTGCAAAAAACAATAGAGCAATTATGGATGTTACTCAGGCACAAAAATCTTATGCCTCAGACCTTACTTTAGCGGTTGGTGAGAACATGGATAAAATTCAAAAAACAATTATAAGTGCTTTTAATTATGGCGGAAAATTAAATGCTGATGATGCTTTAGATTTAGTCAAATCCATTACAGCATATAGAACCCCATTAACTGTTGTTGAAAGAGATTTTCCAGCTCTTATAGGCGATGCAAAAAAAGCTAAGATGACTCAAATTCAAAATGAAGCTCTTAAAAAAATAAAAACTTATGAGGGTTCTGGAAATAAAATTGATTACAAAGAATTAGGTGTGGATCCTGACAATTATTTATCTTCTATTTTAAACAAAAACAAAGAACTATTTTCTTTAGAACAACAGTTGTTATCAGAGTTAATTGTTGGCAAAGACTCTATTCCAGGTATGACGTTGGATGACGGTTTTAAAAAAGCACTACAAGATAACATTGGAAAATATGGAACAACCTTGTATAGACAGATTCTTGACCCGGGATTTCAACCAGCTCCTGATGTATATAAAAGAGCTATTGATAAAATAGTAGATGTTTTTGAATTACCAAAAACTGATATTGGCGTATCTCAAGCAAAACAAATCTTTAAACAAATAGCAGATCCTGAAAATTATAAAGGAGCTGGGGGAGAAAAAACTCCAGAGCTTTATGTAAATAATATTAAAAGCGGATTATTAAAAGGAAAAAAATTAAAAAGCCTTCCAGAAATTAGAGAAGCATTAGGAGAAATTACTCCTTTAAATTACAAAAAAGGATCTGAATGGAAGCAAGCCCTAGAAGATGAAGCCTTTGCTTCTACCGCAACCATGTCTAAAATTGCAACTTTAGTAGGAGATATTAAAGCTTTCGATGAAATAAAAATACTAAATGACACAGCAAAAAAAAGAGGTACAACAACATTTTTAAAAACACCTGGTGAACTAGAAGCTGCAAATATAAATACAAAAGATTTATCTAGCCAAGGAAAGAAACCAAAACTTCTTGATAGCGTTGAAGTTAATGGCGTTAACTATCAAAAATTTGGACCTGAGTCAGGAGTTTTGCAAGATATGTATGCGCCAGAAGTTTTTGTTAAAGCATTGGGAGAAACAGCTTTTAATTTTAAAAAAGGCGTACCAGATATTTTACAAAACGCTTATAAGGGATTGTTAGCTTTAAAAACCGTAGGGCAATATAACAAAACTTTATTATCCATTGGCGCTCATATAAGAAACAATACTAGCGTACCAATCATGGCAATGATGAATGGTAATCTTGGGCCTTCTGGAAGTTTTGTTGATGCTTTTAAAAAATCTTTTGCTGGTGTATTTGATCCAAGAGCAAAAACAAAATATCAAAAAGAACTCAAAGAATCTAGAGATTATAAAATTAATGTAGGTAGAGGATTTCAATTACAAGAAATTGCTGATGTAGGTACTTATGCCATACAAGATGTTGGCCTGATGGAAAAATTAAAAACAAAAGGAGTAACAAGCCAATTACAAAAATTTAGAAACAATTTTTTAAAGCCAATTGAAAGAACTTACACAGGATCAGATAACGCTGCTAGATGGGTTAATTGGAATGGCGAACAATACAAACTTTCAAATGCAATTGCTAATTCAGCAGACGATGCTGTAGTTCCAGTTATTGCTGTTAAAAACATTACCGATCCAACAATTAGAAATTTAATTGAAATTGGCCCTAGTGGAAGAGAAGCTGTTGTTAATGTTGGAAAATTAAAAGCTGCTGGAGACGATGTGGTAGAAAGATTTATTAAGGGTGAAGGCGCTGACATAGCATTAAATGTAACTCCAACTTATTCTAGGGTTCCAGAAATAGTAAAAACATTAAAGTTTATTCCTCTTATAGGTAACTTTACTGCTTTCCCTGCTGAAATATTTAGAAACATGGGCAACACTTTGCAAAGATCTATCAAAGAATTAGCTAGTACCAATCCTGAGTTACAAAAAATAGGAATAAGAAGATTAACAGCGGCCATGACCACCACGGTTGGATTGCCAACAGGTTTAGTAGCGGCTGGAAAAGCCTTAACAGGATCAGATCAAGAGCAAATAGATGCATACAAAAGATCTTTTGCTGCGCCCTGGGAAAAAACAGCGACCATGATACCAACAGAAACAGATGCTGCTGGAAACATTACAGGATTTATTAATTATAGTTATACCAATCCTTATGATTTTTTACAAAGACCAGTTAAAGCTGTGTTAAACGCTGTTTCAGAAGGTGATAGAAATGAAGCCAGTCTTATGAATATAGCAGCCAATGCAACAACAGATGCAATAGGAGAAATGGCAGATCCATTTGTATCTCCTAGTCTTGGTTTTAACGCTCTTTTAGAAGCAAGGCAGGGAAGAACAGATACTGGTAAAATTATTTACAACGAATCAGATACACTTGGAGACAGAAGCCTTAAACAAGCTATACATGTTTTTAATGCGATAGCCCCAACAGCACTACCTGTTACAATTCAAAAAGATGCAGAAGGTACCCAGTTTGTTCCTAAAGATTTTATTACTGCTGTAGCCTCTATTGCAACAGGAGAGAAAGATTTAATTAGTCCAAAAGGAAGGCCAATTGATGTGGCTGAAACTTTAACAGCAGCTTTTACTGGGGTAAAAACTGTAAGGCCGCAGTTAAAAAAATCTTTGTATTATAAAGCAGCAGAATCTAAAAGAGCTATTAGAGAAACAACCAATGAATTTAATAGGCTTCTTAGATCAAACAGTGAAAGAGACTCAGAAGCTTTTATAAAAGGTTACATTAATACAAACAAAGATAGATATAATTCATTAAGAGATCTTTACACTGCAATTGAAGATGCAAGAACGCTGGGTCTTTCAGACTATGAAATAAAACAACAGTTAAAAATTGCAAAAGTAGCAGACAGAGACAAGGTCATGATGGGAATATTTAAGCCTAGCGAAATAGATCCAGATGTTTTATCTTTTGCTAAAAGAGGAACAGAAAGCAAAGCCGCTCAAGATGTTCCTGTTTCAGAACTTTTAGGTACTCGATTAGATTTAACGGGTCAAAGTCTTCAAGGACAATTTGAAGATCCTCGACAGCAACCAGTAGCTCCACCAGTTAGAAGAGCGGCGAATGTATTAAGAGAAGAAGAGATAAATAAAATACTGACAGGAAGACCATAACTTGTACAACAAATATAGAGCGAAGAAAGTTAAGCTTGATGGTATAACTTTTGACAGCAAACTAGAAGCGGCCAGGTACACTCATCTTAAAGAACTAGAAGCAGATGGCATCATCTCTAACATAGAAGTTCATCCACCTTTCCCATGTGTGGTAAATGATAAAAAGGTTTGTCTTTATAAGGCTGACTTTAGATACGTCAACAGCGAGGGTGAAATAGTGGTCGAGGATACGAAAGGAATCGAGACGCCTATGTTTAGATTGAAGAAGAAATTAGTAGAGGCACTGTACCCAGACACAGAAATACTCGTAATAAAAAAACCAAAAAGCTAGAAGGGTACTCCGGTTTCAACCCATGGTTTGATTTTAAGTATTGTGCCATTTAATAATCTCTTGATGTTGTCAGCTTTCTCTAACAGTTCTGTAGGAAACCCAGCGTTTACTACTTCAATTAATTCTTTGCTAGAATAAAAGTTCACATCAGCAGAGCTTTTGGCCTCTGGAACATTAACAAACTTAAACCCATCCTTCTCATACACCACTATATCTTTATCCTTCTCAACCATTACCGCGGGTATTAACTCTGGAATGTAGTTGTGTCGACCACAGCCTTTAAGCTGTCGATCATTGCTGATCTTTTTGTCATGCTGATCACAATGCCAATGAGCATCTCCTTTCTCTATATCAATTTTTGCAAACCGACATGAGCGACAATGTATCTTTTCAGGCAATGCTCTACCTAAATAACAAGCCTGTTGCTTCGGAGTCATAAAACTACGAATGCGATAATCAGTCTCTGGTATATAATTTTCTGGTGGATCTTCTCTCGTAAGAATATCTTTAGCTTTATCCATCAAAGAATCGAACAGGATTTTATCATACTCAACTACTTCGGTATATAAGTCTGAGTTATTTTTATTATAAACAATAGCTATAGCGTGTTTAAAATTAAACAGGCCCATATATAAATGTAATTGAGCAGCATATTCGTCTGACCATTCACAATAACTACCAAGCTTTTGTAAGTTTTTAAATCTATTATCGTTAGCTGTTTTAAATTCTAGAAGGTATGGGTTTTCTTTATCCATGCCTGGAAAGTTTCGACCTACGCCATCGATGTGGCCCTTAACATGTCCACCCAATGCTTCAGTCTCAAATTGTTTTCCATTGCTGTCAACGTCATATATGGAAGCCCCAGGGATCTTTCTTAACTTTTTAATCAAGTCATCTTCTACTACGTTGCCAAGATCTAACAAGCGAAGAACTCTAGGCTCCCAATCATTTGGCATGAGCCAGCGATAGCGCATCCAAACCAAACGTTGATTAGAATTACCAATGCCACTAATCCCTAAATAGAATCTCTTGTGTTGTTTCTCTTGCAATTCAACCTGGTCTAACAACTCATGTATCTTTGTCATAGAATTATCTCCTCGTTTTTCTTGGTTTTAATACCAATAACGTTCTCATACTTGCCTTGCTTTTGTAAAACAATCTCAGATATTGTATCAAACGCACCATTGTTTATCAGTTCTGCTGCCATCCATGGTTGTTTTGGAGATCCCCACTCAGTTGTAATCTTGTTCCATTTACGCACTGCCATGTTATGAGCGGTAGGATGACCAAACATTAATGGCATTTTTCTGGGAAAGAATTCATTCTCAACTGTAAATACTACTTGACAATACTCACTGCCATTTTTTGATTTAACAACTGAAGCATAGATATCTGTAATGGGTTTTGCTTTAGGTATGGCTGCTTTCTTTTCGTCTGATAAAACAGCCTGCTTTTCTGCTTTGGTTCTCTTGGCAACCTCTCTTTCTTTTCTGGTCCACAAAGTTTTTGTTTGCTTGGATTCAAAAGGCTGACCGCACTCCATGCATTCTTTAGCTGATGGTGAGTTGATGGCGCTGCAAGAAGAACAAATCTTTGGACGATATCTACCTGGTATATTTGCTTCAGGTTCTACTTCATCCAAACATCCATGACGAGCAACGTTCTCTCCATAGTCAAGCAACAAACAATTAGTTTTATCATCATGAATTCTCATGCCCCTGCCACACATTTGCACATACAAACCAATGCTTTGTGTTGGCCTAAGTAATGCTATACAATCCGTTCTCGGGGCGTCCCAGCCCTCAGTTAGGACGCCAACATTACATAGGGCGTGGATCTTACCAGACTCAAAGTCTGTAAGTATCTCATCTCTTTCTGAGCTGGGCGTCTCACCAGTTACTACTGCTGCTTTGATGCCATACTGTTTTAAATACTGAGTCATCTTCTGAGCATGCAAGACTGATACACAAAAGAATACTGTAGCTGTTCGACCTTTGCTGTAAGCATTGTCAATCCAATCACTTACAACTTCTACAATGGTTTCATCAACCATAGCTACTTGTTCTAATTCTTTTTCTCTGAAGTCTCCATTCTTAAACTTTAAACTTACAGAGCCTGCATCAATAATTGCTTTATCATTAACAGCATAAGCTGATAGCCTGCATAGATATCCTTCTTTAATAAGCTCTGGTATTGAAACGCTGTAAGCCAAACCTTTAAAGAAATGATCCTTACGATCTCCATAAATATAACCTTGGCCCATGCGATAGGGCGTAGCAGTACAACCCATAACCTTCATATCGCCACGAGCAGAAAGCTCATTGATAATCTTTTGATACCTGGTATGAGAAGTGGGGGGAACGTTGTGTGCTTCATCAATAATCATGTAGTCAAACTTGCCAACCTTTTCTAATCTTTTAGGAGAAGCTAAGGTGTCGCGACTAGCAACTAAAATTTGAGCGTTATGTTGAAAGCGTTTCATTCCAGCAGCAAGCACACCCACTGGTGCGTCAGGCCAGACTGACTTGAGTTTGCTTTCAGCTTGAGCAACCAATTCTTTTCTATGAGCCATAACAATAAACCTAGCGTCAGGTTCTTTGGCTAATACTTCTTTAATGAAGTGAGAAAATATAATGGTCTTACCGGCTGCGGTAGGAAGCGCAATCAATGCATGTTCATTCGTTGGCTTGGTAGCAAACCAATGATGCAAAGAGTTTATTGCATCTCTTTGGTAGTATCGAAGTTTCAATGTATTATTTTCTTTTCGCTTGTTGTTTGTCTTAAAATAAATGCCAGCTCATCTGATTCATACTGATCAATGTTGTCTGTAATAACAGATGATATAAGGTGCATTGCTTCAAATGGACTTTCTGAAAATTGAAAAGAAATGTCTACTGTAAATTTTAATAAAGTAAGAACTGCAGCCTTGGTATCTAGATCTTGTCTACTCCAATCATCAATGCAGATCGCAAGATCTTGCATAACTGTATCGCATGTTCTTTTATCTAAAGAATCGGAATGTTTGTTTTTTTCTTTCATTATTTATATTTAAATTTAATAAAGTTAGTTTAGCATCTTTTACCTTTTCATCTATTTCAGATGGCAAGCTATCAAATGTTTTATCTAAAGAGTCTAGTAAAGACTCCACCCTTGTGACCAAATCTTTGGCCTCTCTTACATCTATTGTCATATCTTTTTCTCCAAAAAAAGTTGAAGTGTTTTCGACAATGCCTACACTTCAAAGACACTATGAAAGGAAATAATCTAAAACCTTCTGTCTGTTAGTGAGACTCTCGCAGCAAACAACTGGTCTCAAAGTTGCTAATAAACCGGGAACGAATAACCGGCATTGCTTAGGTAATATAGTCAACTGGGTTATAATTATCCCAATCGTTTTCTCTGAGATAATATTTAACGTTATCTCTAATAAGGCGAGGAGTAGCCAAGGCATAGCCCAGGTCAAGCAAAGCTTTGGATACTCGCTCGGTTGTTTCATCTACAGAATCGCCATCTCTCTTAAGTATATCGACCTGGTTATGCAATTCCTTGATGAAATCCATTTACTTGTCCCAGTCAAACCCATCATCATCTGATGAATCATCTTTTTTATCTGGGGCAGGTGCAGGGGAAGACGCTGATGAACTAGAAGTCCCTGCAGCGAACTTATTAATTACATTTTTGTCCTCCCACTTGGTTCCATCTCCTTTGTCTCTCCCCTCCTCCACTTTAAGCGTGGCGTTAAATGGAACGTTCATCATGCTTTCTAAAGCTTCAAGGTTGAAGTTATCGACATCTGGATCCATACCCATAGCTTTTCTCCAGTTACGAAGTTTGCCCTTGGATACATTGAGGCCATTGCCTTCAAGCATTATGTTTTCCCAAACCTTTCTGCCAGCAAACTTAGGGCCAATCACCTCAAAGGTAAGACTAATCATCTTGTGACCAGATGATTTAGCAGTCTTTGCCTCCCAAGTTTTAGCAACCAATTCGTAATCGCCGGCTGGCATGGGACCAATCGAGCTAGGGTCTAGCTCCTCATGATCAGTTAGATTAATTTCAAAATCAGACATTGTTTTTCTCCTATTTAGATTTTAAAGATTCTTTAAACGCAGTCATAAATGCACTCCATTCTAAGTCTAATGGGAGATTGCCCAAGTCAACTCTGGATTTTGCATCAAAGGCTGCAGCGTATTTGTGAAACAACTTTCGCTTGCCATATGACACGCCTCTAGTTGTTTCCTTAAACCCTTGTCCGCTAGTACGAGTTGATACCTCATAGTTTGCAAACAAGTTGAAGTCTACCCATTCGCGTATCATTGAAGATACCTTCTTGTGTAAACTCATTTCCCAACGATCATAGGGCTCACGCTCTGGATCATTGAAAGTTCTAATGGCCACATGAGAAAGCAAGATGACATGCATCTTTTTCTTTTGTAGTTCATCAAACATGTGTAGAAGTCTGCGATAAAGTTCAGCAGACTCTGTATAACCTTTTCCGAAACCCAAAGCTTCAATGCCTTTGACTGAATGATTTTGGCAAACCTTTTGTTGCACAAGTTTCTCAGCCCAGTCAGTGGTATCAAATACTAGGGTTCTATAATCGTGATCCTCTTCAATCAATGTTTGCACCTGTCTGACTATATCGTCATAGCTTTTACATAGAGGAAAAGAGGGAACATCAATAAAGTTTGTTCCATCTTCAGTCTTAATAAAAATTGGCTTGGGTGCTTGTGAACCAAAGGTAGACTTACCTATGCCATCGGTTCCTGATATGTTTATCTTAAGTGCTGGCACTTTGATTCCAGATTCTATAGTTTTCAATAAACTCACCTTGGTCTCCTGTCGCATTCGTTAACATTGTATGGTTCTTGCGAAGCTACATGTTCTTCCCATATATCTGTCAATGCACTTGGCAAATACATGCTGTTAATCTTTTTCATCTTGCTGCAGAACTGCTCGAAGCTACTGCACCCACTAATAACAAATTCTGAATCCGACTGAACGTCAATCAAAAAATCTCCTATCCTACTCATTATTTTTCTCCTTTTAAGGGATCAATGAATTGCACATAAGGCCTTTCATTAATCTTGGTCTGTAAACCCTGTTCAACATATTCCCAAAGATTAGGGTCATCCTCTTTGCAAACTTTTACAGCTTTGGTGTCTTCAGCATACTGAACCTTAAAAGGTATCTTGTATCCATCAGCAACACACTTAGATAAATATTCTTGATCCCAGGACTTAGTAATCTTGTATTGAACTCTAAGATCAAATGGGATTAAGTTACTCATTGGAACTCTTGCAGAGCCCCCTGTATTAGAAAGTGTTTTGATGTGTTCTTGTATCTCAGGACGAGATGCAATCTCTTTATCTAACTCAGCGCTGGCTGCTTTTAATTCAGCTTGCATTGTTAGATTTTTTTTCTTAGCCTTAAGCAAAGCTTCAAGGCAAAATTCTTTAATATCTTTTTGCATTTTGTTGTTTCTCCTAAAAACCTATCTACTATATTAAGGATAAATAAAACTTTGTCAAGAAATATCTGTACATTTTGTACGAGTTGAATTATCATCTCATATGACACACTTTAATGGTTCTTATCTACTCCCTAGCAGATAGGATTCCTCCTTAAGTTAAAAAATAAAGTGTGTCATCTAAAAAGGAGAGACATGGAATTAAAAGACTACATACAAAAACGAGGCGAAGAGTCTCTGGCAAAAGAGCTGGGTGTCTCCATTGACACCATAAGGTCTTGGAGATATGGAGCTAGACAGCCCTCAGTTAATCAAGCGAAAAAACTTATTAAGCTTACTGGATATGCCCTTGATTGGGAAAACATTTATGGCAAAGTAGAGTCTTAAGATGGCCTTAGATCTAAACTTTGGTCTCGTTGGGGACGACATAATCGACAAAGAACGCAGAAATATGTTGACCTCATATTATGAAAACAACTTTCATCTTATACCTTGTGGTTCTAGGACAGATACTATTCCAGATTATTTTAAAGCAAAGCATCCCAACGAAGAAGAGGATGTATTAATAAAGCGTTGGTCTAAAACTCCAAGAGTCAAATGGTCTAACTACACAACCACTCAACCAACAATGCAAGAGATTAAGCAATGGTACTTGAAGTTTCCTAATTGCAATTGGGCTGTGGTAACAGGGATTACATTTGTGGTGCTTGATGCAGACACACAAGAAGCATGTGACTTTGTAGAGTCTGGCGAAATAACTAGGACAACTCTTAAACAGAAAACACCTCGTGGTGGATATCATTACTTCTATGCTATCAATGACAACCTAACAATTAGAAACACCACAGGTAGATTAGATATCAGAGGAGAGGGTGGCTATGTCATGGTCAGTCCTTCAAACAACTATAAGTTTGAGCTTGCTGGTGGTGTTCTCATAGATTCTATGGATGACTTGCCAATGCTTAACAGCCAAGACATGAATGTCATCTATGACTTTAATAACGATGGCAAGATTACTACGGGCCATAACACACCCTTATCAACTGATGGAGTGCAATCAGGAATGCGCAACGATACCTTGGCTAGACTTGTAGGCAAGTGGATCCTAGAAGGTTGGGGCATGCGCGAAGTGATTATTAAAGCATTGGATTGGAATCAAACCAACACCCCACCCATGAGTGTGCAAGAAGTCTTGCATACAGCCAACAGTATTTGCACTGGTCATTTAAAAAGAAATCCAGATCATGTAGATGTTGGCATTCTCAAATGGAACACCAGTCAATGGCAAATACCTTTGGCAGACGAACTCAAAGAGATTATGGATCAAGAAGACCCTATCGACATACAAAAGTCTCAAGACACAGTTGATAGAGACCCACTGGGTTTAAAAACATTTAACGATCCCTTTTGGGACACAATGGACTCAAGCAGAATCGAACAGTATTGGGGTGATGCATTTGTCTTTGAGCAATCAAGAGTCTTGTTGCTAGGTAAACCTAAGATTGGTAAGTCTCATTGGCTAGGAGCTTTTGCAGCGTCTGCAACCACAGGCACAGAGTTCATGGGCAAACAATTCAGCAGGCCTTTAAAGGTTATGTGGTTACAGGCAGAGATCATTCATGAGTTCTTAAAGAAAAGAATAGAGATGTACTACCAACCTTTTCATCATGACCCAGAGTTATACAACTTAGGCAAATCAAATCTAGTGGCATCGGGCAGACTGCGAAAAAACATCATGCGAGACAGCGACATGGATGCCATAGCAGAAAGCATTGAGTATCACAAACCTGACTTGGTCATGATTGACCCAATCATTAACTTCTTTAGTGGAGAAGAAAACTCTAACTCAGAAATACATGAGATGTTATCGCGTGTTGATAAGCTAATCGAATTATTTAAAGTGGCAGTTATCATTGCTCATCACACTGGTAAAGAAAGGGCAGATGATCTTTCCTTTATGTCAGCTCGTGGTGGTAGTGCATTTGCTGGATGGATGGATTCTGGTATCAAGCTGTCGGGCACGAAACCAAATGTTACTTTGTTCTATGAAGCTCGTAATGCAAGAGAACCTGATCAGCACTTGGCCTACTTCGACTTCGAGCGTGGCTTCTTTAGAATGGTGGATGCATCAGACTCGCCGGACGAAGTAGAGATTGCAAGAGTTATCGCTGGTGCTATGAGTTCATACAAGTTCTACACAAGACAAGAGCTAGAACTGCTAGCGCGTGAAGCACTCAAAGAAAAAGATCTAGCATCGGGGGAGAGAGCAGCAAGGTATGGTGTTTCACATGTACAGAAGTATCTTGGCGAGAAAGTTAAGACACATAGCATTCCTGGAAAGAACACTTGGTATTATTTAGAGGACAATCAAATGAGTAAACCTTGGCAAGACGATGGATGATTTAATCAAAGTGCTAGGTGATGCAATGTTTGCTGACTTAGATGCAAGACGACAGAAGTTATTACGAGCGATTGGTGGACTAAAAGATCATGCAGTCACTCAGCTGGTCAAAAGAGACAATGAGTTCTTTGAAAACAATTACAGGCATCTAGGTAACATAGAAGATGAAATTAAAAGAGAGGGAAGTAGAGAATGGATAGACAAATCTTTAGATTAGACAAACCAGCTCTTAAAGAATCAGTGGCTGATACGCTTATGGGCACAGCAATCAATCTTCCCCTGGTGTGGGTGGTGTTATCGCTATG
>Ga0208643_1001397_pt1 | contig 13445 bp, 2 predicted proteins | sample VirMetDEL_Nov_12_FD_184516 | JGI IMG/M metagenome (GOLD analysis project Ga0208643, IMG submission 184516) | Aqueous microbial communities from the Delaware River and Bay under freshwater to marine salinity gradient to study organic matter... | ecosystem: Environmental > Aquatic > Marine >... | reverse complement strand
ATCTTTTGAATTTCGCGAAGGCGGAAATGAAAGAGTTAGACTAGCGGCTAGCGGAAACGTCGGCATTGGTACGACTGCTCCAGACCACAAACTTCACGTTGTTAGTTCAGAACAGTGCCCAGCATTATTTGAAAGCACAACTGCTGGTGGTGGTATTGCATTGATGGATTCCACTACTACAAATGATGCTCAGGTTGGGATAGGTGCTTTTGGCAATGATTTGTGTTTCCGTTCTGGCGGTTCTGCGGCTGGTAATATGAGACTTCTTGCCAATGGAAACTTAGGTATAGGAACAACTAACCCAGGATATGAACTCGACGTAGTCGGAATAGCTGCATTCGGAAACGGAGCAGGACAAATAATCGCAGGATCAGACGGACCTTCTCCGTACATAGGAACTACCGGATCAAACAGTCTGAGACTGATGACATCTGGAGCAGATCAATTAGTCATAAATCCAGGCGGAGAGGTAGCAATAGGTATGCCAGCACCAACACCCGGTACTAGATTAGATGTAGCAGGAAACGTAAACGTACAAGGAACTTTAACAGCAGTAGTAAAGTCCTTTACCATAGATCACCCAACTAAGGAAGGTAAAAAACTACAATACGGGGTTCTAGAGGGACCAGAACACTCTGTGTACGTAAGAGGTAGGTTAACTAACGAGAATACTATTGTATTACCGGGTTACTGGTATGGACTCGTTCATGAAGATACAATCACTGTGAATCTAACTTGCATTGGGAGACCACAAGATTTATGGGTCCAGGAAATAAACACATATAACATAACAATTGGATCTGAACAAGAGAATATAAACTGCTTTTATACAGTATTTGCAGAGAGAAAAGATGTAGATAAGTTAATCACAGAATTCGATAAAGTATAACATAGAGAAAACCAACTAGGATCTTTCCTGAAAGTGGAGTAATTAAAAAATAAAAATTATATTTATTATAGAGTAAGCAATGGCAAAGAGTGTAAGAATAATACCCGAATCAGGATCAATTGAATTCATCGACGGGAGTAGTATAATGTCAATGGTAATTGGACCCGGCGGAAGTTCAATAATTACCAAAACCGGAGATCCTGTAACAGGTACAGTTGTAGGAGATACTACTACATACGCTACCCAAACATACGTAAATACTGCAGTATCCAACTTAGTTGCTGCAGCACCGGGTACGTTAGATACTTTAAACGAATTAGCGGCAGCATTAGGAGATGATCCTAACTTTGCCACTACAGTTAGTACTTCAATAGGAACTAAGTTAACCAAGAGCAGTAACCTTTCTGATTTAACAAATACAACTACAGCAAGAACTAATCTAGGATTGGGGGTATTAGCAACTCTCTCCACAGTAGATGCAGCCACTATAACTGACAACGCAGTCGGTGCAGCAGAATTAAACGTAACCGGTAACGGAACTACGGCTCAATTCCTAAGATCTGACGGAGACGGTACCTTTACATGGGCTACTCCAACAGATACGAACACAACATACAGTATTGGAAACGGTGGATTAACAGAAATTAATTTTACCTCTGCTCTAAACACTAAACTAGCAGGAATAGCTACAAACGCTAATAACTACGTACTTCCGTTTACCAATAATTCTACTAATTGGAATACAGCATATAGTTGGGGCAACCATGCATCCGCAGGGTATGCGTCTTCAAATCACAAATACCACTCATTTAATAATGGAGAATACTACTTCGACGTCTACTCTCAAGGAAATTACTTAAGGCTATTTACTCAAACCGCAAACTTTGATCAAATTAGGTTTCAAACATTTCAAAATATAGAATCAAGTTCTGATGGTGCCACTTGGAATAGTTGGGCAGGAGGAGACGTAATGTTAAGGACTCTCCTGGACGGTAGAGAAGATACAATCTACTACCTTCCTTTAGATAAAAGAGGAATTAGATTTGAAATAACTAGAAATAGTCCTTGGCCAACAACAGCTCTAATTGTATGGCAAGAAACATGGACCGGACTTGGTAGGCCTAATTCAACTCTAAACATTGAGTCCTGGGACGGAAATGCATGGGTGATGAGAGATCAGGCTGTGTTCAACGGTTCAACTACAAGTACTAATTACGGTACACATTTAAAAGTTTCTACTAATCTACATAATGGACAAGCCTTAATTAGAGTTACTGTTATATACGAGGACTGGTCAACAAATCTTAACTACCCGGCATACAACACAGTGCCTTTAGTTAACTTCATGTTACTGAGTAACTACAGCGGTAAAACAATTTTCCCTTATAAGTGGGATTATTATAAAAATTTTACTGTAGACGGAAACCTATATGCATTAAACGGCGATTCAACCCAATGGAATACCGCATACGGATGGGGCAACCACGCATCTGCAGGATATACAACTAATACCGGAACAGTAACAGGGACAGGAACAGCTAATTACATCTCTAAATGGAGTGGGACAACTAGTCAAGCAAACTCTCTCATATACGATAATGGAACTAACGTAGGAATAGGGACGACCAGTCCTGAAAGCTTATTACATCTAGCCAAAGCCGCTGCCGGAGCAACAGGTCCTGTACTGCACTTAGATAATTCCGCAGCATCGACTCTTGGAAATTCAAGCGATATAGCATTTTCAACCTGGTCAGGTGAATCAGGAACTGCACCGGGGGCTAAAATAAGCGTAATTAACACAGCCGCAGGATCAGGAGCTAACGCCTTTACCTTCTTTACAAAAAATACAGCAGGGACAGTTACAGAAAAAGCACGGATCACCTCAGAAGGTAACGTAGGTATAGGGACAACTGCCCCGCTATCTAACCTACATGTAGAAAGTGCAACAGGAGGAACACTAACATTAGCAAGCTCAGATACAACTATCACAACAGGGGAAAGCGTAGGAGGTATAGATTTTTATACCACAGGAGACGGTTCAGGAATAACCTACAGAACAGTCGCTAGTATAAAAAGTATAGCAGATACTGATTATGCAGGTGCCCAAGCACCAACCTCTCTAGTATTCTATACACAGCCTGCATCCGTACCAGGATCGCTTCCTACCGAAAAACTGAGAATAACAAATGCAGGTAACGTAGGAATAGGAGTTGCAGCACCGACTACCCCGTTACACATAAGCGGAATACTACAAATAGCTGGAGCCGGAGCTACTACTTTTTATGGAGCTGACGCCACCTCTTCTTATTCTAGGACATTTACTGTAGATTCTTACGGATTTAGGGACGCAGCAGGAGCTCAAAGGGTAGCAATAAACACAGGTACGGGAATTATAACTGCTACAGGGGGAAATAGTACTAACTGGAACACAGCATTCGGATGGGGCAATCATGCAAGTCAAGGTTACGCTACACAAACATATGTAAATACTGCAGTCTCCAACCTAGTAGACGCTGCACCAGGAACCCTAGATACCCTTAACGAACTAGCAGCAGCATTAGGAGACGATCCCAACTTTGCAACTACCATTGCAACTTCAATTGCAGGTAAATTTTCTTCAACCGGAGGAACCCTTACAGGACAGGTAGTAATAGAAAGTGCCGCAGACGGAATACTGGTACTAAAGCAAACAGACGCTGGATCTGTTGCAGGGACTAAAGAAGCAGGCTGGAATTATATTGAATTTAGAGATGGGCAGAGTGATAGACAAGGATACTTCGGAATAAACTCAGGAGGAGACTTTATTTTTCAACCGGAAATACCCGGGGGAGTTGTAAAGATAGGATCAAATAGAGTATACGACACGTCCTATCACCCTATAGATGCTAATAGCGTTAACGCAACAGCACTAAACGTAACAGGTAATGGCACCGCTACACAGTTTTTACGATCTGATGGGGATGGAACTTTTACCTGGGACACCCCTGTAGATACAAACACAACTTATAGTGTTGGAAACAATGGATTAACAGAAATCAACTTTACTTCTGCTCTAAATACTAAACTAGCAGGAATAGCTACAAACGCTAACAACTACGTACTTCCATTTACGGATAATTCCGCTAACTGGAATACAGCCTACACAGACAGAAATAAATGGGACGGAGGAGCAACAGGCTTAGTTGCCGCAACAGGGAGAACTTCTCTGGGCTTGGGTACATTAGCAACCCTCTCAACAGTAGATGCTGCCACTATCACAGATAACTCTGTAGGAGCAGCAGAATTAAACGTAACCGGAAACGGAACAGCAGTTCAATTCTTAAGATCTGATGGAGATGGTACTTTCACATGGGATACACCGTTAGATACCACTGCTTTGCTTCAAAGTAGTATGCTGACCAATCAAACAGTAGGAGCTCTGACGACCGGCACTACCTTACCAGCCGGAACCAACCTAGAAAGTATTTTGAGAACAATTTTAGTTACCTACATACCTCCTACGATGTCTTCTCTAGTAATGAGAACAGGAGCATCCAATGTCTCCACAGCAGCACGGGATGTAGGAAATCCTTTCACCGTAGACACAGCCTCTTTTTCTGCTGTAGCAGATAATCCAACAGGGATTTTCCCAGTTAGTGCTTCTTGGACAGGATCTGGAGCAGATATAGGAACACAAACCTATTATTTTGGAGATAACGTACTCGCTACCTCCAATGCTTTAAGTATAGGAAGTTCCTATACAATAAACAAAGCAACAGCTAATGGAAACGTAACATTTACAGTAAATGCAAAAAGATCAGATAACGGTGCTGCTATATCCGGAATCTCTACAGCAATATCTTTCCAATGGAGAAACTACCTAGCAGCCTCCTCAGTTATCCCTACCAACGATACGACAGCTCAGACGGTAGTAGACGCATCTGTAACCTCTGCCCTAGACACCAATCGAGCCTGGACAGCAACCTGTTCTGCAGCCAATAATGAAACAGGTAATTACACCTACATAATATATCCTGCAGCATACGGGAACTTATCGAATATCATACAAAACGGAGCATTAGCCGTAATATCAGCCTTTACTAATCTAGGAACTTTTACAATAACAAACGCATACAATGCCCCTATTCTAGTAAGAATATATAAATCAAACTCAGACAAAGCATTCGCAAGCGGAACAACATTAGCAATAACATAAGATGGCAATATTCTACCCAGACATATTAGAACACAATAACTCGGCAAAAGCCTTAGCAGATATTACTCAATTTAGAGGTACTAGTTACCCTATAGTTGCTTTAGCTGATACAAGCTCAATCCCCACAGATAAACGAAATACAGGCGCTCTTGTATTCGTAAGTTCTACTCAAGATTTCTACGGATTTTACGGACAAACTGCCGGACTTGTAGACTGGGATACCTCCTCTAACTGGAGAGCGATGGCAACTCAAACTTGGGTATCCACAAACTATGCACCAATCTCTCATACACATTCCTATGATAACTACCAGTCCTGGAATTTAAAGACTAACGGGGTACAGAGAACAACAGTTACTTCCAACGGAACACTAGATCTCGTAGCCGGTTCCAATGTTTCTCTTAGCTACGGCGCAGGTGGAGTTGTAACAATCTCTTCTACGGATACAAATACAGTTTACACTCACCCTGCATATACAACTAGAAGTATAACAGCAACAGGAGCTACCGTACTTAGTACCTTTACTTCCGATGCAATTGGTAGCGTTACCGGAATAACAACAAGAACATTAACATTAGCAGATCTAGGATACACCGGAGCAACTAATGCAAATTATATTACTAACAATAACCAACTTACAAACGGGGCTGGATATGCTACCCAGACATACGTAACTACAGCGGTTTCCAACTTAGTAGACACAGCTCCAGGAACACTAGATACCCTAAATGAGTTAGCAGCAGCACTTGGAGATGATCCTAACTTTGCTACAACAGTTAGTACTTCGATAGGAACTAAGTTAACGAAGAGTAGTAACCTTTCTGATTTACCAAGTATAAGTACGGCAAGAACTAACTTAGGATTGGGGGTATTAGCAACTCTCTCCACAGTAGATGCTGCCACTATCACAGATAACTCTGTAGGAGCAGCAGAATTAAACGTAACCGGTAACGGAACTACGGCTCAATTCTTAAGATCTGATGGGGATGGTACTTTTACTTGGGCTACTCCAACAGATACAAACACAACATACAGTGTTGGAAACGGTGGATTAACAGAAATTAATTTTACCTCTGCTCTAAACACTAAACTAGCAGGAATAGCTACAAACGCCAACAACTATGTACTCCCTTTCGTAGACAATTCTACTAATTGGAATACAGCATTTGGTTGGGGTAACCATGCATCTGCAGGATACTTAACTTCTTACACAGATACTAACACTACCTATACTGCAGGAGGTGGACTAACTTTAACAGGTACAACATTTAGCTTAACAGATGGTTCTTCTGTTACATCACTAACTGCACTGACAGGAGCAGACGTAGTGTCAGATATCGACGTAGATACTTATGGGAGAGTGACAGGATTAGCTACCCGTACAATGACTTTAAGTAATCTAGGATTCACAGGGGCAGCTAACGCTAACTATATTACAAATACAAATCAACTTACAAACGGTGCAGGATACATTACAGGGGTAACCAATAGTACATTTACTGTAAATAGCAACATATACGCTAACAGGTATGTACAGAATGCAGACGGAAACCCTAGTAGTAACTTAGGCGCTCCTACTGTTACCGAGATGGCATTATTTGATGCTCAATTTAACAATAAGACAGACTTCTTAGATCCTGCATATTTAAAGTTTTACACTAGTACAGATGGAGTAAATTATACAGAATACACTTCCTTTACTGATACAGAAAAAAGGAAATTTGTTGGCGGGGATGCAGACTCTAACATTTCCATACCTAACGCTACCCCCTACTTTGCAATAGAAATACTCCCAACAGAGTATGTGTACCTAAATGCTTTATACATGTACTGGAGTTCTCAAAGTCACAGTTCAACTGTAAAAATAGAAAGGAAAGCAGCAGATACTGGACAGTGGGTTACCCATACTAATAGCACAGTTACAGTTTCTTCCTGGCCTGGACATCTATACCTTCCGTTTAGTACAATACCTTTCCATCCAACCTCTACAAACGCTGGGCAAAATAACGCAGTACGGTTTATATTTCAACCTAATTGGAGCAGTCACGCTACCTACGGAACATACCCTATACAATTATTTAGATTTCAAGTATGGGGCGGATATCCCGCAGGGAAACGAAATGTATACTCCACAGACTACCTTAGAAACGTAACCTTCCCAGCTACTTTAACAGCTGTTAATATTAATGGTGAACTAAACGGCAACTCAACAACAGCTACAAGATTACAGACAGCAAGAACAATAGCAGGTGTTTCGTTCAATGGGTCAGCCGACATATCATTAAATAACAATGCTATCACAAACGGTGCAGGATATACAACCAATACAGGTACAACCACTGGCTCAGGGACAAACGGGTATATCTCTAAATGGAGTGGGGCAACTAGTCAAGCAAACTCTCTCATATATGACAATGGAACAAACATAGGTATAGGAACGACCGCCCCCGCTGTCAGGTTAGATTACGGTAATAATGTAAATCAAGCATTCCACCTTTACACAGCTGCAACTGACTATTACGGATTCAATATGACTCAGTACGATAGTCAAGGATACAGTACAAACATATTTTCCGGAAACGGAGGGTATATAAAATTTAGAACAGCCTCAGGAACAACTACGCACTCTACTAGAATGGTAATTACCCCTTTAGGCAACGTCGGCATTGGGACGACTAGTCCGGGGGCTAAACTAGAAGTTGCTGGTACTGACACTAGCGGTATAAGAATAAAAGATGGTTCTGTAGGACAAGGATTAAATATATACCAAGATAATACTACTGATATTTCATATCTTATGAATTATTATGGTGGTGCTATGGTTTTTGGTGTAGGTAATGTTGAAAAACTTAGAATACAGAATAACGGCAACGTAGGAATAGGAACAACTACACCTGCATACAAACTAACTGTCTCAGGAGGAATAGAAGCAGGAGGAAAAGTAACATACACTAAATCTGCAGGGGCTTTAAGTACCGTTGGATATGATGTAGCAGGGCTTTTAACAAGCGGTAACGGACAGTCAGCAGGATTTATATTTACATGCTTTGGAGGAAACGGGTACCAAAAAATAGTTTACAGCTGTTTAAATGTGAGCGGTATATGGACATCTAGTAAAGACATAGACGAAGGGGTTAATGCTCTTGATGTTACCGTAACACCTAATGGGGCTACTATCACATTTACATTTAAAGCAAGAACTGTGAATCAAAACTACACACCAAGAGTAACAGTAGAAGCTTTCGGTTCAGCAATTAACACTACATACGCATAACGCAGATATTTAATATAGATAAATGGCAATTAAAAAAATAAATACAGACCTAGAGCTAGAAGCTAAGTTAATAGATATTAACGCAAGCTCTGGAACAAATGGACAGATTCTATCCTCAACCTCAACAGGAATAACCTGGATAGCACCTGTTATTAATAATAACCAATTAACAAACGGTGCAGGATATGCTACACAGACGTATGTAACTACAGCAGTTTCAAATCTAGTAGATACAGCTCCAGGTACGTTAGATACACTTAATGAACTAGCAGCTGCTTTAGGAGATGACCCTAATTTTGCTACTACTGTTAGCACTTCAATAGGGACTAAGCTAGCAAAGAGCAGTAACCTATCTGACCTAACAAGTACAAGTACAGCAAGAACTAACTTAGGATTAGGAGTACTGGCAACTCTCTCAACGGTTGACGCTGCCACTATCACAGATAACTCTGTAGGAGCAGCAGAACTAAACGTAACCGGAAACGGAACAACTGCACAGTTCCTAAGATCTGACGGGGATGGTACTTTTACTTGGGCTACGCCTACAGATACAAACACGACCTACAGTGTCGGAAACGGTGGATTGACGGAAATTAACTTTACTTCTACTTTAAACACTAAACTAGCAGGAATAGCAACAGGAGCTAATAACTATGTACTTCCGTTTACTGATAATTCTACTAACTGGAATACAGCGTACGGATGGGGTAACCATGCTGCAGAACCATATAGACAATATAGATCAAGAACAATAACAGGGGTTTCTTTTGACCCTGTTGATACCTATCAATATTATGAAATAGGAAGGTTTGTATTTGAAAGTCTGCAAGGCGTTATTACTTTTGATTTATTATTCAGTGGTAACGGTTTAGGAGCAGCATATCGTTATAGCGTTCCAGTTACATACGCAATGGATTATGTAATTAGGTATGGAATAACTGCAATTCCGTCAAATACCTGGGTTGTTTGGACGCCAGACTTTGACACCCCAAGGCATTATGTTACTAATTCGGATGACGTTCAACTACAACTAAGAGTCATAAGCAATACAGTAGAGTTTAGAGTTGTTGTTACAACACCATCTGGCACCTCTGGCAGCACAGGAACTATATTTGCAAATATTACTCACTCAAATGAGTTTGTAGGAGGTACTTATACAGAGTTGACAGGAACGGGAACAGACGCTACGGCATATACTGTGATCCCTAGCCTGGCTTCTCCCTCTTATGGTGTATCTCGTTTTTCTGGAGAAATTTACAGCAGAGGAAATATAATTTCTGCTGGAACAGTTACAGCAACAGGTGGAAACTCAACACAATGGAACACAGCATACGGATGGGGTAATCATGCTTCTGCAGGGTACTTAACAACCTATACTGATACAAACACAACTTATACTGCAGGTACTGGTCTAACTTTAAGCGGAACTACATTTAGTGTTACATCAAATGGAATTAGTGCAACTCAATTAAATGTAAGTGGAAATGGTACAACATCACAATACTTAAGATCTGACGGAGATGGCACGTTTAGCTGGGTAACTCCGCCGGATACTAATACAACTTACAGTGTCGGGAATGGTGGTTTAACAGAGATTAATTTTACTTCTGCTCTAAACACTAAACTAGCAGGAATAGCAACAGGAGCTAATAACTATGTACTTCCGTTTACTGATAATTCAAGCAACTGGAACACAGCGTACGGTTGGGGTAATCATGCAAGTCAAGGGTATGCTACTCAAACATATGTAAATACTGCAGTATCCAACTTAGTTGCTGCAGCACCAGGAACACTAGATACCCTAAATGAGTTAGCAGCAGCACTTGGAGATGATCCTAACTTTGCTACAACAGTTAGTACTTCGATAGGAACTAAGTTAACGAAGAGTAGTAACCTTTCGGATTTAACAAGTGCAAGTACTGCAAGAACTAACTTAGGATTAGGAGTACTGGCAACTCTCTCAACGGTTGACGCTGCCACTATCACAGATAACTCCGTAGGAGCTGCTGAACTCAATGTAACCGGGAACGGTACAACTGCACAGTTTTTACGATCTGATGGAGATGGTACTTTTACCTGGGCTACGCCTACAGATACAAACACGACCTACAGTGTCGGAAACGGAGGATTAACGGAGATTAACTTTACTTCTGCTTTAAATACTAAACTAGCAGGAATAGCTACAAACGCCAACAACTATGTACTCCCTTTCGTAGACAATTCTACTAATTGGAATACAGCATTTGGTTGGGGTAACCACGCTACTCAAGGTTATGCCTCTCAGACTTATACAACTACCCTTAATACAGCCGGGTCTTTCCTAGGAGGACATTACTCTTCAGGCGGAAACGAAAAGCCAAACTCTGCCACCTTCGGAGCAGGTAAACTAAAACTAGCTATGTTAAGTAACGGAAACCTTGGATTTGGAGGAGGCTGGAACGACGTTCTATGGCTTTCCGGATACACAGGAGCTGATGTAAAAAGTTCTCATGCACTCGTATTTGATAAAGGTTCCTCCAACGTATGGGTATCAGACCAAAACTTCGACTCAGGTACATGGGGTACTGGTTATAAGCTATGGCATAGCGGTAACGGCGGGGCAGGTACTGGATTAGATGCAGATTTACTAGACGGGCAACAAGGAACATATTATCAACCTGCTAGCACTGCAATTACAACCTCTAATATAGGAGCTCAAACAGTAACTAACTCCAGTCAACTTGGGGGATATACTTTAGATACTATGAAAAAGTACATATGGTCTAGAGGAGAGAATCTGCTTACTAACGGAACAGGTCTATTAGGCAACAATACAAACTTCAGTACATTCACCTTCGTGGGAACTGAGGCCTACTTTTCTAATGGAGCCTTCAGCGTAACAGCTCAACAAAGTACAAGACGTACAGACGAGTTAATGCCTGTAAATCCTGCAAAACGTTACCGTTTCGACTTCTGGGCAAAAACTGCAAACGGGGTAGGGAAGTACTATTCATTTTTAGACTGCTACGATGCTGATGGAAACGCCATTAGTGCTACCCACCATATGTATGTCGCAAACACTCTTACCACATTAGCTGTAGACCTTATACCAGGTGCAACAACAGTTACCTTAACAGGAAATGGCGCTAACTACAATAACGGCGGGACTGCAGGTACTAGTACACATCTACGCTCCCTTATTATCTGGGAGTATACTAACAGCTTCGGGTATAAATATGAACCGGAGACCTACTCAAGACTGTGGTACGGTAACCTCTGGGATCCTGGAGCTGTTTCCGGGAACGTAATTACACTACGCGTACCTTGGACAGGCCCAACATACCCTGCTGGAACACGGCTAAGTAACGGTAGTGCAGGAGGTTCCTTTAAATACGTTACCCTGGTTAATACAATCATACCTTCTACATGGACAAATTATGTAGGGATAATGACAGGAGTAGATTATAGCGGTACAAATGCTAGCGGTAAATTCCCTCCTGGTACAGCAGCAATAAAACTAGGATTCTTAACAGATTACAACCTAACCGGGGATACCGCATATTTTGCAAACCTATTCGTTGGAGTTGACCCAGAATACCCCGCTTTCTACGACACGTTTGTAGGAAGCACTAAAATAGAAACATCAGGTGCTTTTTACGGAACCGTTTTCAACGCTACCGGAGGTAATTCAACTAACTGGAATACAGCCTATGCAGATAGAAATAAATGGGACGGAGGAGCAACAGGCTTAGTTGCCTCTACCGGTAGAACATCTTTAGGGCTAGGTACATTAGCAACCCTCTCCACAGTAGATGCTGCCACTATTACAGATAACTCTGTAGGAGCAGCAGAATTAAATGTTTCCGGTAACGGAACTACAGCTCAATTTTTAAGATCTGATGGAGACGGAACCTTTACATGGGCTACTCCAACAGATACTAATACAACCTACAGTGTCGGGAATGGAGGTTTAACAGAAATTAATTTTACTTCTGCTTTAAATACTAAACTAGCAGGAATAGCTACAAACGCTAACAACTACGTACTTCCGTTTACAGATAATTCAACTAACTGGAACACAGCGTACGGTTGGGGTAATCATGCAAGTCAAGGGTACGCTACTCAAACATATGTAAACACGGCCGTTTCAAATTTAGTAGCATCTGCTCCAGGAACTTTAGATACTTTAAATGAATTAGCTGCAGCATTAGGAGATGATCCAAATTTTGCAACTACTGTTAGTACCTCGATAGGAACTAAACTAGCAAAGGGTAACAACCTTTCAGACTTAACAAGTGTAAGTACAGCAAGAACTAACTTAGGACTAGGTACTCTAGCAACTCTCTCAACAGTCGACGCTGCCACTATAACTGATAACTCAGTCGGAGCAGCAGAATTGAATGTTACTGGGAATGGAACAGCAGTTCAATTCTTAAGATCTGATGGAGATGGTACTTTTACCTGGGCTACGCCCACAGATACAAACACAACTTACTCGGTAGGAAATGGGGGATTAACAGAAATCAACTTTACCTCTACCCTAAATACTAAACTAGCAGGAATAGCTACAAACGCTAACAACTACGTACTGCCTGTTGCTAGTTCCACTATTGTCGGGGGTATAGAAGTTTTTAGTGATACTGTCCAAACAGTAGCAGCAACAGCAGTATCTGCAACAGCAAGTAGAACTTACGGAGTACAGTTAAATGCTGCAGGGCAGGCAGTAGTAAACGTTCCATGGGTCAATACGGACACTAATACCACTTACACAGCAGGGACAGGACTACTCTTAACAGGGACAGTTTTTAGTAATACTATAACCAACAATAACCAATTAACTAACGGTGCAGGATATACAACTAATACGGGAACGGTTACTGGTGTAACTGGAACAGCTCCTATTATTAGCAGTGGGGGAACGGCACCTGCAATCTCCATTAGTGCAGCAACTACAGGAGCAGCAGGTAGTATGAGTGCTGCAGACAAATCTAAACTAGATGGAATCGCAACAGGAGCTAACGCTTACGTACTGCCAGCAGCAACTGCAACTGCTCTTGGTGGAATCGAGTTATTTAGTGCTACAGCACAGACTGTAACAGCTAATGCTG
>Ga0208643_1001395_pt1 | contig 13459 bp, 14 predicted proteins | sample VirMetDEL_Nov_12_FD_184516 | JGI IMG/M metagenome (GOLD analysis project Ga0208643, IMG submission 184516) | Aqueous microbial communities from the Delaware River and Bay under freshwater to marine salinity gradient to study organic matter... | ecosystem: Environmental > Aquatic > Marine >... | reverse complement strand
CGGATCAATAGTCGCTGCAAGCTCCTTGCTCTCGTTGAAGGCAATGATCGCTCTACCGGCATTGCTTGATCCTGACCATTTGTCGAGGATGCGTCTCTCAATCAGGTTACGCTCCTCCTCGTCAGGAACGCCATTGTTGAAGTTGATCAACATTGACGGTGCCATTCCGTTTTTGATGTTGTTCAGGTGGTAGTTGGCCACTTCCTCCTCTAGCTCGGCGTAAGGTAGTCCTCCTTGGTAGTCTACCGGGCTGTAGTAGTAGAATCCTGCTTTGTACGGACGTACCACCAGAATCTCCAGGTTTTCGTTGCTCTTGCCGAACGCTGCAATGCGTTCCGGCTTGTGTTGTGGTGTGACCTTGGTCCAATCGGCAGCGTAGTAGTACGCTTCGATGTCTCCTTCGTCATTCATCTTCTCCGCACGGAGCGTTTGAATAGGCATATGCTCTACCTGTGCGACTCTACGGTCCGCACTGTAGATTACCTGGAAAGCACACTGTCCCATCATTTTTAGATCGGCTGTTACCTTCTTCAAGCAGTCCGGGTGGATCAGAGAACGCATTTGCGCGTATTCTGACGGCTTTTTAGCACTGTCGGTAGCGTCTAGGCCTTTGCCGTATATTAAATCGCTTACAGCGTTTATAATAGCGTTGTTTGTAGGGCTGCCGTTGTATCTGTCTATCAGGTACTGGTAGTAGTTGTTGTCATCACCGTACTCAACGTAGTCTTTGTTGCGTTGCTCGATGATTGCCGGTCTCGTATAGCTCGACAGATTGATGCTGTGTACCTTCATCATATGGTTATGTATTCGTTGGCGTTAGCCTTTTCGTATGTTTCGTATTGTCCCTGGTTCACGGTGTACTCCTCCAGGTCTGATTGGTCCGTGCAGAAGATGTTGCCTCGGTAGATTTCACTTCCTCCTTGAGAGACGACAAAATAGTAAAAAATTCCCTCCGAAAACGTAAACGTTCCTGTGAGCTCTATGTGGTTTCCTGATACTACCGGAGTGATAGTCTCTTGCTGCGACGTGTTCGTCGTCTCGTTTGTTCCGATACAGTCACCTGGTCCGTAGTATAGGACCTAGGTACGATCTTCAAGAGTTGGCTGTCTGTTCTTACTATGTGCATATATAAATAACTGAAAATTTCAGTTTTGTCCAAAAAAAAGGGACGGCCTTATAAGCCGTCCCCTGTGTTTACTTACTCTTGGGCTGATTAAGAGTTCGTTCCTTCAGTTACTGTAACTGTAGATGTAGTCAATCCACCGAATGGATCTGCTGCTGTTGCTCCGTCTACGAAGTTAGCCGGTAGCACCTCCTGGGCTGTGAATGTCAGGGTGTATCCTGACAAGTCACCCATTGCTGCTCCTGTAACGATCGTTCCTCCGGTTACCTCTGCTCCGTGCTCGAGACCTACGGCAAACAAGTTGTCGTTGTAGTCTTGTACGAAGATCTGTGGACGACCGTAAGCAAGTAGCTTGATCTCGTTGTGGTCCTCCTTGCTTAATTTAGGCAAGGTTAAGCTCAAGGTCTGCTCGAAGAACGTTGTACCGTTCTCGCGGCTTGAGTTGATTGATTGCTCGAAGGAGCTGTTGCCTTTGAGCTCGTATTTGTAAACTGTGAAGCTCGCAGAGAAGTCTGTGATCTCGCTGTCTGTTCCTAGTGATGCTGTACCTGGGTCTCCATAGTCAGCAAAGTAGACAGCAGTGATTCCACCTACTACGTCCTTACAGGGTGCCTTACGGCCTTGTGTTAAATCGCACGCCATTGTTTCTTTCTTTTAATTCGTTTAATAAAAAAGGGCAGACAGGCTTTTGCCCACCTGCCCTTCTATCTATCTATGTCCTATTGATTAGGTGTAGTATACGATGTCTGCTCCGATGCCGTACTGAACACCTGCAGTGAAACGCATTACTACACGAACGTTTTGTGATCCGTCCAAGTCAGCCATATCGATGAGCTTAACTTCGTTGTGGTCACTCAACAAGCCTGTACCGAAGAACAAGTTACCTTTCTGTGCTGCTACCATATCGTTGCTAGCCAATCCTGAACATACGAACAACTTAACGCCGTCGAATGCAAGATCGCCACCGTTGAACCAAGTAGTACCTGCGTTGTTCACACCATTAGCACCCAAACCTGAAGCACCGAAGCCTCCTAACGCACGTACGTAAGCACGAGCGATGTTTTGTGATACGTAGATGTACAAGTCTTCCTTGCCGTATACAGCGCTAGGAATTGCGTCTACTACTTTGCCTAACTCGTCGATAACGTTTGCTGCAGTTACTGTAGTACCTGTTACGTCGATTACGTCAGCGTCAGCTGCTAGCAATGTTGCGAAGCCGTCGAACTCACCTGCGTTTGCAGTAACACCTGTCCAGATGTTTTGCTCGTTCTTCTGTGCTACCTTCGCAGCTACGTGGCCCAATAAGAAGTCCGCAAAGCTAGGAGGCAATGTATCAAATGCGCTGTAGCCCATTTGTACTGCTTCCCAATCGTTATGGAAGTCTTTCTTACATAATTCCAAGTTTACCTGGAACTCTTCTGGTTGCAAGATGCGCTCCGCTAAAGTCACTGTTGACTGATCAGAGAAGTCACAAGATGCGTCTTTTACCAATGCGTTAGTAGAAAGAGTTTTCATTACTTCTTTGTACTTCACGTTTGGCTTAACGGTGATACCACCGCCTTCAATTGTGTCTGCGCTCAATAGAGCAGCTGACACGTACTTACCTGCAAATTCGCCAGCGTAAGTTGTAGTAATAGATGTTGCCATTTCTATTCGTTTTTGATTAAATTAATTTTATAGTAAATTGTATTTACGGATGCGCTCCTCTGCATCCGCATATGCTTCTTCAGCTGATCTTATAGCTTTACGAGCTTCGTCTAGTTCAGGGACGTCTACTCCAATCTCTTTTGCTGCTGCAGCTACCTTGTCAATCTGTTGATCAAAATCACCTAATTCAGAATCTAACGATTCGTAGAGGCCTAGCATCATTCTGTATGTTCCGAGTGCACGGTCCATATGTTGATCGAAATCTGAAATATAACCTTCTAGCTCTCTTGCTTCGTCAAGAAACACATCAGTGCTGCGCTCTAGTTCTTCTACTGCGGATAGCTTCACTTCCTGGGAAGCTAGCTCTTGTTTCGGCTGGGCTAGTTCAGCCCAAAGTTTTGTTAGTGCTTTCATTTAAAAGTCTAGTTTTTTCCACTGTGCGTAGGCGTCATTGTATGCCTTGCGAAGATTTGCTCTTCTTTCTGCAGCTTCTTCAATTTCAGGAACATTGCCAATACCTAATGCTTCGGCAGCGTTTAGCGCTGTTCTGATTGCATTTTCTAGATCGTCGTCTAGCTTTTCAGCATAGTCCATTTCTTCTCCTGCTTGCATTCCGATGTTTGACATAGAATCAATAAGGTCTTTCATATCTTGCTCTGAACGCTCGATATCACCTTGCAAGTCTTTTGCGTCTTGAGCAAGTTTGTTAAGATCACCGATAACTGACAGCTCCACCTTTTCTTTGGAAAGCTCTGCTTTCTTTGAGGCCATCTCTGACCATATTTTGTTAAGTGCTTTCATTTAGATATCGTTTGATGCCTTAATAATTCGGTCTGCAATCGCTCCCCATTCTTTTTCAAAACTCGCAGCTGCTTCAATCATTGACTCGTATGCAGAGATTGCATCTCCGAAGCCAAGTTCTTTTGCTTTCTTCACGTATTGTTCTCCTTCTCTAGCAATCTTTCCGTTTTCTTCGGCAATTCTATTCAAGTGAACCGCAACAGTTTTAATCTCTTGCTTAATGCCTGAAACTTTACCGTTGGCTTTGTCGTATCTCTTTTTGAGATTTCCAAAGACATCTGAAGCAAGTTTTTGTTTTTTCGAGGTATGCTCTTTATCAGACAGCTCGGTCCATACTTTTTCTACCTGCTTCATTAACGCTGTGAGATTTTAGCGAGTACTCGGTCCAGCGTAGTTCCTTTTGCTGCGTGAGCAAAAGACTTCATATTCGTAGGTTGCTTTGCTTCAGGATTAGCTTTGATTGGTTTCGCAGCTGGTTTTTGTGCAGAAAGCTCTTCTTTCACTTCTTCAGCCATCTCCTCTTCTTTTGGAGCCATCATTCCTTTGATCTCTTCGATCATTCCTTTGAGCTCGTCGATTGCTGCTCCTAGCTCCTCTTTGGTAGCGTAGGCCATCTCTTCTTCTGCAGCTTCTACTTCTTCAGCAGGCTCTTCGGCTGCTGGAGCTTCTTCTGCTTCACCTTCACGTACTTCGGCAATGATGCCTTCTTCCGCTACGATCAACGTCATTCCGTTCTCTAGCTCGTAGTCGCCGATTGGTAAGGCTACACGCTCGTCTTCCGTTACGATGAATACAGATTCGCCTGCTTCAAAGGCTTCTGCTTCGATTATTGTTCCGTTCTCGAGCTTCATCTGCTCGAGCTTTACTTCTTCCTGGGTAGATAGATCTACGTTCAGGAGATGTGCAATTTTGTTAAGAGTCTCTGTCGCTTTCATATATAAATAACTGATTATTTTTATTTTGTTTCATTTTTCAAAACACTTTTTAACTCGTCAAGCTCCTTCAGCTTGCTCTCTGACCAGCGTAATCCGGCTTTGCCTCCCCATAGCAGATAGCTGATTGTACCACACGCTTCCGTGTCTCCTTCATCGTAGTATTCGGATGCTCTTGATAGGTAGCTGTACATTCTCTTAATCGTTTCGAGGCTCACTGCCTCTTTCTGTGCGAGCTGCTGTGCACGCACCTTTCCGACCTGGGTTGCACATTTGTTGTTGACCTTTTCGTTTAGCTCAATGCCTCGTTTGGCATTGTTGCTCACTGCGTCAGGATAGTCTCCGTAGCTTTCGAGCTGCTCCTTCTGCAGCTCCTCACGAATCAGTTCTAGCAATTCCTCTGCCTCTTCTTCAGGATCTAGGTGTGTTCCCATATTCACTTTATCAGCGAAGTAGCCTTCAATGGAGAAGCCTTTTACTCGGCCTGTCTTAACGTACTTTTCCCATACGTCCTCGTTGTAGACTTTCATCGATACCATCCAGGTGCCTTCCGGGACGTCCATCCCGAATGCACGGCTCTTGTCCTGGTTGCCTTCGACGATCCAGCTCTCCACCACACTCAATCCTTGAAGCTCGATTTGGTGTTCTAGCGTGCTCTTGTTTTGGTTTCCTTTGGTGAGGAACATCTCGCTTACTTTACGGATCGTGTCCTTGCTGAAGTAGATGTAGTATTCGTCTTCGCCGTTCTTACGGTAGATCGTCTTGTTGGGGATGAGTGCCGGTCCCATTAGGATGCGGCGCTCACTATCTACCTCGGCGAGCTTAATCTCCTGGTCCTTGCTTAACTTTACGAAGTTCTCTTCTATTGCAGGGTATTCTACAATAGAGATGGCCTGCACTCCGGCCATCATTTCTGCCTCGTCTAGTATGAGTTCTACTATTTTCATAGGGTTGCTGTTTTTACTCTGTTTCTATCTAGTTGCTGTTGTGTTGATACTTCGCTTCCTACGACGTAGGCCTTCAGTGGTCCTTGTTGTTGTAAGCTCTCTGCAATTTGGTTAATTCCGCTCGTTCCTACAACATTAAATTGCGGAGCTCTTGGTGCTCCTGTTGCAGGTGCCGACGTTGTTGACGGCACGCTGCTTGCATTGAACTGCTGGGACTGTATTTGCTTGAGCTTGGCGAGACCAAAGGCTGTTGCAAGCCCGGCCTGGATTGCCGGGTATGCAGGGACTACCGCTGTGATCGGACTCTTCTGTGCTGTAGTGTATGCTGCTTGGGCACCTTCGATTGTGCTGATCACTGTGCTTGCTGCTGATAGCGCCTTCTGTATATTGAAGGCTCTACGCTGTTGCTCCTCGCTTTGACCAGCGAAGGCTTCCGTTAGTGCCGATACTGCTTCTAGGCCTTGCTTGGTTAGGTCGTATGCTGCTTGGATTGTTTCTGCACGCTGCTCTCGCTTGGTCATCTCCGTGTCCTTGTCGATGCGCTTGCTTTCCGCTGCGTATTCCGTCTCTAGGAGTAGTTTCTCGTCTAGCAGTTCCTGGTAGCGTGCTGTGCCCTCTTTCGTGAGGGCCAGCTCATCCTCGATGATGCTTACTCGTGAGTTCTTTGTTTCTTCGGCAAGCTGCTTCTCTAGTTCTAGGCGACGGAGAGTGTTCTCCTCGGAATCGATTGCTGCCTGCTTTTCGATCTCATTGGCTTCGATCTGTGCTTCTTTCTTTCCTCTTGCGATCTCTAGGAGCTCACGTTCGAGAGCCTCCTCATTAGATAGTTGCTCTGATCTGAAGCCTGCGATTTGTGCTTCGACAGCTGCTACCTCGTTCTTGGCGTCTATCAGCTCCTTTTGGAACTCGATGTTATTCTGGTCCAGGTTAGCATTCATCTGTGCTTGAGCTAGGCGTATGTTTGCCTGATCCATCATTGCTTTCTCCTGTTCGTCTAGGATCTCACCGAGAAGCTCATTTGCTGCGATACGGTCCGCTATGGTGTTTCGCTCATCGTCGCGGATCTGTCTTTGCTGCTCCGCTTGCAAGTCGTACTTCTCAATCAGTCCCTGGTTGATGACATCGGAGAGCTCGGCTTGCTTGTTGAGCTCCGTCATTGCCGTAGCTGCCTGGAATGTTTTCTTGGTGTAGTCGGCTGTTGCTGTGGCTATCTTCTTTGTTCCTTCTACGACCTTCTCAACGGTTCCGTCGACGCCGGTGAAGACGTCGACCATCTCTGATCCTGCTTCCTTGACGCTATCCAAGGCTCCACTGAAGTCGCCTTTTAGAAATTTAGCCATTGCCTGTCCTACGAAACCTAGGACCTCGAGCATTGACTCAAAGCGTTCGACGATGTTGTTCTTGATCGCTTCACCTAGTGCCTTGATGCTCTCCATCGGGTTGCTGAAGATATCCGTAAAGAACCCGGTGATACCTCCGATGTTTGCTTCTATGAACTTTACGAAGTCGCTGAATGCTATCTGCAGGAAGTTGAACGCCGTGTTGAAGGCGTCCACCACTTTTTGGTTGTTGTTGAATAGGTCGAAGAGGATATCCATTGCCTTCTCCACAAGGAAGATGATTCCGGAGGCCTTTCCAATGTTTCCGAATGCTTTGGAGAGCTTGCTTACTCCCTTCTCGCTCTTGCCTGCTGTCTCGCCGACGGCCTCTACACTATCCTTTGTGTCTTTGAGGCCCTTGTCGACGTCTCCTAGGCCTTTCTCAAGGCCAGTGGACATCTCCTTGATAGCATCCTTCAGCTCGTTGATTGCACCAACGAGTTCATTGGTTTGATCCGTTGCGTTAGATTCTACGTCTATCTGTACCGTTTCCTTAATGGCCATTCTTCAGTTTTTTAAAGTATTGTTTCCAGTTCTTTGGCTCTTCGTATTTGCCTTTGGCTATCGCTATGGTTTCTGTCTTTGCTTCTACCTCCGGTAGCGTATCGATAATGTATTTCAGGTATCCCATTACACGTCGTTTAGTAGTTCGAGTGATGCTTCTCCTGTGGTCAGGTTCAGCTTTACATTGTTGATGATGTAGTTGCGCTCGAGGATCGTCAGCTTGTCATTGTTCTTTAGCTTCAGCATCAGGCCCAGGGGAAGCTGGGCCTTGTAGATGAACAACCTGCGGCTTGCATCGTATAGGTCCGTGATGTAGTCCTTCCAATAGTTTTGGTATAGGCTCTGACTAAATCCTTGGAGTAGGTATGGATCTACCTCTGTTCCAAAGTTTATGGTTTGCGTCACGGTTGCTGCCGTGACGTTGTTAACGTTTCCTATGAGCCACATATCCTGCTTTTGAATAGCGTTGCCGCTCATATCGGTGTAGCTCCAGTGATTGCTTATTGGTATGCGCAGGTTGCCTGCTGCATAGAAGATTATGGGCTTGCCTATGTAGGGCTCGAGTTCTCTTGTGACGCATTGGCCGACGTTGATTTGCGTAAGGCCAACGCCATTGGTGTATATATCTGTGAGGCGCTCAAAGAGCATATTGTCGAAGCCCACCTCAATATCAAATTCGTCTGCATCGAATGTGAAGTCGGCCCGTAGGTCGCCATAGCCAATGTCGTTCTGCAGTCGGTATGTTTCGCCGAGGATAGCCTCTGTCTCATTGTAGCTGAAGGATATTCTTCGATAGAGCGATGGTTTCTTTATTGTCGATTCTTCGGTATCTACGTATTGCGAGATCTCGTGTGTTGTTCCTTCGCTGTACCAGGTGTCCAATGGCTCGATGTCATATTCTGTTGGTGATGTGGGCACCACCACCAGGTTCCACATTTTAATTAGGCTTGCTAGGAAGTCTGTGACTTTCTGCTCTGGCATTTGGTCGGATATAGTTACTATACCTGCGGTGGTCATTGCCAACGGAGTAGCAGTAGCAGCTAATATAGTTGTTCCTGCTGCATCCGCATACCAATTAGCAACCATACCAACAGTTACCGCACCACCATCTCCCGATGGAGCTAAACGCATATCTACATAATCGCCTACCAAAAGAGTTGGTAAGAAAACAAAAACATTAGTTGCAGAGCCTGTATGCTCTTTAGAGCTAAATAGTTCATCGTTAATAAAAACATCTACTCTATAATTAGTAGAGGCAGTTGAAGAAGGACTGTAAGATATTAACGCAGGATTTGCAGTGGAGGTTACAGGAAATCTATGCAGGGTGGAGTCAAATGTAGCGTCTCCAGAGACTAATTCTATAAGCTCTGAAGTTGCTCCTATCGGTTGGCCTTTAAACATATACCCTGCTCTTCGGTGGCACCACATAAATAGTTTACCGAAGTCAGCGCTATCGAAGAAGTCGCTGTTAAAGGTTATACCGTATTTTGCCTCTATTGCCTCTATGATCTTCTTGATCTTTATCGCTGGCTTGAGGTCGTAGTAGAACACGCCGTGGTCCGGATCATTGTGGTAGTGAATGTTGCCGTCTCCGTGTGATCCTTGGCTGTCGTAGAACCATCTCGTTACTGGAGTAATCATCGGGTAGATGACGCTACTGCTTGTTCCAGTGACGTAGTTGTTGATGCCGGTCTCTATATTGGTGTCGTTGTAGGTATGGTCGTACGCTGATAGGTCCAGGTCATTGAGCTGGTCCTCTCCTATCAGGTCCTTCAGGCTTGTCGTCTTGCTGTAAAACGAGACACTGTAGGCATAGGGCTCACCTTTCTTCAGTTGTACCTCCTCGAGCTCTAGAACGCCTTGCTTGAAGACGTTGCTGTTGACCTCGATGAATGCATCTACTCTTTGGGCTGCTTGGAAGCCGCCTTGGACATCTACGTTGTAGTAGTGTTTGAAGATTGCATTGTTGCCGGGTGATGCCGGCAACGTAAAGCCATTGCTGTAGTCTCCGAAGACCTTGGAGATGTCACTGATGTTCTGTGTCGTCAGGTTGATCTCTATCGCTTCGTCTTCAAATAGGTCGGCTCGCTGTCCGTCAATATATAGCTCTACTTTATACATATCGAATGTCGAATGCTTCTTCTACCTGGATAGTGTAGTTGATTGTCTTGTCATTGATTGCCTTCTGCAGTGTCACTGATTCGCTGATCACATTGACCGGCTTACCGTCGAGCATTACACGCTCGCTCATAAGCAGGTCCTTAATAGCTTCCTTGTATTCTTCGTTTACCCAACCTGTATTCAGTGTCGTGGTGATCTTACCGTTGGTGTTGAAGTTCTTGTATAGCTCCTCTGTTGTGTCGTAGGTGAACCCACTTGCGCCTGATGTTCCAATGCTTCGTCTGTACTGCTCACTTGTTGTTTGCATATTGTCATCGCTTCTCTTAAAGAAGTAGATCGGTTCCCATACGCCGTATCTGTTGATGTATCTTATCACTGCTGGCGTGTACTTACTCTCGCAGGTAGGATAGATGTCTATGGAGTCTAGGATCGTCTCGTCGGACTGTAGCAGCTGGATGCTGTAGTATTTCGTGTATAGCAATGGCTCTCCTACTGTGTCTAGCCATTCTGTTACGTTGGTTATGCCGCAGGGAAAGGTAAGGATCCTTCCCTCGGCTTGAGTGTTGATCAGGTCCGATGTAATATCAAAGTCTACCTCGTATTGTGAGTCGCCTATCACTCTGACGAATGTAAGGTCGTTGTATCCTGATCCGTATTCTCCTGGGTAGGCTGCAACAATCTCATTGCCTGCGTCGGTTACGTAGATGCGTGACGTGTTGTGCAGGAAGCCTGTGGAGTGCTGCTTGTTTGCTCCTTCCGTGAATAGGTGGTATCCATTGCTTGCCTCAAAGATTGCCGAGCTACCCGTGTCGTTTACAATAGCCGGTGGGTCGCCTTTGTCCGCATAGTTTACGGTGTAGTCTATTTGCACCCACACTACGCTACCATCCGGCACGTTCCCTACGTCGATAATATTGAAGCCGCTGTAGCTATTGGTCAGGTACTCCTCGACCATTGCTGCGATGTCGAAGGATAGGTCCGTGCTTGCAAAGACATCTCTGAACAATGTGTATTGCGGCGAGGCGGGTCTGCTGCCTCTCGCTCCTGTCCAGATGTAAACTTCCAGGGTGACGTCCGTCATCGAGGAGGCTAATGATCCGTAGTTGGCCGTGATGTATATAGGGCTTCTTGCTCCTATAAGTTTTGTTGGTGATACTATAGGCATCAGAATATATCTTTTAGGGTGTACTTCATAAACTCTTCTATGTCGAGCTTGAATGCTTTTCTTATCTCCTGTGGCATTCGCTTGTATCCTAACGTGAATGCTCTTGTGAAGAAGTGGCTCGGTTTAATTCCGTCTCGGTATATCTTGTTCTGTATTGCAAAGGCAAGGCTCCGTCTCTTGATGAACCGGCCTTGCTCGTCTCGTATGCTTTTGAATCCTCTTTTTACTATCCATTTGTCTATTGGTCCGATTGGTGGCTTCTTGTTTCGGTAGCTGTAGGGTGTGTTGTATTTCTTCTTGATACCGCTGACACCTTTGTCCTGGTATTCTCCGTAGTCCTCCATAAAAAATTCGAAGCGGAAGCTGACGCCGCTCTTGCTAGGCTCACTCTTGTAGCCTAGGCTGTCGTATAGCTTCTTGCTGACGTTCTTCTTCTTCTTGGTTAGGTTCGTTCGTGCTTGCTGCACGACGTACTTACCGAAGGTATCAAAGGTCTCTTGGAGGTATTTTGGGTTAAACGCAGGCACTGATATCTTTATTCGGTATGCTTATGTTGATTGTCATATCCCATCCGGCTAGCTCGTTATCGAAGCGCTCAACGAACGGCTCCGCTGTAGGCGTGCCGTCGACCTGGTATTGGTCCGAGAAGATTGTTCCTCTGCTCATATCCGTCCATAGCTTGTTGGCTACCTGTAGCATTGTGTTGTGCACGTCCTGCTCGTTGCTGTTGCCTCTGAAGATCTCTCCGTCTCTTGGGTTGGACTTGTTGAAGTCCACCAGGTCCGCAAATAAGATACTGACGTTAAACGTCATCACGTGATCGGCAAAGGTTACGTTCTGCACGATGATGTGGGCTAGTGGGAAGATCGTTTGCTTCGCTAGGTCCACCTCAAGCAGATCTCCTGTCGTCACTGTGTTAATGCTTGGGTTTGCCTCCAGGCTTGTCTTTAGTTTCTCTAGTAAGTCGTAGTATCCTGTCATTGCTTCTTTAGCATTCTTTGTTCTGTTTCTATTTTGTCTTTCTCAAATTCTAGGTACATCATAGCGCTGTGGAGACCGAGCCTAGCAACGTCTTTAAACTTTGTAACGTCTCCTTTAGCGAGTGCATAGAAGCTGCTGTACCACCCCCACTTTCGTGCGAAGTTTGCTTGTACGCTGTAGTCATCTCCTCCTCCGAAGACTCCATCATAGCTATCGACAATTCCGTTCCTAAAGTCCAAAAAAAAACCAAGGCACCGAAGACCATCGTCATTGGTGCGCTCTTCATTGTTTCGCTGTACTTATGGCTGCTTTCGTATTCCTCTGTCTTGTAGAGCTCCTTGGCCCGACTTACGACGGGCCGGTAGAGGATCGCCATTGCGTTGTGCATCGTGTCCCAATCTACGATCGTGCTATCCAAGTCTACATACTCTCCGAAGGTAATATCCTCGAGGTTAGGTATGAATCCGAACTCTTTGTTGCCTAGGCTTACGCTTTTCTTTAGGCTGTGCTTCTTATCAAAGTATCCGAAGATGCGACTGCTGATTCTGGTGACTTCCTTGTAGGGCATACTGTTGATAATGATCAGCGGCACGTTGCAGAAGATCTCTATTGCCTTCTGTGCTAGGAACATCTCGTCTTCGCTTTTGAGCGAGACGAATCTTTGGTATTGTCCTAGTGTGATCTCGTGGAGACCTTCCGGTATGATGATTTCAACCTGCATATATAAATAACTGTTTTTTTTGATTCTGTTTTATCTCACTGCGTATTTTCCGTAGTTCGGTCGTGCCATTCTGTTGTATGTGGCGTAGCGTATTGCATCGATAGCGTGATTGTATTGGTCCACCGGTTTATTGAGGATCTTGCCGTTGGTATCTTCTATCCACTTGTAGTTGCGCATCTCTTTGATCAGGTTGATGCTTCCCTTGGTGATGTAGAGCTTGTGTCTCTTGAGCATATCTATACCGGCCATTACGCTGTCCGGGCCCTTTGCTGTGGGTTTGATGTTCCAGCCAAATAGTTGCAGCTCCTTTATACTCTTCGGCTCTGCACTATCTGCAAAGATTTCTACCCTACGGTCCAGGTTCAGTCCCTGGAGCGTTTTGTGGATATCTCTGTTTGTCATACCTGTTTGGTATATCTTCTCATCAAAGTATAGCTCTCCGTTGTATTCGTATGCTGCGACGAGTGTTGTTGGATCGTTCGTGAACCCGAAGTCCATTCCCATTGCGACGAGTCTTCCTCCTTCCGGTATCTTCTCTGTCTCGTGGTATTGAAAGATGAGCGCTTTGGACGCTCCTCTCTCTCCTAGTCCGTAGACTTGCCAGTATTGTTCGTCTGTTTCCTTCAGGCGTTCGATCTCATCGACGATCGTCTGTGGTAGGAAGGGATTGTCTAGGTATGTTGTTTTGTGGAACTGTGCGTCGTTTCTTGGTATGACCTTGTCGTAGATCCAGTGGTATTCATCACTTGGGTTGTAGTCAATGATCACTCGGCCTGTGGTCCGGAGGATCAGCTGCTGCCAGTCTTCGTAGTGCAGCTCGTTGGCCTCATTGATGTAGAGCAGGTCCCTCTTGCGACCTCTTACCTTCTGTGGTTGGTCCAGGGATATGAACTCGACCATATTCCCACCGAGCATATACTCGTGTGAGCTTTTGTTGTGGTTTGCCGGGTTGTATTGCCCGACCTTCTCGAGGATCTCGAAGAAGTCACGCATCACCGAAGACCTCACCGCAGGGAAGGTCTTCCGGCATATGGTGATCGTCTTTCCTTTAGCTTCGGATAGGCAGTAGTAAATTATCCATATCAGGATGTTGTAGGTCTTTCCTGAACGGGTACCTCCTTGCTCGATGATGATCTTC
>Ga0208643_1001394_pt1 | contig 13463 bp, 7 predicted proteins | sample VirMetDEL_Nov_12_FD_184516 | JGI IMG/M metagenome (GOLD analysis project Ga0208643, IMG submission 184516) | Aqueous microbial communities from the Delaware River and Bay under freshwater to marine salinity gradient to study organic matter... | ecosystem: Environmental > Aquatic > Marine >... | reverse complement strand
CTCCTGTTTGTGTCCATGTAAGTGTCCCTGAAGAGAGAGCCTCACTAAGAGTATACTGTACCGCTGTGGTGTTTACTGACGCATTAGCAAAAGGATATATACTACTCCAAACTGGAGCAGTTTTATCCATCGTTACACTACCTGAACTTATTGTCGTATGAGCACTCGCTTGTATAGATGAGGTTGATGTAGCAGTAATCGAAATTCCTACAGCACCTTCTGTATCACTAGTGTGTACGGTATAAGTTGCTGTCCAATTAGTATTACTTCCTGTTACCGTTACACTATTTGTTATCGCTTGTCCTCCACTTGTAAATGCTATAGTCGGACTATTGATGTTTATATCGGTAACAAATGTTAATGTTACAACATCTCCAACCTTTGCCTTGGTAGCCCCTAAAGCATTGTTACTCGTTAGTGATGTACTACTCGTTACTGGAGCAGACCCAGCCGTATAGGCAAATGTATTTGATGCCGAGTTGTTATTCCCCCAAGCAGTATCCGTATAGGCATTTGCCCCAACTGATATACTTTTTGCACCATCCCCTGATGGGGTAAACGTAGCCGTGTAAACGGTTGTTGAAGTAGATGAGAAGCTACTCAATGATCCACCGCTAACGCTTATGTCATTTACTGTGAAATTGGATGTTGCTAGACTAGAGGTGAATGTCATCGTTATGGCACTCGCACCGCTAGTTGATCCAGAGCTAATTGTACTCGTAATTGCCATTGTTGGAAAAACGGATAAACCAGTGTCTAGAGTAATTGTGTCATTACCTACATCTGAGATTAATAAATTTCCATTTGCGTATACATATAGATCGCTCGGAGTAGTATATGAATCTGACAATACAACTCCTGTAGTAGCTCCACTTGCCCATTTTACTACTCTATCGTTATCATTGTCAAGAACGGTTATCGATCCATCTGAGTTATACTTGACAACAGTTGGATTTGATAGTTGATTTAAAGCTGACCCAGCTCCGTTACCTCCAGCAATTACTGTTGGACTTTGGCTAAAAGTGTTTGGGGCTGTCTTTGTGTATTTTAAAACTCTAGAATTAATTCTATCGCAAACTATAAGATTTCCTGAAGAATCTACTGTAAAACCTTTTGCACTACCACCTGTAACTATTTGAACACCAGCAGTAGCCGATGTTGTCCAATACATTATTCTATTTCTAGAAGTATCGGTTGAATAGCATTCATCGTTATTGAATATATGAAATCCGTGAGGTGTAACTAAGGTATCTAAATCTGCGACTTGCCCAAGACCTCCTGATGTTGAAGTTATTTGAATTACTGATAATCCAAAGAATATTTTCTTTACATTTTCACTATGGCTTTGAGTTACATATATACTATCTGAGCCATCAATAAAGATGTTAACTGGAGTAGATGCAGTTGAATGTACTGTTCCAGAAGAACCTGCTGTGGAGTTACTTGCAAATTTCATTATACGATTGTTATAATGATCTGCAACGTAAATATTTCCAGATGAATCTACTGCTACATCATTTGGCTGGTGAAGCCTGTTAGTACCACTCCCTGAATTACCATTAGATCCAGCTACAATAGATGCTGTTGTACTCCCCCCTGAGAAAACATATTTCCTAATAATATGATTATCAGTATCAGCAACATACAAATTATTTGAAGAATCTAAACCTATTCCTCTTGGATTATTGAGACTTGAGGCTACAATAGTTCCATTTGTTCCACTAGAAGAATTAGAAGGAAATTTTATTATTCTATCCCCACCATCACACACATAAATATTCCCTGATGAATCAATTGCAACATCTTGAGGATAGACTAGCCTATTTGTTGTACCAGCAGAGTTTCCTCTTATTCCAGCAACTGTAGTTCCATTAGTCGAACTTGTAGAATTTGATGGGAATTTTTGAATAGAATGATTACCGTAATCGCATACATATATATTCCCTGAAGAATCTATGTCTATTCCTACAGGTTGATTAAACTGATTTGCCCCAGTACCTTGTCCATTACCACCAGCAAATACTACTCCTGTTGTGGCTCCTGATGCCCATTTCTGAATACGATGATTAAATTTATCTACTACATACAAGTTACCTGATGAGTCTGTAACAGCAGCCCATGGACGATTAAATTGATTTAACCCTGAGCCATTTCCATTACCTCCAGCTACTGTAGGGCTTTGATTAGATGGTGTGGGGTTTATTTTATATATGCCCCCCAAATCCCTAGAAGCATACAAATAACCTCCAATAAACTTAATTACATTCCACTGATTACCAGTAAGGAAAGTTGTAATTGCACCGTTACTATCAATTTTATAAATGGTAGAACTATCTCTATCATTTACATACCGATCTCCGTTGCTCTCATTTACAGCAATGTTGTCTGTATCGAATACAGTTGAAGCGGAGGAGGAGTTATATATTATAGTTTTAGCCATATTATATGCTAGTAAAGTCTAGCCAGTTTTTAGTTTTAATTTGAATGTGTCCTACGTTTACTGGTAAGATTGAATTACTTGTTAGCTTAATTTTTGATACCGTTTCAACACCAAGGAAGTTACCGTAATCAGTACCTGTTCTAGTCTCGTACAACTTGGTTACGTTATCATCGGTTTTACTAAACAAGTAGGCATTATTCTCAAGGTAGAAACTTCCAGTAAATGCCATATCATACTCAGAGATCCATCTCTTTAGTTTATCGGAATATGCTGCTGTCGTTAGATTATTGAAGTTTACAAAGATCATATCGTAAAAGGGATCATAGTACGCTGCCTTTACGCTTGTCTTATCTTTAAAGTAATTTCTCATCTTCTTACTAATAGGCTCTAAGCCTTCACGAGCATATCGTACATATTCTTTTTCAGTTCTATCGTAATAGAAAACCTTACCTTCTTTTCGTACAATAGACATCTTATCCTTACATCCGTATCCACCTTTTAGGGGATAGATTTGTCCTATAACCTTATTCGATTGTGTGGTTAAACTTTGACCATCAGCAGTAGATACCATTGATCTATCTATGTATAAAGAAAAAGTATCCCTATCTCCCATAGCAAGGACTACAGTACCATTAGATTGTTGATCTGAAGTTCTTTTTAATGCGTTTATTGAAGATATCTCCGCTGGTAAGTCTGAAAAGTCATCAAATACAAATGATGATAATGAGCTCATTGATCCACCATTGATATATCTTCCACTATACCTTACTCGATTTTTTATAAACCCTGATTTAGATGGAGCGGTATATTTTGTATAAGGCTTACCAAAGTCCTTATTCCATTGATTTTGAATCTTTCCTGACCGAGATAATGATTTAATTATAAAGTTCTTTTCTGGAGGTGTATATGATATACCACCATCTACATGGACTTTATCTCCTCTTCTGTGTTTCTTATAAATACGTTCACCTGAAACTGCAATCGCATCTTTACTGATTCTAAAAGAGTAATTAGAGCCGTTTATATAGTAAGGATAACCACCAGCAAATGAGACAGCATTACCATATGGGGCTGAGTTTACATCAAGAAATTCATCTGATTTTTGATGCGATATAGATACGCTATCTCCAGCATTTAGATATACTGAGCAAACGCTAGTAAATAATTTAAGTATAGTAGCAGAAGTAGTGAAGTTTTGAAAGTCACCATATCTTACAGAAGATCCATTTATCAACAACCCCACCTGTATAGTTTCTGCAATTCTTGTAATACCATTAGAGGTGTGATTATAATGCATATCATAACGAGCCTCATAACGAATAGTATATAATCCATCAGTATTAATTATGACCTCTCCAGAATTACCTAAATCTAACTCCCATAATTCAGGAGCTACATCCTCTGTTGGTGTACTTCTTTTCGTTAATATAGATTTAGCAACCATATTAACATCGTTGTTAGTAATTATTTCAAGTGCTATTGCCTCATCAGTACTTTCAGATATGTATTTATTAGACTCTTCTATGAATTTAGGATGCCCATATGAGGGCAGAGAAATACTACTATAATAGCAATCTCCTTGTAAATTAATAGTCTTACTGCCACTAGAGCCTATTAAATCTCCTATAGGATATACATCCCTTCCTGCGTAAAAGACAGAAGATTGATTCACATCTGCTGGTGAATATATTTCAAAATACAAACTTCTCTCAACTGAATTAAGTTTAGTGGTATTTATTATTGGACTTGGATCGCAGAGTAATAACGAACCATCTTGAGCTAAAATTTTTAAGGTTTTAAGGTTGGCAGTAGAATTGTCAATATCATTATCAAAATTTCCAATAATTTCATCTCCAACTTGAAATGTATAATATCTTTCAGCCTCAAACATCCCTGCAATATCAACGGCAAAATATTTTATCTTATCCTTAATATCAGATGCTCTATAATCTTGACTAGGAAGAAATGGGACAGGAGTTTTAACATTAGTTAGTTGACTAGAGCTGGGTCTATTATTTTCATAACTTACCACATTCATATTAGGATCATTGAATCTAACACGAATAGCATCTTCTATAGTAGTATTATAATCTTTAGTTGCTATATTTCTTAGCTCTGTAGCTCTAGCAGAATTTGACTCTCTTAGTTCTGGATTGGCTGCTGTACTGGGCTCTAGTGTCAAAAATTCATCCACCAGCAGCTGTATTTCATTTCTATTATCAACAGTTGATGAAATTTCCGATAGCGTTATATCATTACTTGTTTCCGCTATGAAATAACAAGTACTAGCGTACCCCTCATATGTAAAGTCCTTCGTTAGGTTTTTGGTAATTGCCACCTGAAAATACTTTACCCAAGATGGAAATGAAACCTGTTTTGATATGGATAAGTTGTATTTATTAAATGCAAAATTAGAAGTCTCAAATTTAGTTACTGATTCAACACCTCTTGTTCTCATGTATTCATCAAATAGCAAATATCCGACCTCGTAAACGCTCCCATTAGCGAAGGGCTTTGTATCTTCCTCTAAGTCTGTATTAAAACCTACTGAATAAGGGCTGTCTGGATTATTTGCATAAGGGGTCTCATCTGCATTTATTTTTTTGTAATATGAATACAGGGTTCCATCATAATTAGCATCAGCAAATTCAGCTATACCTGTAGCAGAACCATAAGGACTTGTTGCAATAGAAACAGTTGGTGTAAATCTGAACCCTGATCCTCCATTAGTAATAGTTACTGATGAAAGAGGTCTAAGTAATACTATGGAAGATATTGAATGAAAAGTACTCAGTAATCCTGCAGCCATAACAGGAATAGCATAAGCTCCACTTCCTCCTCCACCAGATATAGTTATAACTGGGGTGACATTACTAGAATAAAGTCCTCCGCTATTAACGGTAATTGATGAAACCGATCCATTAGAAACTACAGCGGTAAGTGAAGGGTTATTGTTCATAAACCCATTTGTTGCTGTCACAGTTGGAGTACTTGTATATCCAGAACCACCAACAAGACCCAACACAGGACTGGCTGTAGCACCACTTCCTCCTCCTCCTGAAATAGTTATTGATGGAGCTGCCCCACTATAAAGTCCTGTACTTGTTAAGTTTATCTTAGTCACTGCACCAGTCATTGGAGAAAAATCTAAACTAGTAGCAGTTACAGTAGATTCTACTCCTCCTAAAGGCAGTGTTTCTTTATTATTTCCTAAAAAAACTAGATTGTTTACAGCCTCAATATTTTTGGTAGCGTAAGGAACAAAGTCAAACTGTTTTGAACTTACTATGCTCGCAAGGGCAAGTGATTTTACTCCATCGTAAGTTAAAGAGGTATTAGCCTCATTTAAATTAATAGAATCAATTAAAAACCAGACACCTCTATTCCCTTCTCTAACATAATATTCAACTTTTCCTTCTTTTATCGCTTGTTGGGGTTTTACCTCATTTTCATTAAGATCAACAGTGATTTTTTCAATTAGGTCAACTCCTCCAAATAAAGGACTTATTGGACCTAGTACTGATACTTCTCCATCGTTGTATACATAACGAGCTGCAAATTGATAAATATGATCAGTAAAAATACTGTAGCTATTTCCTATGATCTCAGTTACTTTAAGTTGTAATACAGGAGGAGCTTTTATGAGTGTTAATTGTTGAGGTGTGGGGGATGAATAGGTTAAACTTGTTTGTATCATCATAGGAACTCCATCTCCCATGAAATTCCAGATCAATCGATCCCCAACAATACACATATCAGGCTCAATTGTACACCCCTGATAGTCATAATTTCTAATAATTCTGATTACTTCAAAAAATCCAGTAGGTCCTTTAGTGAGTTTAACAATAGTTGCTGCATCGATTAAAACGCTTACAGGCTCACTAGGAGTTGCAATAGTGTTGTATTTACCTTTTAAAAGGACATAAATAGAATTATCTAAATCAACGCAAGATTGGACATATTCTGAGGATTGAAAGTGTGTCGCTATATTGGATGATAATTCCTTAGTGCTATTCATCTTCTTGATGGCAACACCATTACCCTCCTCATCGGTTTCTATGATGATATTTTCAGCACTCTTATAGTCTCCCTCTGGGAAGTTGAGTCCGTTATCATCTTTGTTTAATCCACCTAAAAAAGAAATTATCTTTTTCTCCATTTAATTTTTTATTGAGTTGTTTATAGATTTTCTGGTAACCATCATTATGTCCTCCCAAGTCATTGGGTTTAAATGAGTTTTTAAAATTCTCTTCGCATTGTTGTATTCTTTCTCTATGACATATATTTCGTTTACTCTATTCACATCTCCTCGTTCTGCTCTAGAGTTTTTGGCTCTTTGAAGTCTTATGCTAGTCTGAATAACTCTCTCAAATATGATTGGTACCAACGTATTCCCAGTAGTGCTGAATAATACAGTCTCATAAGTAAGCATTAATCTATGCTTATTAGAACCAGCTTCAGTACTTAGGATTATCTTATTGGTAGTTTCATTGACGGTATAGTGGAGGTTGTCATCCGACACCTCAAATGATCCAATGTATCCACTAGTATTAGTTGATGGATATTCGACAGCATCCGTATTCATTTTGTTATCATACGGTAGTGGAAGTAACCTTTCACCTTCTATTAAACTAACAGATATTACTCTTCTGTAGTTTGCTGGAAGTGTCGCAGTTCTTCCTGTAATCGTCAATTCTTGCTGAGACACATTGAAGTTAAATACATCACTAAGCTTCTTAACTTCGTTAATAGCATAGAAAAGAAATGGCACATAATTATGTAATGTCAACTGACTGTTAATCAGTTCATTACGAACTATTTGATCAAGGGTTTTGGTTTGCATCTTGCTGTTGTTCTACGTTAAATTCTGGAATTGAAACCTGTCCTAATCCTAATGTCTTTAATACTAATTCAATAACCTTCAGATTGTAATCACCTGGAAGGGGGAGGATGTCTGTATCGCTGTACTTAGTGATATCGTTTATAATAAGTCTCATCGTCACGGTGCTCACTGCTGGGTTAGCTGTAAACCTTATCTTATCATTTGATGATCTGAAATATCCTATTTTGGATTCTAAGACTGCTAAATCTGTTCCTTGCATCACCTTCATTATCTGCTTTGGAATAGGTATGAAGGGATTTAATTCATCTGAAAATACTTCGTAAACTCCCATATCTCCTGCTGCTGAAATTGGTTGAGCAGGTAGGGTGCATTTGTAAGCACCTCCAGCACTGACAACACTTATGTTTTCGTAGGTTGCTATCAATGCTTCAGGAATATCTGTAAATCCTTTAGCAGCTTGATCAGATAATTTTGCCCCAAGAATAGTGTGAATAGCATCAACAACTAGAAGCTTAATTTCACGTTTGTCTACTACGGTATTTGGGTTCTCTTTATCTATATACCGAGCGTATATCCTAGCTATCTGCTCAGTTAATTTACCTAGTGTTGTCATTTAGTTTCTTTGATTTGATCTTCCTCTTCTTGGTACGATGTCACTCTCATTTCTGTTCACTTGCGATTCTATCTTCGTAGCATCATCATCATTAACGCTTGACCCTATGTATAGCAAAGCTCTACTTGCGATAGAACTGAAAGCAGCTTCATCCCAATTAAGGTCTGTAGTAGCGGTAATCGTAACTACACCAGCACTGTATCCTGGATTACCAGCAGCAGTACTTGGTGGATCTATGTAGTAAACTTTAGCGTTGCTTGGAGTTGGATCTATTTCAAATTTTAAAGAAGTTCCACTTTTAAATGACCTAGAGTATCCCAGCCGTTCTGTTGCGTGTGCTACATAGGGTAAAATATAGCTTATTGGATTGTCGTTTGTAGACAATGGAAGTACACTAATTTTATTATCAAAAATTGTAGCAATAGGATTCTCTGCTGTGTATTTAGCTATATAGGGAAGGGTATAATTGAATGTTCCATTTGGTAAAACCTCTAGCTGATTATTGTTTATTGTTCCAATAGGATTATCAATAGAATAAAGGGCTAGGTATGGCAGCTTATATCCATTTGATGCTGGTAACACCTCAATCTTATCATCGTAAATTGTAGCGATTGGGTTGTCTACATTGTAATATGAAACGTAGGGTAATGAGTAATTGGCAGCAGCAGGAAGTATTGTTATTTGATCACCAGATACTGTTGCTATGGGATTATTTTCATTGAAATAACATATATATGGAAAAACATAAGTAGTATTCTGTGGAAGAATCTCTAATTTATTATCATATATGGTTGCTATAGGATTATCTGCATCTGGGGGGAATATTACAGAATTCTTTCGATCACTAAATTCAGTACTTGATAGTATTACTCCTTCAGCACCAGCAGCGGTATAGAACACCTTTTTGTGGTATAGGTAATCCTCTGGTAGGCTTACAGCACTTGTTCCATAAGTAATATCTATCCGATCTAAAAAGTCTTCTTCTCTCTTTTCAATTTCAGCTCTTCTTATATTCTTCTTCCTAAAATTCTCAGGAGTCAAGATGATACCCTCTTTATTAGTAGTTGAATAAAATACTCCCTTGTTGTATAGATAATCTGTAGGTAAATCCACAGGATCTCCAGTAGAGGTGAATGTAGTTGTTTTAATAAAATCTTCTTCTCGTTCCTCTACCTCTATTCGTCTAAACTCTTTGTTTCTAAACTGATTTGGCTTGAGTATTTTACCCTCGATGCCAGTAGAGGAGTAAAAGCTACCTGTGTTGGCAGCATAATTATCAGGAAGATCATCCGTTCCACTACCAGCGTTGATCGTGGCTTGGACAGTGTAAGTGTCCTCTAACCCAACGATATCTGTGACTCTGTTCTTCTTGTTTAAGAAGTCTTGTGGACTTAATATTTTACCTTCTCTTTTTTCAGCATTATAAAAGACACCAGTATTACTCAAGTAATCCTCTGGAAGAGTTCCTACCGATGGAGTTCCAGAACAGCTTATACTTGCCGATTTTATTAGATCCTCATTGATATTCTGAAAATCTATTTGTTTTTGATCTACTGGATGCTTTTGCTCTAGAAATTCCTCGCTAGGTACAATCTTACCTTTCCTATTAGCGGAGGTATATATAGCTCCCTTATGAGCCATGAAGTCTTGAGGTAAGTCTAAAGTTGGATTACTAGAGTTAACAGTTATACTAAACCTTTTAATAAGGCTTTCACTTACATCCTCTACAGGTAGTTTCTTCCGTAATACCCAATCGCTATCACTTGTAAGCAATCTCGTTGGATACTCATTCCCTGAATCAATTATGCTAATACCAGCTACTACGGATTCTGATTTCCCAGCTACGGTAAATGCTGTACCATCTTGATCTTTAGCTGGGGAGCTTGATGCTTTAAAAGCACTTAATAAATCACTTTGTTTTCCTGTGGTTCTGAAGTCTTGAATCAACTCCCTCCATAGATCATAACTGGCTTGATTTATAGCTTCTGTAATTAAAGCAGGGGGAACGAAAGCACTCCTATTCTTTCTTAAAACAGATCGAATAAATGTATGAAGTCTTACTAGCATTTAAGGTCTTTTTTGCGTTAGAAGTGCTTTATACGAGCACCATACGCAAAACTAACCAACAACATACGAGAGCTTTCTCCCTATAAATAATTGCTTAGAACCTTAGACTTCCTCTGCTACTTCAGCCTCTTCTTCGATTGGCTTGAACGAACCATCATTGATGTCAATTTGAATTTTACCGTAAGTCTTTTCTAACTTATCTTGTAGCTTATTCAAATCTCTTTGATGCTCCGCTGCTTGTCCAACGAATCCTTGCTTTTGCAATTCAAGATTACCTATTTGACTAGATGCTTGATTGATCTTTGACACTAATTCTTGTAGGTCTTTTAATTGTTCTTCTGTTATTTTATTTTCCATATTGATTGTTATTTAATTGATTAATTGATTTGTTTTGTTACTACTGTTGGTGTTATTTTCTCTGCTATCTGAGCATTAATACTAGTCTTAATACTAGCAACTTGATCTTCTCCTAGTGCTGCCTCAACCCAACCAGTGACATCTGCCTCTGTTAGGGAATCGAAAGCTGTAAATGAGGTAAGGTCTTCAGTGTCTAGAGATACTACTCCGTATGAGTCTCCTGCGTTCTTAACCTCAGTATCATCTACACCAGTTAATCTCCAGTGTACGTTGAATATTACGTCTGTCTGATCTCCCTTTGTAGGGTAGGTATCGACTGTTTTTGTATGCCATGTATATGTTATTGCCATTGTTTTATTGTTTAAACTTCATCCTCACCACCCCAAGGATTTGATTTTACTACTGTTGGTGGATTTTTTTGTGCTTCTATTCTTGCTGATATGTCAGATTGGATAGAATTTAAATCTAACTGCGATTCCACCCAACCCTTAACTTGTTCTTCAGTAAGATCAGCAAAAGATGTAAATGAATCTGAACTAGGGGCATTGATTTCTACCGCTCCTATGACATCTCCATATAAATCTTCACCATTCACGGTTTCATTACCTATATACATCCAGTGAATTATTTTAACTACATCTTCTAAATCACCCTCTGTGGGTGCTGCATCCATATTTTTTATTGCCAACTTGTATGTTATTGCCATTGTTTATTGTTTCAATAGTTCTACTTCTTGCTTTAGTAACTCTATTTGAGCTTGTTGTTCCTTTATAGCGTTAACAAGTAAGGCTGTCACCTTACCATAAGCTATCCCTTTTGTATCTCCACCACCATTGTCTACAACTTCAGGTAATTGCTCTTCTACTTCTTGCGCTATAAATCCTACTTGTCTTTCATCGCTTTGTAATTCATTTTTCCAAGTAAAATACCTACCTCTTAAATTCATTACTTTAGATAATGCATCTGGAATATCCTCTATGTTTTCTTTTAAACTTCGGTCAGATTGATCAACAAAGCCAGTGTTGTAACCAATATACCCAGTATATACACCACTAACATCAAAGTATAGATATGCAAAATTTGTTTTTAATGTTGGAAGAGCGTTTGTGCCATTTCCACTTAAACTACCAGATAATGAAATGTAGTATGTAGAGCCTGAGTATACTAAGCCACCTCTTTCTATGTCAGCAGCATGAGAGGTTATTTGACCATAAGCATTTACACCACCAAAACTATGATTTGACCAGCTACTACTAGACCCAGCTCTCCAGTACCAAGTAGTTGGAGTGTGTCCACTTCTTCCTCCGTTACAGGTTCTGTAGTTTATATGAATAGCGGTACCCTGAGCCCCAATCATAAACTCAGAACCGTAACCTTTTAGTTCATTTGTAGGGTAAGCATGATTTCTACCAAACCATGCACCAGAATCTGTGTTAGAAGTAATAGCATTTATTTTAAGTCCTTTCCCAGCACCATTGGTATTTCCATGTATTTTTAATAGTTCATTACCATCATCATCTCTAAACTTAAACCCTTCATTGGAGTTTGATCCTAAGACCATCCAGTAACTTTCTAGTCCTATGTTATTCCCCCAAGAATCTGTACCAAATTTTATTTTACCAGTTGTACCAAGACCATCACCTATAGGGAAATGATTTGAAGCAGCAGGTAATTTTATATAAGAGGTGTAGTTGTTTGATGTAACAAGTGTTTGCCAAGCGTTCCAGTTATTGTTTCCATAAAAATTATACCTATACAAAATTTCACCACCTGAGCCAAAAAATAATTGACTATCCATGTGTCCATTTCGACCTGTATAATGGAGTATTGAGCCGTAATACATGGGGTAACCACTACCACCATTTGTTCCGTATTGATCCCATAATCTTAAAGAGTTTGCAGCATATGCATGAGAACCAGTAGACCAATTCCATTGATTGTTTCCGTCATCAAGAGTAAGAGCAGTACCAGCAGTAGCGACATAGGATTGATCACCAGTATTTGTTCCACTTAAATTTGATGCAGATATAGCTCCACCAAAAGTTGCACCTTCTGCAAAAGTAATATTTCCACTTGTTGGGATTGTAACTTTTAATAGATTGCTATTACCATAAATTTTAAGTTCATTTCTACAATATAATCCCAGTCTATCTTGATCACCAAAATTATTTACAGCACCTTCTGTTAATCCTAAAAAATTAGATGTTGTTGTGTCTCCAAAGTGTAGTTCTCCACCTTGAGTCATTCTTATTCTTTTAATTGCTCCTGTAGAATACGTACCAACTTCCGTGGTATTATCCGATTTACCTATTATATTACCACTAAAGTTTCCATTAGTCGCATATATAGCTCCATTAAACGTTACAGTATCTGTATTATAAGGATAGGAGAACACCTCTCTAGTTGTATTATTATCCCTTCTAAAAAATGTTATCTTATCAGCACTTTCATACATTGCAAATAAAGGAGAGCCATCACCGTTGTAAGAAATACCACCACCATAAGAAGCATTTTGACCAACGTATAAATAACCAGTTCCTTGAGAATTACCATATGCCTCAAAACCAGCATTGTGGCTATCGTTAGATAAAACCCTTACAACAGTATTGCTTGATCTTGTTGTTGAGCCAACAGTTAAACTACCGTTGAATGTATCATTACCATCACTTCTGAGAAACTGAGATGAATCAATACCATCTAGTGTACCAGCATCGTAAGATGTTGACCCTGCTGGACCAGTGGCACCAGTAGGACCAGTTGAGCCAGTAGGACCTGCTGCACCAGTTGAACCTGCTGCTCCTGTTGCTCCTTGTATACCTTGAGGTCCAGTCGAACCTGTTATTCCTTGAATACCTTGAGCACCTTGGGGTCCAGTAGCACCCACAAGACCACTATTTGATCCTACCCAAGCACCAGAACTATCTATAACAGCCGTTCCACCTACTGTCACTCCACCAGTAAAACTTGGACTAGCTATGGGAGCAGCATCGGTAATACCATATCCGCTTAATGTGGTTGGAGCACCAGTAATCTTACTCCAAGCCAAGCCTGTTATCCAAGATGGATTACTGTGAGATTCATTCGTGTATATGCCATTAGTAACAGTAGCAGCGTTCCCACTCGTGTCGTTGGTAATCGTTCCT
>Ga0208643_1001391_pt1 | contig 13487 bp, 7 predicted proteins | sample VirMetDEL_Nov_12_FD_184516 | JGI IMG/M metagenome (GOLD analysis project Ga0208643, IMG submission 184516) | Aqueous microbial communities from the Delaware River and Bay under freshwater to marine salinity gradient to study organic matter... | ecosystem: Environmental > Aquatic > Marine >... | reverse complement strand
AACAATAGTACTATCTAACGGCCCACCGTCTGTAGCTATTTGACCTTCAATTTGATTTGTTGAAAATTGAGTGCACCCGTAAGTGTGACCAGTTTCAGTACTTCTTGTTATTGTATAATTTGCCATAGGGGTTAATTAAAAATGAGAACAATTAATAGATGGTCCGTGAACAGGTTGAAAACCAATAGCATTAGTAAATATAGTATGTAAATTATCCCAGTCATCATTATTTGTTAATGTTTGCGATACTATACCCATTGCATTTAATGTCGAGATAACGTCGTTCCACGATTTTATAATAGGAGACTGCCATCCAGATGAAGGCCCAGCATCAGCACCAGTGATATTCCAATAAGAATTGAACAAGGCGTTTGTATCAGAGTCAAGATGCCCGTGGTATTGGGGTTTAGTTATATACCATCCTGTTACTCTTCTGTTGTTAGATAGTGTACCCATGTTACCCGAAGGATTCCCCACAAAACTGTAAAAAGGTGGCACTGTAATATCATGATTAGATGGAATATATTGCACGCGACTAAATGCTACCATAGTATAGAAGAGAGCCACAGGGTTGGGATAGGTGTTTTGGGTACTAACCCAGTTGGCGTTGGTGGCTCTTCCAAGATGAGTCCATGGGCACATAACCGGTCCTCCACCATCATCTACATCGTATTCACAGCTTCCATCATCCAAGGTTGCTGTGGTGTCATAATTATTTGCATCAGGATCTGTACAGCCATAAACTGGTTCTGGTGGATAAGTACAACTATCATCATCGACATTTGCGTTAGGATTATAATTATCTGCATCAGGATCCATACACCCAGGAATTGGTGTACAGTTTATATTTGGAGTAATAGTTAGGCATACCTCTTGTTTTGCTTCTTCACCTACAACCTCCATTCTTAAGTAGCTTCCAACACCTTGAACAGAAAACTCTCTTTCATCTAGGTTTTGTAAAGTAGTGGTATCACCTTTGATATATGTAAACCACTTATCTTCTTTACCTATAAACTCTAAATAACTTGATTCTTGTAGGTTCGTTTTAATATCACTAACATACCAACCATCTCTTTCTACAAGGTTAGTGTATTCACCATCAGTTAGATTTGCTTTATTCCTAGCTTGTGATCCTTCGTAGTTTAGTGTAGAAAAACTCTTCACAGTACTAGGCTGATCGTTAAATAACAATGTAATACTAGACTCTTTATGATCTCCATAGAAAGTATTACGGTTTAAGTTTGAGTGATGTTTATACATCTCACCACCTTTAAACGTGTAGTACTCATTATTAATACTAACACCACTTTCTGGGACAAATGATTTGAATGATATCCAACCCTTTGCTCCCTCACTAAAACTTAACGTTACTTCAGAATTATAAAAGTCAAGATTACCAACACTAACACTACCAATGTTTAGATTACTTTGACTTCTTAGTATCGTAGTGTTTTCTAAGCTTCTTATGTCGTTAGCGTCTTGACTCGTGCTAACAGTGTTAGTATCACAACCACACTGACCACCCTTATCACTACCACTACCACTCGTGTTCACTGGGTACAAACCTTTTATAGTTATATTATACTCCTCTTTCTTCTCATCAAAAGAACCTAATATTCGTTGCGTTAGAGGTCCTAGATTGTCACCAAACCAATCTTTCATACCATAATTAGATATATTGGTTATACCATCGTTAGATAGCCTTAAAACAGCTCCTCTAGTTCTATCTGAAAAGTACAATCTACCAGCTAAATCCGCTGCACAAGATTCAGGGTTTGTAGATATTCCATATCTAGTAGCAAAAGGTTCGTCTGATCCTAAGAAGTTGGATGATATAGCTACATTTTTACTACCATCCGCGTTGAATAAAGCATCTTTGTTAGCTAGTACTTTCATACATTTATCTTCATGTAGTACAACTATATTAGAATCTCTTGTGTGTAGCTTTTGAATACTACCATATGAAGGATTCATATCTTTTGTTATTTTCTCAGCAGCGATAAATTGATTTAATTGATTTACACCACTAGTAGAGTTGTATATACCAGAATGTATTAAACCTGTTTTTCTTCTATCTTCTTTGTATTGTTCCGCTAACACTGTTGAGGCCTTTACCCCATTAGCCAACGTTGCTGCGTTGAAGTCATCCCTAATTCTATCTGATTCAATACCGTTACCAAACGCATAAGCGTTAAACCAATTTAACGTATATATTTGATTATGCGGAGCGTCATTGTAGTAAGCATTAGTTATTGGGTATGCAGCTTGCTTCCAACCTCTTAACTTTAAAGTCCCAACATCATTTGCTGTGTTTGGAAATATTGCGGGTTGCCCCGTGTTTCCATCTACTGGACTACTTATACCAATCGTTGTTATAAAGCCATCTGGCCTTGTAAATCTCATTCTAGCTCCACTTTGGAGTGGGCCTGGAAGATCGTTGTCTAAAGTTACGAAGTTATCACTCCAGCCTTTAACTCTGTATTCCCCAGCGAATGGATTATAATCACGGTTAACTAAAGTGCCAAAAGGGGCAAACAACTCGTTTGTAGACGCGTTTATTTCTATCGGTATAGCGTCTGAAGCTTCGTAGTAAATATCCATTCCGACATCTTCTTTTGGTTCTGTTTCCCATATTGCCGGGTTTTTAGAGCTAAAATCAGCGTCATCATCAGTTATTTCTTCAACAATTTCTATGTAATGGAATTTTGCTGGGTGTTGTCTCCACCTTTTAGCTTGATCAATAGCTTTGACTTGGTTCCCATCAACATCCGTGTAAGTTGTACCGCTTCCACAGCTAGCACTATAAACAGGATATCCAGGCGGGAATGGAACCACCATATCGTTATCATCAGCACCACCACCTAGGTCCCATTTCCAATCCCTATGCACTCCTCCCCAATATCCTAATTCTGCAACACCGTTTGTTTTTGTTGTTGGCTTACCACCTATTACGTTATATCCACTAGGGCCGTTAAAAATAGTTCCTGGTTGGTTTACATCTTCAAAACTAACGCTAAATCTAACCTTAGTATTAGCAACTCCAGCCCTTGCATTTGTATCGGAAACGGTATGCATATAACCAATGTGACCGTTGTTATTGAACGGACTACTGGTTTGCTGGCCACTAGTTTTAGAGCCGGTTACTTTATATACCACCCCGTCTGGATCTTCTCTAAATCTAAACGTGGTTCCAGTAGTAGTTATCTGGTCATAAAATTCTTTTGCTGTTTCGTTCCAAATGTAATCACAAACATCATCTGCATTTTTGCCTGGAAAACAGTATCCAATGTCCATAGTAGGTTTACCTCCTACCTCGTAAATACCTCTACCACGTTGTCCACCCTCGTTGTTATCGTTGCAATTAGTATAATCAGGTTTTCGAGGAGATCTAACCCAAGAAGCGTCTATGTGGAAAAAATTTAATGATAGATTATACCAATCTCTAGTTCCTCTCTCACGTGTGCAACTGTAGGTTCCCCAATTAGGCCCCGGTTCCCAACCATAATTAGCTGTGTAGAAGAACCATGATCTGTTGTTATCACTCCAAGAAGCATTGCCGACTTTAAAACCTGGATTTCTGTCATCATAATAGATACCTCCACAATAACCTGGGGAATTACAAGCATCAAACTCACCCTTACAATTAACACCCCACGACTCCCAATCAGCTTGAGCAGCTCCCAAAGCTGCATTCTCAGCTCTACCACCTTTTGGTGTATTCCAATACCCCATTTTTGACGCATTTAGAACTTTATATTTCTTTTCTGCAGGTAAAAGTAGATTTTGTAATAACACTAAGTCTTTGTATATTTTTACAAAAAATCTACCTTCAAATTCTTTTTTATTTTCAACTTTGTGATTTGACAACTCTATACGTAGATCATCTACAGCGCCAGAAAAACCACCGTTTGAACTAGCAAATTCTACGTCTTCTTTAAAAACACCATCCACAGTAAACTTATATCTACTATCAGCACCATCTAGAACCGCTTTTGTTACTTGATACCAATCAGATTTTATAGTAACTGTTCTAATTCGTATAAAACAAGTACCTTCATTTACCATTTGTTGTACCCCCTCGAAACTAGCGCTACTATTACCACCTATCCCAAATAACTCATCTACCCCGGTAGCAGCGTCTTTAAACCATATCTGCTCGTAGTCAAGTAGTGGAAAACCTACCGTAGGGCTACCAATGTCGTTTTTACTTGTATTATTATAAACAATACCAAGACTTTTTACGTTGGTTTTAATAAAATCTGGGGCAGAGTTTTCTATTGCTATAATTTTATATCTAGCTGGATCATCAACTGGTTGATGTGTGTCGTGTCTTTTCTTTAATATTATAAAAGTCTCTTCATCAACTTTGTTTCTATCAGCACTAGGAAACGATAACCATATATTGCCATCTTCAGCATTATACCAACGGTCCATAGCCATGTTGTAGTACTCGTTAGATGTTTCTTTTACAAAGAACTTAAAATATTTAGCCCAGCTAGGGTGATCAGAGGCGATTTGCACTCTTAATCGATTAGCTGTACTCGAAAACATTTTAGGTATCGTTAACGATCCAGTAGATCCATCACCAGCTAACACTGGGGTTTCTCTACCATATTCATCCCCATAAACAACTCCAACTTGATATTCACGAAGAGACCTACATGTTTTATGCGGCATTGGAACACCATCTGCTACAAACTCATTATCTTCGTTTAAATTTATATTAACTGTAGTTTCATCATCTACACTACCAATAGCATCCTCACCCTCAATATCAGTTGCATTAAGCCGTGTTTCGCTAGGGAAGAGTGATACTAATAATTTAGGTCTAATTTCATTGCCAATAAAATCGCTAGTAAGATTGTAGTTTTGTAAATAGTTACCATAAACTAGTCTGTTGCTAGTCACTTCTTGCGCTAATGCTTTTCTCGGGACGTTATCCCACTGCCTCAACAGTTGATTAGAAGCAACCGTAGCGTGTATAAGCTCCGAAGTAACCTTGTACTCGCCTCTATGGTTTTTGTTAGGTTCAACAACTGGGACTCCGTTAACATCCAGTGTCCCGGTTACAGAATCTGGCCAAAGTAATAAAGCTTCTGTATCGTCTTTATCAACCCAACCATCAGTCATTTTAATAGTTTCTACAGTATATATGTTAGGTGAAGATTCATCTTTGTACAACAAATCAATAGCGACTACACCTTGTGGCCTTAATGACTCTTCAACCACGTAATTAGTTATAGTTAGATTTCTAAGCCTGTTGGTCATTCCTAAGTTAAATGCTTTTTTAGGTAGATAATCGAATGGACCAGGTATAAAAGCTGGTTCTGACCAAGGTGAGAATGTAGAATACTCACCATCTTCGTATTTGTATCTATAAGCAAATCTTGCAAACTTAAATTCAAACATTGGTTTTTCTTTCTCCAATCTTAAATGCCAAACTTTTTGCTCTGCATCAATAGCCTCTGAGTCTATAGACTCTATCATCATGTCAAAAGGACCAGTCGAAGAACTACCAACACCACTACCACCGGTAATCGTACATCTTACGTCGTGCTCTGTAAACTCACCAACACTCACGTCATCGTCTTGATTTTGATTAAATAATATCGTATCACCTAACTTCCAATAGACATCGCTATTAACTTTAACACCCTGGATTTCATCACCCACTCTTTTAAGATAATCAAAACCGTTGGTAGCTGTGTATGAAAATGAATTGTTTGAAGCAGCTGGTGGGCCACTTAATTGACCTGGACTACCATCTGTAGAGGCAGCAGTAACTGCTAAATCTCCATTGGCATCAAATCTATCACCCTCATGTGAACTCATTTTTAGAGCTGGAGCTGATAATGGGGCTTTTCTAATAACAGTTATATTTTCTTCTTTAGTAAACCAAGGTTGTGTAGAGCTCTTGAGCTTTACGGTAAGTGGGTTAACCTTGTCCGGCGTTACACATAATCTAGTGTGAAAAAGATCAGTATCTCCCTCGAACACACCAGGCATAACTGATGGTAAATACTGATAACCACCAGTACCAGCAATGCTTCTTTCTATGTTTATTTTTTTAGGCTCACTGTGATTATCTGTCCAAAACAACATTCCATCCACGATGTTAATACCTGTTATGTATCTATCTTTGTGAAAATTTAATATTCTTTTTGCACTAAAATTTAACCAACTACCACTCGATATATGATTAGCACTATCAGTAAAGTCAATGTGAGTGCTGTACAACTTTAAAACGCTATCAATAGAGTCTGGGATACAGACTGTCGACCCCTCTGGATGTTGCGTTATGTAGTTAGCCCCATTGTTGTCATAAACCTCAACAAACATACCATGCCTAATATGTGTATAAGGGTTAACAAATGATGCGGGTTGAAGCTTAATCTCACCAGAAACATAACCCTGGGGATTGTTATTGTAATCAATTGCTTTGTAATTTACTCTATATATATCCACAAAAACATATTTAAAAGTTTCTGTTTTTATATCATATTCTATTATATAATCCTTCCAAGCTGCATTCTTATTCCAATCATAAGTTGAACCACTCGTCTCATTAAAGCTTTCCTCTGGACCAGCAACTAAATAATAAACCTTATCGTTCTTGTTATCAGCTATACTCCCAACGCAAGTACTTCCCTCTGGTACCATGGAAGACAACTTTGTATTACCCAATAATGTTTGAGCTGCACCAGCGTTAGAGCCGTCAGAAGTTTGAACTTGAATATTTACAGCATCTCTATACTCGCCGTTAGGCACGATACGTTCATCCATATCCTTGTTCATCTTTCCAGGTGAAAATGTTTTGTTAAATAACGGCATATTTTAGTGTTTAATCCATTTTGATTTACCTCTTATTATCTGAGTAATCTCTTCTAACTTTATACTTGACAATCTTATTTTAGCATTTCTAACAGCTGCAAATCTTTCTTTTTTAAATGTTGCGACTACGTTACGGTCCGTGTTTGCTCTCGTGTTTAAAATTGACCAAGCTATATGTTTATACATTGCTTCTTCAGCAAACTTGTGAACTATCATCTCGTCATCAGTGGCAACTCCATCGCTTATGTATTGTATAATCACAGTTTTCCCGGCTAAATTAGAGTCAAAGTGAATTTTTCCTGTTCTACAGTTTATCCAAAAACAACCATTAACATTAGCATGTTGAGGATCTAATCCATACCTTTGACCAAAATTAGTTTGGTACATTGTATCGTCAGCATCAACACTAGTGTTAGCGTTATTTACAGAACCACTGCTCTGAACGTTAGCCCAAGTTGTAGAATCTTCCACCGTAGGATCTTGTGTGTAATAATCACCGGTACTTGATATAGTTTCCCAGTATCCCTCGTGCCAATGCTCGTAGTTATTCGGGTTGTCCATGTCTGGAGTTCCATCAGTGTTTGCATAAGTGTAAGCCCAATTACGACTATCACTTCTATCTGGGGTCTTTCCAAGTCCATTAGTTGAATGTAAATAAAATATTCCCTCTCCATGACGTCTAGTAACTGGGTCCCATTCTCTTGGAGGGTTTGGACCTTCACCATAAGCCTCAACCCACCTCTTTTCACTTTTGCCCTCTACAAAATCACCAACATTTATAGTACCATCAGTGTTCTGCTCGTATGACAACGCGTCTTTTGGGCACGCTTTACATTGTTTAATTGTGTGGCATTTTCCATTACTATCCATCCAAGAAATCTTAGTATACTCTACATAATCGTGTGGCAGTAGTAATAGTAAACTTGGTGGCACTTCTAGTTCCAACGTCTTGCACGATCTAAACGTGTCATAAGATAATTCCTGAATACCTCTTAAAGCATGGAACTTTATATCTGCTCTAGATATTTTAGGTATTATTTTATCCTCGCCGACATAAGCAACTCTAAAGTTGTTTATGACATCTGTTACGGATATAAACTGATAAGATCCAGTATCCTCTAAACCCCCATAATAATTAGCTAAACTACCGTTGTATAATCCCATTTCTTATTGTTTTTCTTGAGTTTTTTGTGCTGTTATTTGTTGTTCTGCATAAGTACCTAAACCTGGTTTTACTACAACTATGCCAGCTAATGATAATATTTTATAAACCAACTCTGTTTCGTCACCACTGTGTAGTTCAAAGTTAGTAGAAGAACCATTGTTATATAGCGCTTTGTCATTGATGACAGCGTAACCCCAAACTACTTTTGCAGGTTTTTTTATATAGTTTAAGTTTATAGCTGTTGTTGGTGAAGGGTATAACGTTACAGTGCTACCACCACTTCTTACAAAAGCAGGACAGTAGGTGCTTGGCTTTGCTAATGGTGATTGCTGCAAGTACATCAGCTCCTCTTCCGTGACTTGTTCTACCTCAATTAAAGAACTAGCATAGAATAAAGACCCTAGTCTATACATGTTGTTAGGGAGTATTCCAGTAGATCCACTAACTATTAAGGCTTGTGTGTTTTTAAATATAGAGAGCTTTTCATCTAACATCTCGTCTACATTAGAGAATTCGGTTGAATTCTTTAGGTTTTGATCTTCACTTTTTTGATCATAGAAATATTGTTCAAATATTTCCATTTGAGCTTGATTAGCTAGTAGATTAAACTCTTGAGGCGTTATGTAACCTCTCTGTTCTTTGTTAGCTAGCGCTAAAACTCTTTGGTATACTGTATCTACTAGTATCATATTTTTTTATTTTTTATAAGGGAATTTTTTGTTAAGCTGATCTTTTCTTTTACCACAACCACAATCTTTCTTTCCTCTAAGTTTATTAACTTGATCAACAATATTTTTTATCCCTGTTGCTTTTGTAAATTTTTCTATTGAGTCTCCTAAACCCTTTGATTTGTCCTCCATAAAATTAAATTTTTAATAAATGGTTGCCCCGAAGGACAACCATATTATTTTGTTATTGATTTAATCTTTTCTCTATATTAGAGTAGATTTCCATACCTTCATCAGTTTTAAACCAATGTGCTAGTGCAGTATAAGGATGTTCGTCAAATGGTATAACCATTATTTTTCTTCCAGTTGAACCCCATAAGAAGTTTCTTTGGTCAGAAGATAATCTTAATATCCCATCTTCAACAGCTTTAATACCAAAGTTTCTTAGCATTACATTCTCATCATCCGCTAACTCTAAGAAAAGTTTAGGGTTGTTACGAGCAAATACTAGTAAATCTCTTCTAAGTTCTTTAGAACTTAAACTAGCCACCTCAGATCCTTTCTCTACACGCATGATAGCTTCTGCCATATCAATGTCGATATTCTTAGCAGCAACTAGTGCGTCAACTTGCATTTCTAGTATGTCTATTTCGTCAGAAGCAATTGTAGCTGGTTTATACTCATAGTATAAATTATCTTTATGAGGATGGTACAAGCTTAATAGTTTTTGTAAAACCGTTTTTTCTTTTGGTACATATAAACTTCCTGATCTAAATACAATATGTTCTAGTCTCTGATCACCTTTCATTTCATCAACAAATGATGTTCTTTGGTTTTGACAGTACTTAAGTTCTCTTTCGTAACCTTTTTCCTCGTCAAAATAAAATATGCCAGTAGACTTTATAGATCTCGATAGTGGTGTTTTACCACCTTTTAAATAGTAAATTCTATCTTTAATTTCCCACTCGTTTGCAGGCTTTAATCTTTCTCTTGCTTTTGGTTCTTCAATTACAGGTTCTTCAAAAAATTCTGTAACTACTTCTTCCATTGTTTCAATTTGAGGTTCTACCTCAACTTTCTTTGTTTTCTTTGCCATAATATAATATAATATAAATTAATAAAATAAAGGGTCGAGGCTGAAGCCCCGACTCCTTAATAAATTGTGCTTACTTCATTAACATGAAATTGTTAGCACCTTGTGTAACTAAACATCTTTCAGATAACATGTGAACTTGCATTGCATCTAAAGCAGTCGTAGAAGCTCCAACCGAACCAGTAGTCCAAGTTTTCATTTTTCTGTTGTCAGTCTGCGAAGCTCTATAACGAACATGTAAGAAAGGTCTTTTAAGATTCTTCCCTAATTGTTGGTCATAAACTGTTGAAGTTCCAGCTGGGATAATTACCCCTCTGATTGCATCAGCAGCGTTAGCAGCGTTAATACCACCTCTTGTTGCTAAGTCATTCAAGTATCTGAAGTCAGACTTATAAAAGTCATAAGAACCTCTTCTGAAACCAGAGAAACCTAAGTTTAATGCCATATCTTCTTCGTTGTCAAATACTCCGTAAGAAGTACCACCAGCTCCGTAAGAATTCATAGAAGCTAACATGTCATCCATTGCTAACGAAGTAGCTCTGTTTACAAACATCATGTTTTCTTCAATAGCACCTTGCTTATCAAACTCAGCTAAGATAGCATCAAATTCAGCTAAATCAGTTGCAGCGTTAACACCAGTGATTCCAGAAGTTAAATTACCTCTTGACTCAATAGCAGCGAACAAACCTTCAGTACCAACTAATTCATCGTTACCAGCTATAACACCTCCTAAGAAAGTATCAACAGCATTAGTATTAGAACCTTTAACACCTTCTAACATCGCCATCTCAACGTAATCGTTAAAACGAGCTCTTGTATCAGCTTCAGCTTTTAAATACCATAAGTAACCTGATTGACCTTCTTCACCAGTAATCTCAACCCAACCAATTCTAGATGCATCAGAACCTGATACTTCGTAGTAATCTTTTAAGATAATTGGCTTATTTGAGAATGTTTTAAAGTCTGGCTCGTTAGCGCCTCTTGACTCTACAGTTGCAGCAGCAGCGGCGTTGTAACCAGTACCTTTAGCATATTCAGAACCATAAACCAATATAGTTGTAGCTAAGTTAGTTGTAAGCGCTGCAATTGCAACACCGTCGTAAGGAGCTACGGTAACATCAGCACCTGAAATTGCTGTAACTAAACATTTAACAGTTACGTTAGCGTTTGATACAATAACTGTATCGTTTAATCTAATACCGTGAGTTGTCATACCAGCTTCAACTAAAGTTGCACTAGAACCAAAGTTCCCGTCAATATCAGATTGAATAGTTATAACGTTCTCCGCATCGATATCACCTTTATAAGAAAGGTGTAATCTACCTTGCTCAGACCAAATAACTTGGTCAGCAGTCATAGATTCTTCAGCTCCTACTTTTGAAAGAAATCCTGAAATAGTTCTCGGTCCGAAAACTTCAGCTTCTTTTTCCATAAGATCTGGTAAATATTGTTGTGCCCAACCAGTTGAACTGTTTAGGTCCAAGTAGTTAGTCGATAGTGTTTGAGCTACTGGAGCTGGTACACTATTTAGGCTTCCGCCTGGAGTAATTGCCATAATTGTAAATTTTTAATTTTTATTTTTTGTTAATTTTAAATTTGAAATCAGCGGAGTTGTCTCCTAAAGCTTTTACAGTTATACCACCAGCACTAACAGCGCCATGTGATTGTCTAGGGCTCATATCTATGTTTTTAGCATTTTCAACACTATTTTTCATAGCATCAGCCTGACCTTGTTCGTAAAAGTGTTTAGCGATAGCATCAGCATTCATTGCTGTGTAAAGTGATTTATGATAACCTTGAGCATCTGACATTTCATTATTTTCATTCAAGAACTTCTTGACAAAATTATTAATGTCTACCTGAGTATCCTTAACCGCTCCAGCATTGTTTACGTTGTATCTAAATTTCTTATCCCCGACCTCGTATTCAAAACCTTTGAATTTGTCGTTAAAAACCTGCTCGGTTTTATTTAAGAAAGTAGATTTTTGTTTATCTGCTACCTCTTTGTTACTCGCTTCTTCCTTGTTGTACCTATTAAAGAAATCAATTGCTTTTTGTTGGTCGTCAGTTAATTTAGACCCAGCTTTAATTTCTTCATAGTATTTGGATTTGTTCTCTTCCAGTTGAGTTTTAGCGTTCGCAACTTGCTCTTTTAACGCTAGTTTTTTTCTTCGTATTTCTCTATCGTCGTCTACGTCTTCGTCGAATGAGAATTGATCTTCCAAAAGGAAGTTAATTTCTTCTGCGTTTAAATGAGGTTTAGTTTGCTTGTAATGCTCATACAGTATATCTTGATTATCCATCTCACTGTAGTCTTTGTTAAGCTTAACATAATCATTTAAATCACCACCAGTTTCATTCATAAAGTTAACTAACTTCTGAATGTTTTCTGGTAAAGGCTCACCAGTCTCCATAGACTCTTTTATAGCTTCAGCAGCTTCAGTAGCTACCTCTTCAACTTGTTCTACAGTTTCATTAGTAATCTCTTCTAATGCTGGAGTCTCTTGTTTTTCCACCTCTTGTGCTTCAGCTTCAGGTTTAACTTCTTCAACTGGTTTTTCTTCTGGTGGATTGTTTAAATCAACCTTTGTAACTGTTGGTTCGACAGCTTCAGCTGGTTTATTCATTTTTGCTGCAACCTTAGTAACGTTACCTTTTGTTTCGTTACCGTCTGGTTGTTTTGCTTCTTTTTTCTTTACTTTAATTTTGCCAGTTTCGCTATCAGCGATTGGCTCTTCTTTTTCTGCCATAATATAATATAATAATAGTTAATAATTTTACTTAGGACCAAATGCTCCTAAACCGAACTCGCCACTCATTATATCATTACCTGAGGACTCAAACTTTTTAGGTGGTTTCTTGTTTAATCTTTGGTCTATAAGCTCACTTTGTTGCGATGCTTGCATTTTTGTTCTTTCGTCTTTACGATCTTCTTTTCTTGTATCTTTCATATCAACCTCCTCCATGTTCATTTGTTGGAGTTTCACATTGATTTCGAACTCCATTTGCATAAGCTCTTTCTTAATCTCAGCTTCTTCTTGCATTTGTTGAGATTTCATCTGACCCTTCATCTGCTCTAATTCAATATTTAATTGATGAGCTGCTTGTGCTTTTTGGGTTTCAGCTTCTGCAGCCGCTTTTGAAGCCTCTGCTTGAGACTTACCTTGAGCCTCTGTCATCTCAAGTTCTTGCTTTTGCTTTAATTCTGCTTTTTTCTTTCTAGTAATCTTAAGCATTTGATTAGCTAGCTTAATGTTTCTAATATTTCTTAAATCAATAGCATCTTCTAAATCTATTGATCCTTGCTGTATAGATGTTTGTATGTTATTTTCTAACATTTGTTTTTCTTCATCATCTGGTGCTAACTCTAAGAATATTCCAAAATCGTATAAGTGTAACTCTGCCATCTCTTTTAATGTAGCAACATTATGAACGCCTATAGATTGTATGAAAGCATCTTTTGTTGGAGAATATTCTAGTATATCAGATATTCTTAAAGATAATGATTCGGCAACTTCTGCTGTTAAGAACATACCACTCTGTAAGATATGTCTTGTAGCTACATTTGAGTTTGCTGCAGCCATTTTTTGTATACCAACTAATGATTTAGCGTCTGGTGTGGAAGCATCTCTAGCTTCGTTTAAACCAGTTGTATCCCTAATCATTTGTAAATAGTAGTTGTAAGTATTGATTAACCCCTGCATTTTATTAGCAGCAGCACTACTATTAG
>Ga0208643_1001388_pt1 | contig 13525 bp, 20 predicted proteins | sample VirMetDEL_Nov_12_FD_184516 | JGI IMG/M metagenome (GOLD analysis project Ga0208643, IMG submission 184516) | Aqueous microbial communities from the Delaware River and Bay under freshwater to marine salinity gradient to study organic matter... | ecosystem: Environmental > Aquatic > Marine >... | reverse complement strand
TCAAAATGAAAGCATCAGGAATCGCAAGAATCGGTAAAGACGTTGAAGTACGCTACTCACCTAACGGTAACGCATTTGCAAACATTAGCTTGGCATTCAGTTATGGAACAAAACAATCAGACGGTAAACGTGCAACGCAATGGGTAGATGCGACACTTTTCGGTAAACGTGCTGAATCGCTTGCACCGTACTTAAAAAAGGGTGGTCAGGTTGTTGCTTATTTGACAGATGTCAACGTACAAACTTATGAAAGCAAGTCAGGTCAAGGTGTGAAACTTGTCGGCAAAGTTGATGATTTAGAGTTAATTGGTGGGAAAGTAGAACAATTACCCCAACCAGTTGCACAAGCAAAACCTGTTGAGCTTGCTGACATTGAAGATGATTCAATTCCATTTTGAGGTGATGTATGAACGCAAATAATAAACAAATTGGTGGCAACCACTATAAAACGTCAATAGAACCTTGGGATGCAATTTTAAGTTGGGACCTGGGCTATTTAGACGGGTCAGCAGTCAAGTACTTGTCTCGGTGGCGTAAAAAAGGTGGGGTAGATGACTTGCGTAAAGCAGTTCATTTTATAGAAAAGTTAATAGAAGTGGAGATTGCAAATGAGAAAAGCTAGAGACAGACAACCGATAATTGATTATTGCAATAAGCCTAGAACTTCAAGGGATATTATGGCTACCTTTGTTTTAAGTAGCGGAGTAGCTCATTGCATTTTGAATCAGCTTATTCAACAAAAGCTAATTATGAAAGGGAAAAAAAGCATTGGTAAATCAATGAAATGGATGTACATTACACCTGATAAGCAACAGTTGTTACATCAATCAGACGATATGCCGATGGGTAATTTGTTAGAACTGTTACCCGCACATGACCCTTTTGGTTGGACAAAAGGCAACCGCCATGCTAGATGACATCAATGGTTACAAAGGTCTGTTTTCCTCAATTATTAAACAAGCAATATTTGACTCAATGATGGTTCAAGACAGGTCAAGTAAAAAACTGAACCCAATTGCAGAAAGTGCTTTTGAGTTTTTGTTTAGTGATGACGTTGACCTATACTTACATTTTTTAGATATTGATAAAGACTACTTTCAAAAAAACACTATTAAACAAATGTTTGACAAAAAAACAACTGGACACGTTATAACTGAGGTTAAAAGGCGTCAATTTAGAATAAATTACAAGAAATGGGTGCAAGAAAAAAACAAAAAGCTAATCTTTATGGCTACCTATAAAGTTAATCGCAAATGAAAAAGGCAATAGTTACCCTTGCAAAAGACAGGTCTAAAGTTATCCAAATGGTAACACAAGCACCAGATGGGTATGTAGTTGAGATAAAACAAGCAAATAGAACTGTCGAGCAAAACTCGCTGTATTGGACTGCCGTACACGAGATAGCAGAATCAACATTTTTAAACGGCAAGGCATTTACCCCTGAAGTGTGGCATGTATATTTCAAACAGAGGTACTTGTCTGGTCGCATGATTGAACTACCGAACGGTCAGTTAATTGAAGCTGACGCAACCACTACCGAGCTTTCCAAAGAGGAATTCTCGGACTTTGTTAATGAAGTACTATCCTTTCAGGAACACAACAGATGAAACTCTTAGCCATAATCCTTTTATCTTTATCAGCAACAGCCGTTTACGCTGCTTGCTCCACTTCTATGGTTACAGTCAACGGTAAAACAATTGTTTGTACAACTTGTTGCGCTGGTACGTTTTGTAACACTATTTGCAATTGAACCCTGTTAAAACTCCTCTGGGTGAGATAATAGATTCAAGCTCAGAGGAATGGCGAGCATGGTGTGAGGCTCGGCACGTTCTTAAACTACCCCGACTTAATGACCGTCAGCTTTACATAGAAGCCGTTACCAAAGTTCGTGGTCAAAAAGCCTCTCAAACATTACAGGATAATATCCGTGTCCTCTGGAATCTATCGAAATCCTAAGTTGCTTGCCATGGCACGAGATTGCCCTGTGTGTATGCATTGCGGCAAAAGTAACCACGATGATGTAGTAGCGGCTCATAGCAATCAGCTACGTGACGGCAAAGGCAGGGGCTTGAAAGCACATGATTATCGGATTGCATTTTTGTGCTACGTTTGCCACCTAGAACTTGACCAAGGTAAAGACATGAGCAAACAGGAACGAATTGAGATGTGGGAAGAAGCGCACCGCAAAAGTATCGGTTGGCTTTGTGAATCTATGAGGCTAATTGTTAAATGAAATGCCTATCTAAAGATTGTAAAACCACATCTTTGCTCATGACCGTTGAGTTATGTTACCCGTGTTCTAGGATAATTGAACAGGGTAGGCGTGAGTGGGTAAACCTGACAGACGTGGAGATAGCACAAGCCGTAGGCAGTCCACTTGATGAAGTGTATTTAGCTGATTTTCGTAAAGTGATAGAAAAACTAAAGGAGAAAAATACATGACTGACTTACGACAAGCCGCTGAGATGGCGTTGGATGCGTTGAAAGATATGAACTGTGGTTGGAAATATATCCGTGAAAGTCATGGGGATTTATACGGGGTTGGATGGGATCGGGCGCAAGGAAAAGCAGATGACGCTATTGAAGCACTACGCCAAGCACTCTCACAGCCTGAGAAATCACAAACGGCAGGATATGCAAAAAAAATAGAGCAGTTAATTAAAGAGCGTGATGAGTTACGCCAAGCATTAGCACCCCCCCAACCGTGAGTGGGTAGGTTTAACCAATGATGAAATTGATAACTTAAATTTATCAAATAAGATAAAAATTAAACAATTGATTTTGCTTATTGAAGCCAAATTAAAAGAAAAAAATTTATGTCGATAGAATCTCAAAACGTAAACATATCTTAATAACGTGTACACACAACGTACATACATACATATACAAATATATAACTTAGTTTATTAACTGATATACTTTCCGAAATGTGGCGAATCGTTGGGTGTCAGCGCCCCAATAGTTTTTTATTTATTCTCAGCCAATCGTGCTTTATCGAGGATTCGCCACACCACACACAGCATTGAACACGCCAATAAACCGTGCGCCCGATTCTAGCGTCTGTGGCGTGTCTTTGATGGAGTAGGTAGGCAAGTCCCTTTCTAACTCTCTGCAAATAGCCCTAGAGGTCTCTGAGCCGCTTGGCAACGCGCAACCGTTCAATAGCACTACGGTTATCACCATCAGCCCTGCGAACCCTATCCGCCAAGTCCTCAATTGTCCTTGCTTGTGCATTATCAGCCTCTCTCATGTCGTTTTCTGCTGAGTCATAACCTTGCTTACGACCATAGGCGTAAATCGCTAGAGCGCTCAATATAGCGCCTGTAGCCGCAATGATGTAACCTTTGAACTTTAGCCAGATTGCCATACACCAGTCCTCATTTGCGTTGCCATTTCTTGTGCGCGATTAGGTGTTTGTTGCGCCCATAATGATTCCAACATATTGTCTGCCGCACCATCATAGTTGCCAGCTTCAATTAGTCTGAGAGTATTTTTAAATTGCCTTACTCCGTGAACGCCCATTTGAAATGCCATGTTTAACAAGACTGCTTGCCGTGGCTCATCAAGAGTCTTAAAGAACGGTAAATAATGTGTAAGGCTTTCATAGACCCCAGTTATGTCGTTTGAAAGCAAATACTCCGCTTCGTCTTTTGTGATGCCACCGTTCTTTTCTTTGTCAATGAGCCGACCATATCCAATCGTTAAATATCCAAGCGAATCTTTATAAGCGTGGCTAACAAAACCCTCATGCCTTCTAAGTTGTTTGGTCGTTTTGGCTATCAAGTTTTGATTGCTTGATAACGCGAGCGATTGGAGAGGCAACGATGCAGATGATGGCAATGAATCTAAGGATTTCGTCACCGACTTGGGTTGTGACTTGTTCGGGGAGAACAGAGATAACAGTTGCGACAGCATTAGGAAACGCCTCCAATAAAGTAAGTATTGCACCACCAATTATAGACAAACGTACAGACCACCATTTAGACCAATCTTTTGCATTTTCTACTAGCATATTTTTTGCCCTCGAAAATAAGCGTGACCGTCTAGCACGGCACACAATTCAGGCTGAATTAAACGCCCGTCAACAATAGTCAAAACAGCAAACCCGCTACAATGGTTGGCTGGGTTATTTTCCCCATAAATCATGTGGTCACCGTCAGTTTCGGCTAACGTTCCTGTGTCTACACCCCACCTTGTCCCGTTATAGTCAGAAACAATCGTAGCTTGCAAACGATGTAGATGCCCACTTATAAGATTTGTCCCTGATTTCAGCGCATTGGAATAAGTTGCGTGTATGCCGTTGTGCCAGCGATGTTTTATCATCGTGTTGCGGTTTATCATTACGGACATACAAAACAGCCACCTTGGAAAATGGTCTTTTAGACTAAACCCTGCGACACCTTCAAACTCAGGTGCAAGGTTAGCCAACTTAGATTCATAGCGCATGTCGTGATTTCCGAGGGTAAAAATACACTTAGCATTACCTGCGACCTTTTCAATCTCGCCAAGTCTGTCAGCAACAGACTCTAATTCTTCTTTAACTGTTGGTGTTTTAACAGTTGCCCAAGATGCTTTAGGGTAGCGGGATATTGAAGCCCCATCAAATGCGTCACCGTTCATCACAACGATTTCTGGCTTATGTTTTTTTATGAGTTTAACAAATGCTTGGTGAGCTGTGCTGATTTCATCAGGCCAATAATGCGCGTCTGACGCTACAAAAATAGTTGCGTTTTCAATGTCAACATCCATTCGTGACATATAGTCTCGAACGTAATAGTCTTGAGCATTGTGATGAGAAGATATTAAGCGAATCTTGTATTTATTTTCAAGATTGCGTCTTCTATTATGAATATTGCGAACATCAATACCAAGTTTTTTACTAACTAAAGTAGGTGATTTTAATTCGTTCCAAAGTTCTATAAATTCATAATCTGTTAACCGTTTCATGAAGACCCTTTAACGTTTTAAGAAGCCTTCGATGACAACAGCGGTCACCAAACCGACAACAATCCAAATGAGTTTATCTACTAGTCTAAACACAGCACCACGGCTAACGGTGATTTTTTCAATATCAGCAACACGGTCTTCCATATTTAATTGACGCGCATCGTATGTGTCCATGCGGTTAAATAGCGTAATAATTCGTTCTTCCATCCTTGCTAAAGAAACGACTGCTTCACTTAGCTTGTCAAGTTTCTGCTCTATGCGTGCAAGTCGTTGCTCTTCCATATATGTATCCAACCAAGATTTGTTATTAATAACATAAGTTTAATTTAATTTATGCGAAATACTTAGCTTTCTAATAACTTGTTTTGACTTGCAAGTAATTGACCTGTTGTCGCATTGGCTTGTACCATTTCATTGCGGAAAGACTCCACCGCTGCGCCTGTATGCCGTTGTTGCTGACTGTTTTCAATAGTAAGAATAGGCATCCACGCAATAGCGCATCCGTACTCGTCTATCTCTTTTCCTGTGTTGGGATTATTGCCACGTAATTGAGTAAACCACGCACACTTCATCTGTATGCAGTCTTTCTTAATAAGTGGGCAAAATGTGCCTTGTTCTAGCTTCATGTTTTTGTGCAGATAATTACGTCAACATACTGAACGGCTAAATCAAGGCTGTGTGTGTGCGCTGTGCCACCGCCAAGTGCAGATGTTGTACCTGATACAGAAATAGAGTGAGCGTGGTCACCGACACCGTTAATGCTAATGCCAGTCAAAGCAGAACTTAATGCTGCGTTATTTTGAATAAACCCCCTACCATCAGGCAACGATGCGCCAGAAGAACCTGCATCAAAAGCTGTACTTCTCCCGTTGGCATGGGTATGGCTTGGGTCGTTAACAGTATGGCTGTGAGCGCCAGCATTGCCAGTTGAGCCACCTCCACTAAAGGTATGGGTATGACTTGGTATTTGGTCTGTTGTAAGTGTCGTATCGCCAACGTTTTGCGAACTAAAGGCTGTTGTAAAGTTAACTGAACCACCAGAACCAGCAGTTCCAGTAATAACACGTAAAGCTTTATTGTCGTGAGTCGTATCTTTTGTCCAACCAACAGGCGCAGAGGTTTGTTGAAATAACATCTTTGTGCCACTTGCAAACGCGTCTAGCAGCCTACCGTCAAGCGTAGATGCACCAGACAGCGCAGATGTACCTGTTACCGTTAAATTGCCACCAACGGTTAGACTATCACCCGCGACACCTGTTTGAAAGTCTTTTAACTGAGCCATCAACTCGCGAAAAGCGTTATTAACAAGACCAGGGGACATGCCTTCTGCGATATTAATGCCGTCTATATCGGTGTTGCCTGATGCCGTTGCATCAAACTCTGATATTTTTGTCTTTGCCATTATTGTTCCAATCCAAATACTGCACCGTAACCAAGATTAATTGCCTTGCGTTGCAACTCTTTATTCAATGGTTCTAAAGATGTCTCGCTTGCCTTTGCCATTAAACGACTAGCTAACTTAGGGTCTAACATTGCGCTGACCAATAATTCACGTATCTTGTCGTCTGTGCCATTGTAAAGCCAGTTCATAGGAGCCGCTACCTTTTGCAATACAGACGGCACTTCACCAAATATCTGTTTGCCAATAATTCCACCAATCACATTAGCGGTAGACATATTCTTAAACGTGTCAGAGCCAGGCATTTTGGTAGCTCGATTCAAGACGCCTTCATCTAAGTCTTTAGCAATCTTGTCCAATACAGCTATTTGCGCTTTAGATAAACCCTCAAAGTTCTTACCTTCCTTCGCCGCGCGTATGGCTCTTGCAAAAGATGGCTGAGAAAGGAGAAAACTGCCAGGGTTTTGCGGGTCAGGTATTGTGCTAATGACTCGTGACCTAAAGTCTTGCGCCGCGCTCATGCTTTCAATGCCCTTGCTCATACTTGCGTATTTGCGTAAATAGTCTTGGTAGCCAGGGGCGGCAGATTCTATAACATCATCAACAGATTTGATAATATCGTTGAGTTCTTTACGTGACACTTTATACGCTGACGAGGATGGGCCGCCTTGACCTGATTTGTCTAATAACCCACGTTCCATAGCCCGTAGGTCTTTACGAATCTCATACAAGTCTTGTGGCGTGTTAGCTCGTTTTATATCTTGGTAAGCATCTTTAACAACGGCTTGAACAGTACTACGCTTACCTTGTGGCGATTTTAAAATGCTATTAACTTGTCTGCCCACTATTAAATCAATTGCCGATTTAAAAGTAACTGGGTCAACGTTAGATTGTGCGAACGCATTTTCACGCAATGGGTCAGTAATGGCGTTGCGCCGCGCCTCTGCCGCAGTTATGTCTTCCGACTCTCTAGCCATGCGGTTAATGATATTCATACGAGCTTGATTGGCAGTAGATTGTTGCTCTGCAAATCGACCTGTCATGTCAAGACCCTTAATAGGTGTCTCGGCTGATATTAAACCTAAGTCTTTAGTAGCTTGTGCGGTAGTTGGTTGATAGCCTGGCACTTTTTGTTGATAAGATTCACCACGTCGAATAGCAGATAATGGATTTCGTGCCAAACCTGTTAACACTTCACCAGCAATTTTTTCTTGGCCAAGGTCTGTGAACGGTTGTACCATTCTCTTGGCAAGCTCTGGCGTCTTACTAGCTATCATAGAGCCGCCTGATGGAGCAATCATACCTGCGGCAAGCCCAAGACCCATCTGCGCTAATGGAGGCGCTCCACCCTCTCTAGCCGCGCCTGATGCACCCGCACCGCCAATCGCGCCCGTTGTTTGCAATCCTAAGTTCTTCATTAAAGCGGCTAACGATTCAGGAGCAAGAGTTTGTGCTAGTTTAGCTGTACCGCCAACACCAGCCATAGCTGAAGCTACGTCTTGAGATACGCGCTCAGTTGGGGTGCGTGGCTGTGGCACACCTGCCGTGTTCATTAGGTTTTGTAAAGACTGACTAGCAGGAGGAATGTTTGTCCCAGCAATCATATTGATAAGCTGATTCATTGCATCGCCAGCCATCATTGGAATGGCAGACGCCCCTGTAACTGCTGCGCGACCCGTTAACCCTGCTTGCCGACCAACTTGCGATAATAAACTTGGGTCTGGCGCAAACTCGTCTTTAGGGTAAGAGATGCTGATGCCAGGCGCTGACTCGGTAACAGTTTGACTTTGTTGGTACAGCCTAGCGGCTTGCTTGTTAATCTCATCTTGACCCATACTAGCGGGGAAAGCTACTTGCCCAACATTAGGAATTTTTACGATAATTTCTTCCATTATCTTTCCTCTACTTTGCCCGTTGCAGGATTAAAGACCTTGGTCTTAGGCTTTGCTGTAGATTGTTTTTCAGCTATGCCAGCTTTCTTTTTCATAGCTTCGGTTGCAATAGCTCTAGCCTCTCGTTTTTGTTCAATAACGGCATCAGAATCGCCTACCTGTGGGAAATAGAGACGGAATTCAGCTTCCATTTCATCTTTACCAATGACAGCACCTGACTCGCTACGTAATTTAGACCGAATCCAATCATCTGCAGCTTGCTCGTATTTTTGCGTGTCTTTAGACTGCACAGTTCTCCTAAAAGAATCACCGACAAATGGCATAGCACCAGCCAAAGCAGACCCTACCTGCGGGTATTCGCCCTTATCTTCTAGTGGGTCAATAATCTTTGTAGCGGCTTCCATGCGGTCATAATATCCAACCGAGCTTTCTTGTGTGGCAGTTGGCTTAAAATCTTTTGGAGCACCTGCGCCAACATCGGAAATAACGCGTCCTGTGTTTAAATCTACAATGCGTTGCACAGGTTGACCATTTTCTTGGACTGTAACTAATTGAGGATTTACATTAGCTTCACCAACAAAATTAGGGTCTCTAGTAACTTGCCCTGTTTTTGGATTAAAAATTGTTCCAGTTTTCGCATCAAATTGTAAATTAACAGATGGCGCAGACTTAGGTGTTGTAGATTCTAATGCCTTCATAATAGCCCCCACTTTTTCAGGGTAGGCGACAGCCAATTGACGCATCATGTCATAGTTAATCTTACCGCCTTGTATAGCGTTTGGTAATGCTTCTTTAAACGCTTTTTCGGCTTCTGTAGCTTGCATCATTTGCTCAAACTCACGACCTTGCAATGCCTGTTGTTCAGCGCCTTTAAGTGATTCTTGATACCCACCAAGCCCTGCCATACCAGCTTGCCCTAAAACTTGACCCGTGCCAACAGGTTGAAAAGATGGCCCACTTGCCATTAAGCCCATTAGACCAGCCTGTAACAAACCTGAGTTTAATGCACTTTTTTGAGCCGTTTTATAATCTTCTTCACCGAGCAGACTTTGTAAATAATTAGCCATGTCGTTGCCTTTATAGTAATGAAATAGGTCTATTAGCAGAGCGTCTACGAGAGCCTTGCTGTTGATATAACTCTTCTAGCGGGTCAGTCATAGCGATAGCTTGCCCTTTCCTAATTGATGGTGCAGACATATCGTCTTGTGGCTGTTTAGTCCCACCCATCTTTCCTAACATAGGCGCTAAACTTGAAAATGAATCTAATAGCCCTGCCGTTCCCGTTTCCGCAAGAACAGGCGCTACGTTACTTGCAACTAAATGAGGTGCAGCCCAACTTGCTGTAGAGGGCAACGCGGCAGATGCAAATTCAGGCAATAAGCTAGAGGTAATCGTTGATTCTAAGGCAACAGGAAATGCTTGCGCCGCACCACCCGCCGCGCCACTCGCCGCACCGCCAGCACCGCCAGCAACTCCGCCCAAACCGCCACCAATTCCACCCGTAATACCACCCATAAGCGCACCCTGCAAAGGGTCGCCTCCCGTGAGTGCAGATGTGCCACCACCGATTGCCGCGCCAATTAATACAGGTTCTAATCCACTCATACGTTACCCCAATAATCCAAGACCAGCACCCGCCGCCGCACCAAGCCCACCGTAACCCTCTGGAGCTAATGCCGCACCCGCCGCCGCACCTGATAATGCGCTACCGACTCCACTTTTATAAATGGGTCTCGATGTTTGCGAACCCATTGGTGCACCATAAGCGGCAGACAAGTAAGATTGAAGTGCTGAGTAAGGCGCGGCTTGTTCAAAGTTAAATCGTTGCATCGCATCACCCAATGCCAATTCTTGATAACCTTCTTGCATTTGACCTAAATCAATTAAGCGCTGAATGTCTGCATAATCTTGAGATGCCATGTCGGGTGACATACCCGCCGCTTGTAATTGGCGCTGATAATCTTGAGCAGTTGTTTGACCTAAACCACTTGCCGCGCCCAATTGTGTTTGCAACGATTGGTTAGACAATTGACCAAGGTTTTGAATAGCGTTTTCTTGCAAGCCACGCTCTTGACCGTAATTTTGGTAAGCTAAGTTACCAGCCGTATCAGTTAGCGCTTGAGCATATTGTCCCATTGCACGGTCTTGCAAGTTACCCATCGCGCCTGAACCGTAACGCCCTGCCTGTGATGCTTGAGAATTAAGTTGTTGAATCTGGTCTTGAAACTGTGTTTGTGCGCCACGCGTAGCAGCGTCAAATGCCCCGCTAAAGAACGGATTGCCACCAAGGTAACCACCTGTAGCTGTGTTAGCAGTCAACCCCATAGCGGGGTTATACGCGGCTCGGTTATAAATGTCACCAAACGCACCTGTAGCGGGGTTGATTGCCGTCTGTAAGTTACCGACCACGTTTTGTGCGCCAGCAACAAGTGGCGAACCCGCTAAAGCTCGCTGTTGTGCCATCTGCATACCTTGTTGCGTCATGTCTGATGCGCCAACGTAGGTCTGACCAGGGTAGAACTGAGTTGGCCCAGACTTGTACAAGTCTTGCGCTTCTTGCAATCCATACTGCACGTAAGGTGCAATTGTCGGGTCTAACTCCGTCTTAACTGTCTGCGTACCGCTTGAACTAGGACTACCGCCCATAATTAATCTCCTTCGCCCAACTACGGGGCTTAAAACCTAACTTTGGGGCAACCTTTGACCAAGCTGGTCGCCATGAATCAAATGTAATTCTTTCGGCATTAGCCGATTTAGCAATCTCTTCTACCTTCTCAAACCAAACCTCAATATCGCCTTGCAAACTACCCGATGCACACCACACATGGAACGCATTGTTAACCGTTACGCCAACAATAAAACCGACTGTATAGTTATCTTTATTTGCTAACCATAAACCTGCTTTGTTATTTACTAAACTTGCGTACACGTCTTCAGGTATCCAAGGCTCTTGGGTCTTTTTTAACAAGTCACACAAGCCACCCCTAACGTATACCCAAACGTTCCTAATTTCTTGTGGCTGTACATATACAAACTTCATGCAACCACCACATACGCATATTGCTTATCAACATCTGTGTTCGCCCAATGATTGATTGTAGCTTGTCCGTTCGTCTGATTGGTGATATATACATTACTGTATGCTTGCGGAGCTATATAACTCATTTTAGCAATAACGGCAGGTATTGACGGTCTAGGTATCACAACGTCAGCAGGGAAGTTCTCTAATACTATTGTGGTTGCGCTAACGTAACCAACTATCTCTACGTAATCGTTTTCTTCAAGCTCTAAGTAAGTATTAAGAACTCCCACAACATGTGATGGTTCAGTTGCTGACTTTCTAATTGGCATAAAAAACTTTCTTGCACTTTCAGGAACGTCTATTCCATTCACTCGATACCAAATGTCTGCAAATTCCACTACATTAGATAAACTACTTAGCAATAAAGACACAAATACATCATATACACCAGCATTGCGAACATTTAACCGTGTTGTGTCACTTATATATATGCCACTTGAAACCATTGTTGAATCAAACTCAACGATGCCAACTACGCCAGCACCCGATGCTAATTGCCCTGTATTGTTACTAAACTCGCCATATGGGGCTGTATCTGCAAACGCAGAACCTGACGCGGGTAATAATATAATCTTACTGTCTCGACTAATAAGTGGGTCATACAACGTAGTCGTGGTCGCGTTACCCGTTGCAAGCGTAACAAGACCTGTGTTATTGGTTTTGCCAGTTAACACGCCATTCATAACCTCTGCTACTTCGCGCGGTGACCCGCCCTGCGGAGGCAACCTTCTAAACATTATCTATTGCTCACAGATTGAGTCTCAACGTCAACAGCCATAACATTGCTCCAAGTGCCAGTTGGTACTATTTTAAACCTATGATAGCGACCTACAGACCTTAACGGCACTCTGTTTTCAGTACTAGCGGGTAATTGGCTACCAAATACAACATCTGCATCTAATCGGTTACGTGACGCCACAGCAACGCTTGCAGAACCCTCATCTACCTGTGGATAAGCTAGTTTTGCAATGCTTTGCATACCGTCTTGTATGTCACCTGTAATAATCTCGGCTGGCATAGGTGTACCACCAAACAATATGATTTTATCGTTACGCACACCCGATAAGATAGCTTTGCCACCCGCCCATAATCGAGAATCTAATGATGCAGGAACACTCTCTATGCCACCATATATGTTTAGTTGCTCAAGTGTCGTGCCTGTTGTCGTGCTAGGCGCGACATAATTGCAAGTTGTGACTCCATGTGACCAACCGTTGACCTTCCAGTTATATATTAAAAAGGATAAAGACCCACTAGTATTAGGGTAAACCCATATAACAATTTGTCTCTCAGGGTCGATAGTGGCGCTCATTTGATTTAATGTGCTTTCTACTACGTCATTAAAGAACCATCTGTCTACCTTTTCGCTACCAATGCTCATAATAGCCGTGCCATCACACACGTAAAACCCGTCAGACGATAAGAAATAAGTTTTATTCTCATACTGAGCAACGGAGTTTGGCTCGTAGCAACCAAGGGTTTTAGAAAGTGTGTCAAACTGAAAGAATAATGGTGCGCCAATGTATGACATACGCACAACAGATTTTTCAAGCAGGACTAATCCAAACTCACCGCCCGTAATGGCTTGAATGTTGCCACCGTCAGGTATTACTTGGAAGTCTGATTGTGATGTTGCCCCCGCAGTCCAAAGTGTTTCATTGTTAATATCTGACCAATAAATTTTATTTGGCTCGCTCGTATTTCGACTAGCCACAACAAAATCCCGTACAACTGTTACATAAGACGCAACAGGAGCATCGGCTGATAAGTCAGCCCAATTAGTAGACGTTCCAATTACCCACGACTGTAGTTTGTTTTGACCGTTAGCCCCAATTAAGGTGTTGCCAAACTGTATAAAGTTCCATCGTGTTGTTGATACATAGTCAGTCAGAACTGTAGCCACTAAGTACGAAACATTATCTAAGTCTAAATTGTTAGGATTAAACTTGTAGATTCTATTTTCGCTCGCTGCGAACAATTGAACCGTGTCACCGAACTTGCCCGCAATGGTTGTCAGCAATGGCTGTGAGGCAGAGTTAGAAAAGTCTTTTACGGTTGGGAATGGCCCATACCCAGATTGTTTTGGGAATACATTAAATGCTTCTTGTAAAGCACCCGTTAACCCTGGCTGGTCTGGTAGCCACTCACCTAGAACTAACCGTTTCGTAGCCATATATTTGTCCCTTGTGGCAATACAGACCAATT
>Ga0208643_1001386_pt1 | contig 13558 bp, 37 predicted proteins | sample VirMetDEL_Nov_12_FD_184516 | JGI IMG/M metagenome (GOLD analysis project Ga0208643, IMG submission 184516) | Aqueous microbial communities from the Delaware River and Bay under freshwater to marine salinity gradient to study organic matter... | ecosystem: Environmental > Aquatic > Marine >... | reverse complement strand
CACACTTCCGTTGCGCACACAGGTGATAAACAGAATACATGCTTGGTTAAGTCGCTTCATTCCACATAACTGGATTCCCTTTTAGAAACCGACCGCATCCCGATAGTGCATCTGCTATAAGTAATGAATGACGTATCAAAAGCGAAAGAGACAAAAATGCCCAAGATCAAAGTGAAAGACGCCGAACTCAACGATTGCGACTTCCATGAAGTGCTCGACGCCATCGCGGGGCAATCACATCTGGTTCGTATTGGACATTATGGCAATGCACTTCGCAGTTTCTATCTGGTTACAGTGAACAAGCTGCCCGAGGACTTCTATAGCTTCACGGAGACGGAATGTTTCACGACAAAAACGCCATATCTTAACGAAGAAGGCGTCGAGTGCGGTATGAATGTTAGCATTGATCTGGGCGCGCTTAAAAAAGAAGCCTTCTTTGACGATCTGACCAGCGCAATGTTCTACGCCCAGAAGTTCATCACGAAATACGCCGTCAAACGCTGCGCTCTGGAGGGCTGAAAAATGGCATTTCCAAAAGACAGATGGATTTTGGAGATGATACGCCGGCGGTATCTGATCGCGCGCGAGGACGGCTCTGTTCTGCGCGCGAAGAAGGCCGACAGCAAAGGCGTCGTTGATGTCACTAAGGGCTACGGCGTCGTGGTTCAGCAGGTGCATAAGAAGTCTGGTCGTGTCTATTTCAACGTCAGTTTTATGGGCGTGCGTAAGTCAGTTCTGACAAACCGCGTGGTCGCACTGCGTTTCTACCCTAACCCGAACAATCTGCCCCAGGTGAACCACAAAGACGGCGACAAAGAGAACAACGTCAAAGACAACCTCGAATGGGCAAGCGGCTCTGAAAACGAAAAGCATGCGCACCGCACCGGTCTCAAGTCAGGCCGCGGCACAGCAAATGCGAACAGCAAACTGACCGTCGATGATGTCCTGACGATCAGAGCGTCCGCTGATCCCGACACAGCCCTTGCTGAGCGCTTTGGCGTCTCGCGTTCAACCATCACCAATGTAATCAAGAGGAAAACTTGGGCTCATGTCTGAAACACCACAACAGCAGACCAAAGACAGCTTTGAAATCACATTACGGTTCGCTGGTAATGAAATCATCGGCATGTCGGTTAGCAGCGAAAGCCGCACCAAAAACATGATCTTCTTCGGCATCTTCGCCCTGATCTTTCTGATGGTCGCAGTTGGTGAGATGGCGCCGGGTATCGCTGATGCCTATGCCATTCTGTCGAGCGTGTCAGAGGAGAGCGAATGATGGATGATCAGTTGGCTGCAATGATCATGGCACACGGATGCCCTGTCTACGCACCGAAGCAAGGCACAGATGAAGGCGAAGCCCTATTCCATGCCACTAGAAGTGGGGCCACTAGCGCGGCTTGTGGTGACCGTTGGATGGAGGCCAGACGTGCGGCGAAGTTAGAATCAAAGGAGGGCGAGTGATGTTTGATTTTGTAACAGGAATGGATCGGCGCGAAACGATCCTAGATAAACTGCGGTCGCGGTCGCGCGTCAGCACCACATCATTTTACAACGATACGCCATGTTGGGAGTGGGAAGGCGGCACGTCAGGTGATGGCCGCGGTGGTGGATACGGGCGCATGTGCGTCTCTGGTCAAACAGTCGCAACCCATCTGGTCAGCTTCACGCATTACAACGGATACATTCCGGGCAAGAAGCAGGTCGATCATCTGTGCTGCAATCGGTTGTGCTGGAACCCGGCACATCTGGAACTGGTCACACATCTTCAAAATCAGCGCCGCAGAGCGGCAGCGAGGAAAGCGGCATGACGGTTCTTCTTCTTGACGCAGGATTTGGTCACGACAACGGGCATACGGTCTCGTTGCGATGTGAGCCCGGACAGGTGCATGAGGCGCTCGAGAATACACTTCTTGGATACTCCTGCTACCCACCTTCCCTACCGCGCATTCGGGCCTGTCTGGAAGCATCCGGCAGATACGACTGCACGCTTCAAACCATTTGGTTTGAAGGTCAGGCGAAGCAGCTGCGCCGATGCCTGAGTGAAATCGGCATTAATATCGGTGTTATCAACGTATGCAGATACGGCAGAGCGAAAGAAAAGTGGCTGCCGGATGATATGAACTGGATTGAAAACTAATCCGCGCGCATCCCGACACGCTGTCTGCTATAAAGTAAGTCAGTGACAACGTAACAAACTGGAGAAGAAACTATGGCGGCTTTGAAATTTACACCCGGACATGTTCGCCTTGATGTGAAGGAAGGGCGTGACCTGCTCAAGAAAGTGATTGAGCGCGGAAAGTCCGTTCAGATTACCGCAAATATCACCATTGACACCGTCTGGAGCCACGATGATGGCATCAGTCGTGAGTTCTCCGGCGATGTCACGTCATTCACCATTCTCGAGAATTGATATGACCATTACAATGGGTCTCGACATCGAGACCACAGGCTTTCTGGGGCCAGATCATCGCATCGTTGAGGTCTATCTGGGCATCTGGAAAGGTGAAAAGCTGATCTGGAAATACGAACAGCGGATCGACCCGGAGCGCTCTATGCCTGCGGAGGCGCAGCGCGTTCACGGCATCTCTAGCACAGACCTGATCGGGCAGCCAAAGTGGGCTGATGTTGCGCCGACCATTCATAAGGCGATCACCAAGGCTGAACTGATGGTCTGGCATAACGGCAATGACTTTGACGGGCCGTTTCTCGACCAGGAGTTCAGCCGGGTTGGTCTGTCTCCGATCTGCAAGACCAAGACCTCACTCGACACGATGCTCGAGGGTGTCTGGTCGACACACAACGGCAAGAAACCACGGCTCGAGGAACTGTGCTTCGCTTGCGGTGTGCCTTACGACCCTGCCCTCGCACACGCGGCCGCATATGATGTGGACCGGATGATGCAAGCGTTCTTTGAGGGGCGCAAAATGGGCTTTTTCAATCTCACAAATCAGGAGCAAGCGGCATGAACTTTCAAAAAGGCGTAAACAGATGGATTTTGCACTGCTTCGGCATGGCACCAAGCATGAACAAGACGGATCGAACGCATCGCTTTATGGAAGAGGCGATCGAACTCGCGCAAGCCTGTGACTGCTCCAAGGAAGAGGTTCTTCTTTTGGTCGATTATGTCTACGGGCGTCCGGCGGGTGAAATTCATCAGGAAATTGGCGGTGTGATGAACACATTGGCTGCTCTTAGCACCGCACATGGCATTGATATGCTGGATGCCGGTGAAGCGGAGATTGATCGGTGTTGGCTCAACACAGAGAAGATCCGTGCGAAAAACGCCGCAAAGCCTGATTTCTCACCACTGCCTGGAAAATCGGAGGACGCGGCATGATAGACCCAATGGTAGAGAAGATCGCGCAGGAAGTTTATTGCGCGATGGCGTGGGCGCGCGACGGCAGGGATTCATCTGTAAAGCGCGCGCCTCTCTGGGCTGAAGGTGGCAACAGTCACGCGCAGTTAGAGGCACGCCGTGCCGCCTCTGCCATTATTCATCACGCCAAGCAGGAAATTCCTGGTTTAAGTTCAGCTTCACACCTGCAGCAGAGGTTCAACACGGCTGCACTTGCGGTGCTCACTTACGGCGCAACCATATCCCGTCTGAAAAATATGGATCTCGCATGGTCCGAACTTCTGTCCGCTGAAATGAAGAAAGTAGACTTAGAGACGGCAAAGGAGAAGCCTGATGCCGCGTAAGAGCAACCCACGCAAGAAGACCCAGGCCCGGAAGGCCGCTCAGCCTTCCAAACAGCCCCGTCAGCGCCCGATCCCACCTTCTTCCTCACCGATGCTAGGCCTCGCCTCTGCAATGCTCTCAGCGCAGCTTATTTCCAGAAGGCGAGGCCTTTTTTGAAGAATGAAAAGCCGACCAGTTTCAGCAACAACCCTGCCGCACCCCGTGATCAAAAAGCGTATAAAGAAGATGTTAAGTCAAACAAAAACGCAAACACACTTCATGAGGAGAACGACATGACTGCAACCACAACAAACGAAGCCGAGAACGCTGCACTTGCGGATCTGGAATTGGCGCTCAGCGACTTCGATCTGGATGATCTGGAAGAAATCGTCGAGGACGCACAAGAGATTGTCGAGGACGACGATGATACAATTCAGGAGCTGGTAGCTTCTGACGAAGACACGGCCCTTGGCGACGACGAGCTGGACGAAGACACGCTGTCGGCGATGGAGATGGAGCTTGAAAAGCAGGAAGCGTATTCAGCGCAGGCCGGAACCGGCACCGTTGTCTCTACGATCCAGGCGCCAACACCGATCAGCTCCTCACAGGCCGCTGCCAAGACAAAGACAACGCGCGTCTCCAAGCCACGCATTCAGCGCGACCTGAACGATGTCGATGCCGAGTTCTTTGTTCTGACCGGTGATGTTGCTGCGATGGACAAAGCTGAAATCGACGCCGCCAAGATCGCAACCATTCATGCGAAGCCAAGTCAGGTGAAGATTGCCGAGAAGTTTGAGAACCTGTTCGTCTCGATCGCCTCTGGCCGTCTGCCCTCGCACTACACGATGGCGGCGTTCAACCTGCTGGACACGCACAAGACGCTCACCAGCGCTGAACTGATCGCGGGCTACAAGACAACGCTGGCCAAGTGTGGCGAGGGCACAGCGCGCTCACAGACAGGCCAGCTCATGGTTCTGCTGCACGTCTCTGGTATTGCCACTCGCTCTGGTAACACGCTGACGCTGCGCACCGACTCCGTTGTTGCTGATCGTTTGCGCGCAATCATCGCCGCGCAGACAGCTTAGACCGTCAACTCAAATTGTCCGAAGGATGTATTCATTCTTCGGACTTTTTGTATCTGGAGACTGAAATGGACATCTATCACATTTCGAACATGGATGAAGATGGCAACGATCGCGCCTTGTTTGTCGCGGCCCTGTCACCAGTGAATGCGATCAACCTGTGGATTGATTACTACTGGGAAGACGAGGCTGATGAAGACAAGCCTCACTGCGAGATTGAACCTTTGATGCCGGACAGCGAGGACTCACGTCGCGTTGCCGTCGCGCGCATCGACACCGCCGCTCCCGCACATGAATGCGCCTTTGACTGGGGGTTGATTGAAATCACCTGGTTCTTGGTCAAATCGAACGACGAAGTTTCCGTTGATTGCCACGCGCAACCCACAAGTGCGCATGATACAACTGATAGTAGAAGAAAATCAGCTTAGGAGAGAAGCATGACCACGAAAGTAACAAAGATTGATCGCCCAACGCACCGACTGATTGCAGAGCGGATCGAGAAGACATTGGTCGATCTGGGCAATGAGCTTGGAATTGACTTTTCCCGTGCCGGTGGCGAGTTCACAGATGGCGGATCCGGGAAGTTCAAGATCGAGGCGATTGTTCGCGACACAGGAAACGGCGTCTCTGGTAACGAGGCAGCGTATCGCCGCGGCGCAATCGCAAATCGCATCGACCCCGACACATACGGGCTCAAGATGTTCGCCCGTGGCAAATGGTGGATCCTCGAGGATTACTCGGCATCCAGCCCTGTGTATCCGTTTCTGGCGCGTGAGGAAAACGGCACCCGGCGTTTGAAGTTTCAAGCGCAGGCTATTCGCACAGCCTTTCCATCGAAAGCGGCGTGAGATAACATAAGTCAGCGCATCCCTAACCGGATGCGCTACACGGTAAAATCAACCCAAAGAAAGACACTCATGTCACAGAATACAGGCGCAGAACTACAAGACGGCGACCTCATGCTCATCCTTTCCAAAGACGGAAGTGTGCGCACCGCAGGGCACAACATCGACACGGCGCGCTTGCGCTTACCGGTGGAGGAAATGACCGACGACGACAAGGCACTGGTCAACAACGGCGAGATTATGTTCGCCCTGGCGTTTGCCGTGCAGAACGCACAGGTCATGGCGGTTTTGATCGAGGCGTCAAATCAGGTCGGATTGGTTGATGTCGACCTGCTCAAGCAGTTCGCACGGCCCTCGTAAGTCATGAAGGTCGGATCACGCAGACGACTGGAGTTCGCAACGCTGGGTTTTCTGGCTGAAATGCGGCGACAGTTCGTAAACCTGCATCCAGATCAGGAATGTCCGATCAAGCGCATGGAAGACTACCCGCCAGCGGAGCGCAGCGCTCTTATGGCGGGTGTTCAGAAGGCGCTTCAATACGGCAGCCCCGAAACAGACAAAGCCTTTGACACTTGGATGCAGCGCCAAGCAGAGAAAATGGAGAATAAAAATGACGGTTGAGCGCATTCTCTCGGAGTTCCGGAACAAAGCAATTCGCAAGCCATCTTTTGATGACGAAAACGATGACGTGCCACAAAAGTCGATCACCGTAGAACTCCAAACCGTGACCGGCAGAACCTGTGTCGGCACGCTTGAGAAGTTTGAGCCGGGATGGGTGTTGATCCGCAGAGAGGGCGGCGCCTTGTTCTACGTCATGACCGCGCACATCGTCGTGTTGGAGATTTACTGATGGCAAACAGTGATATGCCGATTGAGCATTGGGCGAAAGCCATAAATGACCTGTCCAAAAACATGAAGGTTACTGCTGCCGAGTTCTACAAAATTAGGCTCGTAGATGGTAAATTTAAAGATGAATTTGACTTCCGATTCTCGGACTTCGACACGATCCTTCACCTAAAGAACAACAGGTTCCCGGATGCGGATGTTCGTGTTCAGGAGCGGAAGATCGACAAAAGCAGCCCACGCAATCCGAACCCTAAAGCCGGAAGCGTGAAGGCATACGTGATTGTTATCGGTGAGAAAGTAAGTCAGCCTTTCATGAACTCGGTTGTTGCATGCTCTCGCGCCAAAAACATTCATGAAAAAATGGTGAAAGAGCTGGATCTGAACCGGGGCAAAGACTTTCCAATGTGGGGTGATTTCTGATGGGCGGAAGTGTCAGAAAGCAAAAACGCGAGGTCGAGAAGATCGTGCGCCAATACACCGAAGACTATGAGATTAGCACCAATGGCAACGGGCACATCCGTGTGACGATCAATGGGCCGATCTGCTCGCGCTCCACGTCAGTCGCCTCTACCGCATCTGATCACAGGGCACGGCTTAATTTCGTAGGACACTTGAAGGCGCTTTTGATCGCGACCGGAGTAACAACAGATGAATGACCTCACATTCGAAGACATCACGTCCCAATTAAACGCGAACATGGGTCCGCAGAGCATGTTTCTGTGGTATGTATCCTTGCTGTCAAATTCCGGGACGTCAGATTCAAAGATTTGCAAGAATGTCCAGGAGAGCATGAAGGCTGATGCTGCGTTCATTGAAAATGCGGAAGATATTCTCGAACTGGCGCGCAGGCAAAGCACCAGATGGCCGCAGCGCATTATCGCAGGCATTGCCCGTCAGGTCATTGACCAGAAGAAGGTGCGCGAGCAGGATGAGTTTCTTGCCAAAAACCCCTCCTGGGGTGCCTTTTAAGCCAGAATTGCGCTCAACGCCCCTGCCGCACACCTGCTAAATTTGCGTTATTGTTAGAAACAAAACAACAGCAAGAGAGACCGCGAATGAGAATTTTGATGACCTTTATGGTTCTAGCACTATCTGCGTGTAACAACCAGGCAGACGCGCAACATCACCTAGAGGCAGAGGGCTACACGAACATTAAAACACTCGGAACTGGCTTTTCAGGATGTCCCACCGGTGATCTGTTTCGCACAGCGTTTCGCGCCGTCGATCCCACCGGTGGTCCTGTCGCAGGAACAGTATGCGGTGACGGAACAATCGTAGTAACTTCCCGACGAGGATCCTAGAGCATTCCGTGTTTGAATGTGATATAAATAGTAACAAATAACAAAACTCACTTAGGAAAAGATCATGCCATGATTGAACAACTTGCAGCGTTCCTTCAGACCATAGGAGAGATAAATACTAATGCTCTTTCCGAGGATCAGAAAAACGACATTATCACCAAAGGTAAAAACATCTGGCTTCAGTTCTCGGAACTGATGGAGATTGGCGTCTTCGCAATGACGTCCTCTGAGCCTGGTTGGGATGTCGCTGCGCCAATTGTGCCGGGTCAAAAACCGGATCATTACGACATTGTGGTATCAATCAAGCTCGGCGACGGTGAGATTTTTGAAATTGACGAAATCGAGAATGTGACGGAAGACGGCATTCTCGATGCACTGACGCAGATGGCGTCAAAATACCCACATGCAACGCTCCTCAATGAGGACTTACTGGACAAAATAAAATGAAGAAATTGATGATCTGCCTTCTTATCGCTGGCATGCCTATGACGGCGCAGGCCGCGGGAAACAAATGCGAGGCGTGGGCTAAGGTCGGGCGCCACATCATGGTCGGTTATCAAAGCGGGATGGACACAACATCTGTTCTAAACAGCCTGGGCGCGCGCTACTCTCAAGAGGGCACGATGGAAGACCTCGACCGAAGGGTTTTCGCTATGCAGTTGTTGCAAAATGCCATGCAGTATTTCGAGGTGAAGGGTGATGCCTTTCGAAAGGAGCTGGCGGCGATCGAGTTCAAAGAGACGATCATGCTGCACTGCATAACCAATTACAGTGAGTTCCCGGACGAAGTGATGTGATCACCTCCCGCATCCCGATGTCAGCGTTGCTATAATGAAAATATCGCAACGCTAACTAAGGGATATGTATGTTTCCGATCCACCGCATCTTCTATGAGATACTGCCAGAGCACATCAGGGTCTTCTACCACCCTCTGCCCGTATGCTGGCCTTTCTAACCAGTCTCACGAACCATTTCAGACGGTAACAATGCGTGAACAACCGCGCACCGCTGCCTGAAAAAAGATAAGTAATTGCTTACAAAGGAAAAAAGCACCATGAAAGATCAGGCAGAAATCAAGAACCTCGAAGGTAGACTTGAGGCGCTCGATACGATGATCGCAGAAACCGAAGCCGGTCTCAACGATCTAAAGGCGAAAAGACAGGTCGCACGCCTGAGATTCCTGGACGCGGCAAATGACCCTGACGCTCAGATGAATGCGGAAGAAATCGCACAGTTCATGGGCATTGGACTCAGACACGCACTCAACCTCATGAGTTCCAAGGAGTTCAAAGGTAAATCGGTCAAAGAGCCAGGACAGAAACGCACAATGCCGTATGAATGGGTAAAAGAATACAAGGCCACTCGCGTTGTTCCAGGCAAGCCCATTAGTCCCGCAAAGACCGATGCCATCATCGCGCTGTCAAAGACCACGCCTGCGAGCAACGAGGAGATCGCAAAGACCATGCGCGTAAGGGTGTCTCGGGTCGAGGCTGTCTTGGCACTGGCAAAAAGGGAAAAGTCCTGATGGATATTGTTTTCGACCTCGACGGGACATTGGCAGACGCCACACACCGGCTGCACTGGATCAAACAGCCGGCCGAGCAGATGCGCGACCATGTCGTGCCTGATTTCAAGCCTGATTGGGACAGCTTTCTGTTGGACGAGCATGTGGCGCGCGATACACCCATGCCACAGACATGGCATATTCTTGAATCCTTACTCTTTGACATTCCCGAGAACCGCGTGATCTTCATCACCGGTCGCAAAGAGACAAGCCGGAACATGACATACAAATGGCTGACCGAGCCGACTTGTCCGGTTCGTGCGTGGTGCTCAAATTTCTGGAGCGACCGTCGCAAGTCAGGTGGTGCGCCGGGTCCGGTTATCTACATGCGCAGTAACGACGATCGCCGTCCGAGTGAGGTAGCAAAACGTGACGCTCTGAACAGGGCCAGACTTGACGGGTATGATCCCAAGCTGGCCTTCGAGGATCGCAAGACTGACACCGCTATGTGGCGCTCAGAGGGTCTTCTGTGCTGTCAGGTAGCAGAGGGTAATTACTAACACGTCACAAACCGACCGCATCCCGTCTCTGTTGTTGCTATAAGTGATAAGTAAGCAATGACAGAGACAAGGGAATACGAAAATGACTCAAGGAACCTTTGAAATCACAAGTGGCGCCATGCGCGCTACCGACCCCTGCTACGACATGGAGACATGGTGTGCCGACACAATCACAGATGTGGTGAATGGCACATGGGAGATTGAAGCAATTCGCGGTGATGAAAATCGCGTGGCTATGCTGATCGCGCGTCATGCCGTTCACGGCAGCAATCTGCCTCTCGAATACATCGACGAGGAGATGAGCGGCGAATATGGCGTTGATAGCGGTCAGTTCGGTTTCTTTGACAATGCCCGCTATGCTGCCGAGCAAGGCGGCGACTACAACGAAATGGGCAGTTTCTACAATGAAATCTGCAACACCACCATGCCGCGTTCCGACACGGGTGAATACAGCGAACAGACCGACTTTTCCTTTCGTGATTATGGTGCGGTATCTTCCTCCGGATACGGCGATGGCAGCTATTCTGTCTATGTAGCTTACGGCTACGACGGCGATGTGATCGCAATCATGGTTGAGTTCATGTGGGCTGAGGATGAAGACGAGGAAGCGGCATGACTGGCCTGACCTTTAACGAAGACAACACCAAACTGTCCTGCGATTGCGGCGCAGTTACGGTGGGTTATGCAGCCTGGTCATCAATGACAGAGTGGAGCCAGACGAAGGTGCGCACTCGGGCAAGTGAATGTCCTGAATGTGACAAGCTCGCCGGTCCTTCGGTTTCATACGAGAAAATGCGTGCGGCGATTATCGCAGATTGGGTCTCGAGTGCGCGCAATGATCCAGAGTTTCTCGCAGCCATCGTCGCTGAGCGCGTATCGCTCATGTCCGTTGCGGACGTTCTTAAATCATACAACGACGCCAAAGACGAGGATCTGCCATGACCTTTCGCAAGGGCATCAGAAACCCGGATCACAAATCCGTGGTGGACGGCACGTTTCGACCCCAAGTGGTCGAGGACAAAACCAAACCGAAACCCAAAACCGCACGCCAGCAAGCAGCCGCGGCGATCAAGAAGGAACTAGAGGAATGAGCCTTGATTTCAAAAAGACGCCAGAGGGTGACTTTCTGATCACTCAAACAACCTTCAGCGCAAACGACACAAGAACTATGACGGTTCTGTGGCGTGCAGACCTAAGCGAAAAACAGGTCAATAGCGATCCTTGGCACAAGACCACCGAATGTGATCGTGATCGTTTCCGCTATCACTTTTTGGAGAAATTCGAGTGAGCAATTACACAGCCCTGTCCGGTGAGTTCTACAAGCCGTTCCCGATCTTGAACCATTACATCACCACACATCAGATCGAATGGGCGATTGGACACAAGAGCAGCGGCTTTATCTACACCGTGCCGGCGGGTTTCGTATTTGATGTCAGTATTCCGGCGTATTTGACATGGCTGTTCGACCCCAACGATCCGCGTTTTCTGAAAGCCGCGGCGTTGCATGATCACATGCTCGAACTTGGCTGGGACCGCCCCACGGCTGCCGCGATCTTTCACGAAGCCCTGAAAGCCGACGGCGTCAGCAAAGCAAAGCGGCGCGCAATGTTTCTCGCAACCGCATTCACACATATCGACGAGGATAGATTATGACAAACCCCCTTCTGCCGTATCGCCCCATGATCGAACTCTCGACCGCGCATGTTCACAAACAGGACATGGACAAGATTGACGAGTTCCTGATGGGCGACAAGTGGTCATCCGGCTTCAACGGTCTTGTCGGCGTCGTGCTATGGACCGGTCATGCTGATGATCACGAATGCCCACCACGTCTGAGCCAAACGCTGGGGTTGGCGCGCGATGCGCATGGTATCGACTACGTCCTCTTTGATGCCGACGGACCGGAATGTGAATTGTTCACCTCTTACAAGGATAGCTGGTCATGAGCGTCCTTCGTTTCAACCGCGACAACAGCTTCGTATCCTGCGCCTGTGGCGCCGTCACCGTCAATACCAACATCTGGCACGGCATGACCGAACATCGCCGGCTGGATATAATACAGCAGGCTCAGGCATGCTGTGAGGAAAAATCGGGATGACACGCAAGCCGCAATGAACCGACCGCAATCCTGTCTGATTGCTGATATTGTATAAATATCAGCAACTTGCGCACAAGCGCACAAGAGGAAAGATCAAAACATGAGCACCGCAATGAGCACCGCTGTGAAGATCCACAGCATAATGAACGCCCTAGACTTCGCAGCAGACCTTGGCGAAGATTGCTATTGCCACGACTTCTATGAGTTCAAGCCAAACCACTTCCGGTATGGGCTTTATGTGACCTGTATTCTTGTGGTGCTGGAAGACGGCTCCGTGATGGATTATCAAGACACTGACGACGAGTGCTTTAACCCTAATGAGCCCGGCGCGCAGCATTACGCCACGATCAACGAGTGGGCAGGCGCCATGTTACTCTTCCTCATTGAAGGCAGCGATCACCTTCAGGTGACGTCATGAGCAAGAACCACGTATTCGTCGACCTCGCGCCTCAGAAAACTCTGCAAGCGGAAGAGAACGACAAGAAAACCTACACTCTTTGCTGGATCGCGGCCATCGGTGTTGTTGCGTCCTTGCTGGCCGTGATGGCCGCACTGGCGCTTAAAACGCCCTTCTTTGTTAGCGGCGGCATCTTCGCTGTATGCGTTTTCACCATTGGCATCTATCTGATGGTTCGTGAGATTCAGTCAGCGGTGAATGACTACTTCGACATGGACGAGGACGAAGAATGAGCGATCGCCCGATCCCTCCACAATATGCAGATAAGGAAGGTTGAAATGACAGAGAACCTGAAAGTCGGCGACAAGATCAAAGTGGTCGAACTGATGAAGAACGATCCAAGTCCGATCCCGATCGGCACAACCGGTGCTATTATAGGCATCACTCTTGGCCTCGATGGCAACATCATGCAGGTTCAGGTGAAATGGGACATCAAGCGCAGCCTCCACCTGAGCTTCCCGGAAGACGCCAACATCTTCGTTATCGAGAAGCCAAAGACCAAGTTCACCCTCTATATCACCCGTGATGCCAGCATCACCTATGAGGCGACGATCGAGGAAGAGAGCCTCGAGGCCGCAATGGCGAAGATGTCGAAGAACGGCTACATCGACACAGGGGTCAAGTGGACTGAAGTCGACAGTCACAATTACGACAACTGCACCTTCGCTGAACTTCACTCCGGCGAAGATGATGTTGAAGACGAGGGCATGCTCGCCAGCTGGTCTGACGGTGACGGCTGGACCGTAGAGGAGCCAAGCGAATGAAGGACCAAGAATACATTGACACTATCAACGCGGAAAGCCTGCGCCGCGGTTACACAGATAAAGACAGCCCGTTAACTGGATGGACGGGGCCAGAGCCGTGGCTCGCGGCGTGGCATGAAGACCCAACACTCACACCAGAAGAACAGGTTGAGGCCGAAATACAACACGCAATGGAAACACTTTGAAGAAGACTGACCGTGGATGATGACATTTCAAGATGCGACCGCTTGGTGCGGGAATGCAATATGACAGCAGCGCGAACCAAAGGGATCACGCGGTGGGTCAACTATAGGTTTGCCGAGTTCTTTTCGTGGGCGGGCGATCTAGGGCGCGAAATTCAGCGTGATGAGCAGCGCGGCAAAGATGACAACTACCATGACGAATATTGAATCAAAGGAGGGGTCAGATCATGAAAAGTAGAG
>Ga0208643_1001382_pt1 | contig 13569 bp, 25 predicted proteins | sample VirMetDEL_Nov_12_FD_184516 | JGI IMG/M metagenome (GOLD analysis project Ga0208643, IMG submission 184516) | Aqueous microbial communities from the Delaware River and Bay under freshwater to marine salinity gradient to study organic matter... | ecosystem: Environmental > Aquatic > Marine >... | reverse complement strand
TGTTCTTAAACGAGCCACAGGAGTTCATGAGACAGCTTGTACAAGACGTAAATAAATTCTTGAAGGAGTGTGATAGGTTGGGTAAAAAACCTGCCCTACGTCTTAATGGTACAAGTGATATTCAGTGGGAAACTATTGAGGTTGATGGGCATGATAATATCTTTGCCATGTTTCCACAGATACAGTTTTATGACTATACAAAAATCCCAACTAGGAAGGTAGAGCACATACCTAATTATCATTTGACTTGGAGTTATTCCGAAGCTAATGATAAGTATGCTACTCTGTTTGACAAAGTATCAAACAATATAGCAGTAGTCTTTCGTGATGCTCTACCTAAAATGTTCAAGGGTTTAAAAGTAATTGATGGGGACAAGCACGACATGAGATTCTTAGATGAAACTCAAGTAGTGGTTGGGCTTATCGAAAAGGGTGAAGCCAAGAAGGATACTTCAGGCTTTGTAATTGATTTAATAAATGCGAGGGCAATATGAATGACTACTATAACTCTGAAGACTCTGCTAAAAGAGTAGAAGACTTTAAAAAAGCTGTTAACATTATGGAAAAAGCAATATCAAAAGCATTCTTTAATGGCTATGGTTTAATGTTTAAGTACCATAAGGTTGAAACAGGTGAGCATGAGCAACGAATGCTGTTGACTGTATCGGATATTAAATACAACGATGATGATGAAATCTTAGTAGGTGGTTGCATTAATAATGATGGGGATTACAGACAATTCTTCATGGAAAACATGATGTCTGTTAAACCTTTTAAGTATGTGTCTATTGACTAAAGGAAATTTTTATGATACAATACAACAAGATTAAGGTGACAGCTAAAGTAAAAGCTAAACACACCATATCAGATTATTTGATGAAGGTGTTTGATGGGTTGAAACATAATCCATTAGACTTTATAGATGATTGGGAAACCATGACAACAAAAGAACAAGAAGCAGTGATAGATCAAGTCAGCTTATTTGAGGACAGGATACACAAACTGCTTGGAGTTAAATTTAAGGAGATAACAAGTGCGAGTAATTTTAGTAAATCCATTTGACGAGACAGTCAAAGAAGGAGTATATGGTGGGGACTTCAGAGAAATCTATGACCTCATAGAGTGTAGAACCTTTACAGTTCAGATGATTGATGAAGACAATGATTTGTTTTTAGATGATGAAGGACTGTTAGTTGAGGGTGATCAAAGATACTTTGAATACAAAGGTCTTGGAACTTTTGCAGGTAAAGGATTGATCATGGCTCATGATGATGAAGGAGATTCAAAAGCTACAACGCTTGACCTCATGGAAGTATCATCAATGATTGAGTTCAAGCCTGAAGGCTACAGTCAAGAACCATACATGGAGTTCAAGGCTTGGCAATGAACAGTAAACAATTAAAGAAACTTCGTAGGCTAGTCAAACCTTTACAGGTTGAGTGGCTTCAATCTCTATTGCCTGAAGATCAAGCAAAAACTATTACAGTAGATAATGTAAATGATTTACTGCCCGATCAAACTCATGTATTTGGTGGAGGGAAAATGCATTTATCTTTTATGACTGACAAATGGATAATGAAAATGTTAAAAAAATATCCTTACATTAAAACTTATAACGAACTACAAACAATTTACGAAAGGAACAAATAATGGATGAATACTTAATGGATGTTCAATCAGATAATGAAAGAACTACAATCAAAACTTTTGCACGAACAGTAGAACAAGCTATTGATAACATGGTAAAGCTACCAAGTGTAGAAAAACTTTTTAGCATAGGTAATATAGACACTCAAGAACTTTGGGAGTTTGAAGAAGACATTACTGAACTAAGAGACTTAAGAAATAAATTACCTGAAAACATTGAGATGTTTTTCAAGGTGGGAGAAAACTAATATGGAATTTATGTTAGCAGTCGTAGGTATTGTTTTACTTTTGTCAATGACAACTTTGTATATGTACTTGGTTGAGGAAGACAAGGTTGAACCACATATACCTACACCAGTAAAGAAGACTCAGCGTGGAAACTTTTGGGATGCAGAGACTAAACAGTTTTACAAATGGGATAAATTAATGGAACTAAAAAAGTTGAGGGAACAAAATGACACAACACAGTGATGCTGTTGAACAGCAGAGACAAATACTTGAATTAGAAAAACAAGCAAAGCAAGTTGTAGGTATTGACACTAGATACAAAGATGGTTTATGGACACAACAAACAGTAAGCTATGCAGATGGTAGAAGAATTACAGAGTACAGAGATAATCGTAAGAAAACAGTGGAGGAATACACTAAATGAAAAAAGTAATATTTAGTTTTATGTTTTTTATTTACTTAGGTATGTATATAAACTACATCAACCAACCACCTACAGATGATGAAATATTTTGTGCAGTATATTTTACTGATGTTCCTGAAGATGTAATGAAAGAACCACTAATGATTAATTTATATAAGGAGTTTTGTAATGGCTAAGACATGGAACAAAACTGCTCATGTATCTGCTACACAAGGCAGAGGTAAAAAGACAAGTCAAGGTAGAGGTAATGTTGCTTTCTCTACCATGAACAAGAACAAGAAAAGCAACTTCAAAAAATATCGAGGGCAAGGTAAATGAAAGAAAAAATGATAACAATTAAAGTTCCAGAGTCTAGACTTAAATGGATTAAGGAAGAATACAAACTAGCCAAGTGGGGAGTCAATGGTTTGTTTGAGTATGGTGGTATGGATATAAAAGAAGCACATGCACTAGCAGATATTCTTTGTCATGTTAGTGAAGTGTTCCAACTTGAGGATGAGTAATGAACATATTTTATTTTGATGAGTGTCCAACTATATCAGCAGAAGCACAGCCTGATAAGATGTTAGTCAAGATGCCACTAGAAACAGCACAGATGTTATGTACTGCACACCGAGAACTAGATGGTGATGAGTATGCAGATGCTAATGGACTTTACAAACGTGCATACTGGAATCACCCATGTACTATATGGGCTAGAGAATCTAGCTCTAACTACTCATGGTTGTATCGACACTTCTTAGCATTAGGTTCAGAGTATGAGTATAGGTATGGTAGAAAACATGCAAGTGTTGTCAAGCTAGAAGAACCATTGAGTAAGATGCCTGACAACATTACACATACAAGTCTAACACCACTAGCACAGGCTATGCCTGAGGAGTATAAAAATGAGGATGCTATCACTGCTTATCGTGATTACTGCATTAACGAAAAACACTATGCCAAATGGGAACGTAATAGAACTAAGCCTATATGGTGGACAACACAGGAGGTTGCATGAATTATATATACGAACGGATGATGGCTGAAGGAGAGACAGCTATCTTTGACAGAAATGAACTAAGAAAGTTTGAAGCTTATGTAGCAGATAACTATCAAGAATTTTATGAAAGTAAAGCAGCTTATGAAGTAAAGAAAGATGGAGAAAATTTCTTAGTTACTTTATTCGAAAACCCTGTGATAAGTATGGAAGAAATATTGCTTGACATTCAAGACTGATTCTGTTATACTGTGTATCACAATGAGTAACCAAACATATCAAGCCCTCTATCTCCAATTGAACAGATGGTTTGGTGCAGCTAATGCTGTGGCTTCTAGGGTAGCTACTCACAACCCTTCCAACTTCACAACAACGCTATAAAGGAGGAAACGCATATGGCAATATTAGAAGGAACAGCGTACTGGGCTAGTATAACGACACCCAATACGACATTTGAACCCGTGTACACAGTCAACTTAGTGGTTGATGATGAGACAGCAAACGAGTTTGCATCTCGTGGACACAAAGTAAAACAGATGGATGAAGGTCCTGCTGTTATAATCAAACGTAAAGTAAATGGACCTAACGGAATGGTTAGACCTGCACCTCGTTTGATGAATGCTGAGAAGCAGGAAGTCACAACTGCTGTTGGTAATGGATCAAAGATTAAAGTCCAGTACAACGAATACAGTGGCGAAGGTAAGTTTGGTCCTTACACAGGATTAGATTTACAGGCAGTAATGATTACCGATCTTGTGCCTTACAAGAATGGTGATGGTGATGAATTCTTATCCGATGGAGAGGAATTCTAATGATCATTACTATCAACAATGATGATGGTACTACCAACTTTGATGTCAATAACATTACTGATGATGCAGTAAAGCAAGAAGCAACTGTTATTGTACAAAAGGTTGGTAACCTACAGGTTGTCATTGAAGCCTTAGACTTTGCTAGTCGTACCCATCGAGCTAACTTGGAAGAGTTACTCAAGGGTAGAGACGAAGCTATAGTCGAACCAGCCGAAGAGACTGACAAAGAATCTTCAAAATAAATAACTCGGCTAGGTGTAAAAGCCTAGCCACTTTTCTAAAGGAGATAGAATGCAAGAACAAAGTAAATTCGTACGACACAAATTACCCTGCCCTTCATGTGGTGGCTCTGACCCTGTGTCTATGAACGAGGACAAGTCTGCTCATTGCTTTAGCTGTGAGACACACTTTCCTAATTATATTGATGCTTGTGATGGTAAAATTATGGACACAAATCCTAAACCTAAAGTAAGTAATACTTTTCTTAACACATATACTGGTAGCTTTGGTGCTCTTACAGACAGATGTATTTCTGAAGACACAGCTAAGAAGTATGGAGTAAGACGAGTAGTAAGTACAGATAACAAAGTATCTCAACACATCTATCCATTCTTCAATGGTAACGAAGTGGTTGGGACTAAGACACGTTTTGTAGACAACAAGAACTTTGCATTTGCAGGTACGTATGAAGGCACTGGTTTATTTGGGGAACAGTTGTTCCGAAATACTGGTGGTAAGTATCTAACAATTGTTGAAGGTGAGTGTGATGCTATGGCTGCTTATGAATTGATGCAGTCAAAGTGGGCATGTGTCTCGTTAAAGCGTGGTGCATCAGGTGCTGTTAAAGATATACGAGAAAGCATTGAGTTTGTTGAATCATTTGAGAATGTAGTATTATGTTTTGATAATGACAAGGCAGGTAAAGAAGCAGCTAGAAAGGTTGCTCGTATATTAAAACCCGGCAAGGCTAAGATAGTTACACTACCTAATGGCTGTAAAGATGCTAACGATATGCTTAGACAGAAGAAGTTTCAAGACTTCATGTCTGCATGGTGGGAAGCTAGAACTTACACACCATCAGGTATCATGGACTTGTCTGCTAAAAAGTCTGAGTGGTTACACCGAGAAACTAAGGAGAGCATAGCTTATCCTTGGGAAGGTCTCAACAAGAAACTATTTGGTATGCGTAAAGGTGAGCTAGTAACTCTGACAGGTGGCACAGGACTAGGTAAGTCTAGTGTTACTCGTGAGCTTGAACATTGGCTCATTAAAAATACTGAAGACAACGTAGGTATTGTAGCTCTTGAAGAGAACTGGTTACGAACTGCTGATGGTATTATATCCATTGAAGCTAATGATCGAGTGTATCTTAACGAGAGACGAGAACAGTACAGTGAAGAACAACTAACTAATCTGTTTGATAAAGTCATACCCAAAGGTCGTGTGTTTATCCATGCCCATCTTGGTGTCACAGATATTGATGAAGTATTTTCTAAGCTACGATATATTATTGTAGGCTGTGAATGTAAGTGGGTGGTTGTAGATCATCTACATATGTTAGTCAATGTCATGGGTGAAGGTGATGAACGTAGAGGTATTGATTCACTGATGAATAGATTGCGTAGTCTTGTTGAAGAAACAGGGGTAGGTATGATACTAGTCTCTCACTTACGTAGAGCATCAGGTGATAAAGGACATGAGCAAGGGATTGAAGTATCTCTGTCACACCTCAAAGGTTCAGCAGGAATAGCACAACTATCTGATTGTGTGATTGCACTAGAACGTAATCAACAAGCAGAGAATCAAGACGAAGCTAACACTACGAAGGTACGTGTACTTAAATCAAGATACACAGGTGATACTGGACTAGCCTGTAGCTTACGTTACAACAACGAAACTGGTAGGCTCTTTGAGTTATCAGAGGAGGAAACATTTGACAACACAGAATTCTAAAATTATATTTGATATAGAATGTGATGGTCTCAAACCAACAAAGCTACATTGTATTGTAGCCAAAGAAGTTGGTGGTGAGGTACATGCTTTTACACCCGACAAACTTGAAGAAGGTTTAGAGTTTCTTAGCAATGCCGATACACTAATCGGACACAACATCTTACGCTTTGATCTAGATGTTATTAAGAAACTAACTGGTGTAGATTTATATCACAAGAACATTGAAGATACTCTTGTTATGTCTAGGTTGTTTAAACCTATCCGAGAAAACGGACACAGTTTAAAGACGTGGGGTTATCGGGTAAACTTTGCAAAACAAGAACAACCTATAGACTTTGATGAGTATACACCACAGATGCTCGAGTATTGTATCAACGATGTTAAACTAAATGAATTAGTTTACTATACATTACTCAATGAACAAGTGGGTTTTAGTCAACAGTCAATTGATCTTGAACACAGAGTTGCTCGGATAATGTCTGATCAAGAAAACAATGGGTTTAAGTTTGACGAACGACAGGCTACAACTTTACTGGCTGAACTTAAAACTAAGATGAATGAAATAGTCGAGGAAGTACAACGAACATTCAAACCTAGAATGGTTGATGTAAAACTAGTTGTACCTAAGTTCAAGAAAGATGGTGAGTTATCTAAGTCAGGATTACGACCTGAAGAATATGATAACTGTATAGCTACAAAAAACTACAAACCATTTATGCGACAAGAACTTAAAGAGTTTAACTTAGGTAGTCGTAAACAGATTGGTGAGTATCTTGTTGAGGTAGGTTGGAAACCTAAACGTTTTACACCTACAGGTCAGCCGATTGTAGACGAGGGTACACTTAAAAAAATTACCCACATACATGAAGCAAAATTAATTGCAGACTTCCTGCTGTATCAAAAGCGTATTGCTCAGATACAATCATGGTTGGATGCACTAGAAGATGATGGTCGAGTACATGGTTCAGTCATTCCTAACGGAACTATTACTGGTCGTATGTCCCACAATCATCCTAACATGGCTCAGATACCAGCAGTATATAGTCCATTTGGTAAAGAGTGTAGAGCTTGTTGGACTGTAGACGAAGGTAATGTTTTACTTGGAGTGGATGCTTCAGGACTAGAACTTAGAATGTTAGCACACTATATGAACGATCAGGAGTACATACATGAAGTGGTCAACGGAGACATACACACAACTAATCAAAAACTTGCAGGACTTGAATCACGAGATACAGCAAAGACTTTCATCTATGCCCTCGTATACGGAGCAGGAGATGAAAAGATTGGGAGTGTGGTTGGAGGATCAAGAAAGCAAGGTAAAGAACTTAAAGAACGCTTTCTCGATAATCTCCCCACATTTAAAACTCTTAAGGACAAAGTACAAGGAGCTGCAAAACGAGGATACTTAATGGGTATAGATGGTCGTAAGATTTATATACGACACGAACATGCTGCATTAAATAGTTTACTACAGGGTGGTGGTGCTATTGTAATGAAGAAAGCATTGGAGATACTTGAAGCGAGACTTAAGATAACTGGTGTACCACATAAGTTTGTAGCTAACATTCATGACGAATGGCAGATTGAAGTACCAGAATGTAATGCTAACAAAGTAGGACAACTTGCAGTGGATAGTTTAAAACAGGCAGGAGAACATTTTAATATGAGATGTCCTCTTGATGGTGAATATAAAATAGGAGGAGATTGGAGTGAAACACATTAATAAATTTTGCACATCATGTAACACAAATAAATCTGTTGAAGATTGGTATAAAAACAACTCACAAACAGACGGGCTAGATGTTATATGTAAATCTTGTAGAAAAAATTACAATAGCGAAAGGAATCCTAAGTATAGTCCTATTCATAATTCACGTAGAATGTATGTTAATAATAAGTACGTACCAAAAACACACCCACTTTATAAACCCGGACGTTATAAAACTTTTGAAGGAGCAGCTTTTTCATCTTTATCCAATTATGAAAAGTCAACTGGAGGTCATGTTTATCTTATAACAAATCCTGCATGGAAGGGTTGGGTTAAAGTTGGTATGGCTGTGGATGCTAACGATAGATGTAATCAATATCAAACATCTTCTCCTATGAGAGATTATAAATTGGAATATAAAAAACAATTTAATAATAGAAGAATTGCTGAATCACAAGCACATAAACTATGTAGTAAAAAAGCTTTACAACAAAACGGTGAATGGTTTAAAATAAATATAAAAGATGCTATCAAATTAATTGAAAGTATAACAGAGGAACAAAATGAAAAAGAAACAGCTTGACAACTTGGTAACGGACAACTATAATAAGTTTAAGTCTGAATCAGGACACTGGTATACCCAAGAGGGTGAGCCTATGTATACTATCATAGGTGCTAATGGTAAAGAAAGAAACACTACACTCAGAGATGCTAAGTCTTTAGGGTTAGTTCCGTCTGTCACAACTATCATGGGTCTTATAGCCAAGCCATCTTTAGAGACTTGGAAACAAAAACAATTACTTAATTCTTTCCTTACTTTAGAACAAGGAGAGGACGAAACGATTGAGTCTTTTTATTACAGATGCCAAACAGATTCTAAACAAGTAGGTATCCAAGCTGCCCAGCAAGGGACAAAGATACATGGTATGATTGAGAAAGGTTTCTTAGGTAAAACTAAAACTAAACCTTACAAAGCAATCAAGAAATATTTAGATGAAACTTTTCCTAATGAAGAGTGGATAGCAGAAGATTCTTTCTGTGCTGATGCAGGTTATGGTGGGAAGATAGACTTGTATTCTAAGTCAGGAATATTTGTAGACTTTAAAACCAAAGATAACTTAAAAGGAAAAGACCCAGCTAAGTTAGTGTTTGATGAACACGGAATGCAGTTGTCAGCATATGCTCAAGGCTGTGGCTTTGATGATGTTGAACGAGTATCTATCTTTGTAGACAGAAAAGATACAGGTCTTATACTTCCGTTTGTTTGGGACAGAGAATCACAAAGCAAACACTTAGGAATGTTTAATGCTATGTTAACTTACTGGAAGTTAGTTAAGAACTATGACTCATCTAGGCTTGTACTGTAATGGTAGGATTTAGAAAACCTCGTAAACCGAGACCTAAAAAAACAGGTGTACCTAAAGGTTATGATAGTTTATGGGAAGTTAAACTACATGAGACAGTTCTTAAAGATTGGGAACATCATTGGGAACTGTATGATTACATTGTTAAACATAAATATGAGCCAGACTTCGTTAAAGTAATTGATGGTAAAACTATTTTACTTGAAGCTAAAGGTAGGTTTTGGGACTACCCTGAGTATAGTAAGTACATACATATTAGAACAGCACTACCAAAGGATACTGAGTTAGTGTTTTTATTTCAAAAACCTTATGCCCCTATGCCGGGAGCTAAGATGAGAAAGGACAGAACAAAACGAACCCATGCTGAGTGGGCTGAGAAAAACAATTTTAGGTGGTATAGTGAAGACACCTTACCTATGGAATGGAGTAACTATGGATTATAAATTTAACGAACGCAGACATATAATTGAACTAAAAGAATACATTGATGGTACATATGGTGAGCATTATGCTTCTGATAAGTACCAAGCTACGGATGTAATCATTGACTCAGGTCATGGTGAAGGTTTTTGTATGGGTAATATTTTAAAGTATGCAAAAAGATACGGAAATAAAGAAGGAAAGAATAGAAAAGACTTGCTTAAGATATTACACTATGCTATAATAATGCTTCACATTCATGATAAGGAGTCACAGAATGGTTGACGATAAAGTAGGTATCAAAGAATACCTTGGTATAAAAATTAATTACAGTAATGAAAAACTATTAGATAAGTTTAGTCTTGATACACTCAAGGACAGATACTTATGGGAGAATGAAACACATGCACAAGAAGCCTTCGCAAGAGCATCAGTCTTCGCAGCTACATACAAAGGTCACACAGACTTTGAATTGGCTCAAAGGCTTTATCACTACAGTTCCAATTGCTGGTTCATGTTTAGCACTCCTATACTTAGCAACGGGGGAACAAGTCGTGGGCTTCCTATTAGCTGTTTCCTTAATTATGTACCTGATAGCAGGAATGGTTTATCAGATCACTATGATGAAAATATATGGTTGGCATCTTCGGGTGGAGGTATTGGTGGATATTGGGGTGACGTTAGGAGTAACGGTATATCTACTACTCACGGGAGTCGTTCTACTGGTTCAATTCCTTTCATACATGTAGTCGATTCACAGATGTTAGCCTTCAATCAAGGCACTACAAGACGTGGAAGCTATGCAGCTTACATGGATATATCTCACCCTGAGATTGAAGAGTTCATTAACATGCGTAAAGAATCAGGTGGAGATATCAATCGTAAGAATCTTAATCTTCACAATGGTATCAACATTACCAATGAGTTCTTGAAAGCTGTTGAAGAAGATGCAGACTTTAGATTGATTGATCCTAAGACTAACGAGCCTACAAAGATTGTAAATGCTAGAGACTTATGGTGGCAGATCATCAACGCAAGAGCAGAGACAGGTGAACCATACATGATTAATATAGATACATGTAACGAAGCATTACCCAAACAACAAAAAGATTTAGGATTAGAAATTAAACAGAGCAATCTTTGTTCTGAAATTACTTTACCTACTAACGAAGAAAGAACAGCAGTGTGTTGTTTGTCTTCAGTAAACTTAGAATACTTTGATGAGTGGAGTGAAAACCCTTTGTTTATTGAAGACTTAATAACTATGTTAGATAATGTACTTCAACATTATATAGATCATGCAGTAGACACAGACAGTCTAGGAGAATACAATGCAAATTTTAAAAGATTTCAAAAACACATTAAAGAAGGCAGGGAAGGCTTTACTAAATCTGCCTATTCAGCTTATAGAGAAAGGTCACTTGGTCTTGGTGCGATGGGATTTCATTCGTATCTCCAATCACGCAACATTCCTTTTGAAGGTATCTTCGCTACGGGCTTTAACTATAAAGCGTTTAAATATATTAAGACACAGGCAACCCGAGCTTCTGAAAGACTTGCAGAGGATCGTGGAGAAGCTCCTGATGTCAGTGGTAGTGGCAGGAGGAATGCTCATCTACTCGCTGTTGCACCTAATGCTAGTTCTAGTATTATATGTGGGGGTACTTCTCCTTCGATTGAGCCATATCGTGCTAACGTTTATACGCACAAAACTCTCAGTGGTTCTTTCCAAGTTAAGAACAAATACTTAGAAGAAGTCTTACAAGATAAAGGGTTAAAGAAAGATGAGTTGACTGCCTTGTGGAAAGACATTGCAGGTAATGAAGGTTCAGTACAGCATCTTGATATTCTTACAGATGATGAGAAAGAAATATTTAAAACTGCTAATGAGATAGATCAGATATGGATTGTTGAACATGCAGCTAAACGTCAAAAGTTTATTTGCCAAGCACAGTCAGTTAATCTTTTCTTTACACTTCCAAAAGCAACCGAGCCACAGGAAGTACACGATGAGTACATGCAGTACGTCAATGATGTACATTGGTATGGTATGAACAAACTAAAGTCTTTGTACTACTTCAGAACTAATGCTGCTCGTAATGCAGAGAACGTAAACATTAAAGTTCAGCGTATTAAGTTAGACGATGCTGAATGTATAGCGTGTGAGGGATAATATGGATTGTTGGCACTGTGGAAACAAAGTAATATGGGGAGGTGACGTTGACATTAGTCATGAAAGCGAAGACTTCCAAATGGAAACAAATTTAAAATGTACTAAATGTAATTCAGAAATTTTAGTGTACTTACCAAAGGAAATCAAATGAAACAAGAAGAGTTTACAGATGTGTTTAGTCAGAAGTTTTCTGGCTTTACAAGTAGGATGTGGTTAGATTATTGTGATGAACATAAAGACCCATTCTCAAAAACAAAAGATTACGCAGGATACGTAATTGAAAATTTAAAATATTTAGTTAAGAAATTTAACGAGGAGAACAGATGAGTTTATTAGATACAAGAGATTATTACAAACCTTTTGATAACCCATGGATGTTTGACTACTATGTCTTACAAAACCAAATGCATTGGATGCCGGAGTCAGTCCCATTACATACAGATGTTAAAGACTGGCAAGAGTTAGATTCAAAAGAAAAGAATTTACTTACACAAATCTTTAGATTGTTTACTCAGTCAGATGTAGATGTGGGTGCAGGATATGTTGATAGATACATGCGTATCTTTAGAAAGCCTGAAGCACGTATGATGATGGGTTCGTTTGCAAACATGGAGTCTATCCATCAACATGCTTACAGCTTGTTACTTGATACAGTTGGTATGCCTGAGATAGAGTACAAAGCTTTTTCAGAGTACGAAGAAATGGCAGACAAACACGAGTACGTACATAACATTAAGACTATCAAGAAAGACAAGAAGAGTATTGCAAAAACTTTAGCAGTCTATTCAGCTTTTACCGAAGGACTACAGTTGTTTAGTAGCTTTGCAATCTTGTTAAACTTTCCAAGGTTTGGTAAGATGAAAGGTATGGGACAGATAGTTACCTACTCTATACGTGATGAGTCTATGCACGTTGAAGCTATGACTAAATTGTTTAGAGAATTTATCCAAGAAAACATAGAGATATGGACAGATGATTTTAAAGCAGAACTCTATGAGATTTGTAGACAAATGGTAACACTAGAAGACAAGTTCTTAGACTTAGTGTTTGACATGGGAGACCTTGAAGGTCTTACCAAGAAAGATATGTATGCTTATAATAGATACATAGCAGATAGAAGATTGTTACAGCTTGGTCTTAAAACAAACTATGACCAACGTGAGAATCCTCTTGGTTGGTTAGATGAAGTGATGGGTGTTGAACATCAGAACTTCTTTGAAGGTCGTGCTACTTCTTATATGAAAGCAGGACTACGTGGTAGGCAAGACAAAGTAAGTTTTGCAAGGATTGGTGATGAGAACTAAACGCACCGAAGCAAAGCTTGTAGGTTACAATTTGTTTTACGACTTGACAGGTAAGCTGGTCACCGAAAGAACCAGCACAGATATTAAAGAACTTAAAAAGTTTTTTACACCTGAAGAATATAATACCCTAGCTACTGTAATCAGGGAGACTACAGCTAAACTAGATAAGATTCACAATGAAGTTGAAGCTCATCTAAACGCTAGGATATTAAAAGATTAACCAGCTAAAGGGTTTTTATTCTCTTCTTTAAATATTTTTATATCAGTCTTAACACTTTCGATATCAGCTTTCATACCTGACATATCAGACTTGATAGACTCGAGGTTATTAATTTTAAGTAAGATAGTTTCATCAATAGTTTTATTAATATATTCTACTGATGTTTCTAATGCTTCAATTCTATTGATAACCTCATCAACTCCTTGCTCAGTTTCTTTAGCTTGTTGAGCTTTTGATTCTAAGTTTTCAATCCTATTGACATAGGTTGCACCTGTGTATCCAAACCCTGCAAGAGTTCCAATGATACCCATCAATGCAATAAACTGTGTTGTTT
>Ga0208643_1001380_pt1 | contig 13585 bp, 19 predicted proteins | sample VirMetDEL_Nov_12_FD_184516 | JGI IMG/M metagenome (GOLD analysis project Ga0208643, IMG submission 184516) | Aqueous microbial communities from the Delaware River and Bay under freshwater to marine salinity gradient to study organic matter... | ecosystem: Environmental > Aquatic > Marine >... | reverse complement strand
TCTCAACGTCATAGAAATTGGCGGCCTGCTTAATAGAAAATAAACCTTGTTTAATATCAACCTGCGCCTTCAATAACGCTTGAATCTCTGGTGTTAAACCACCTTGCATATATTCTTTAAACACGTTACTCACCTCCTGCTCTGGTTTCTTTTTAAAAATAGCGTCGAAATTGTCATAAAAGCTATTACTGGTGGGTCGTTGGCGACTGCCTTTGCCACCGTGAGTTCTGCCAGTCATAAATCACCCCCATCATCGTTCTTCAGCGTCTGCCATGTAACTATGGTACAAACAATAATAAAACACAATAAAATATCTAACATAATAAACCCTCAACTATTTTAAAGCGGTCAAAAATATGATAAAATATACTCTATAGTTTAAAGCACTCTACAAAATGTAAATAAATAATATTAAATATTACCCTGTAAAATGCTTTAGTCGCTGCAGTCTCTTTAGTCTCTATAGCGTACGTTATTACGCAGTCTTTGTTTAATAATCATCTCTTCAGCAAGTGCTTCAACCTGCTGTCGATGCTCTAAAGCCTCCGCTTTAGCTCTCTCTATCTCTGCGTCTGTCATTGGTGGATAGTCCGTCAACGCCTCTCTGAAGGCTTTAGGGTCTTCAGGGTCGCAGTCTAAAACATCGTCGATAAACCTGTTGAAATAGTCCATCTCTGGTGGGTCGGTTCGGTTCTTGTCTTCACATGTAAAGTATTTCATTCTGTCACCTCTCTATCGGTTATCAATGCCCCTAGAACGCTCTATAATGCGTTCTGAGGCGTTTTAGTATGTCTAGCCATGCTAGGGTACTGCTATGCCATTAAAATGGCGTAGACGTTAATTGCTACCCATCGCCAGCACAACCACCGCAAACGCGTAGAACATGCCAGCACCTACGATTGCGCCGCAACCTATGACGCACCACCCCACAATTTTAATTGATAGCTCTCGGCGGTGCTGTCGCGCTTGTTGGCGGATTAGTGCGCTATTGCCTTTATAGTTAGACATTGTTTAAACCCTCCTCATGGTATGATCTGCCAAGATTGATAAGAGTAGCAGTGTCTTCTACTGTCAGCTCGTTATGCTCTGCCATTTTTTCAACTGTCAGATAATTGTTAATCCAATCAAGGTAGAATGCTTGCAATTGCTTGGCCATTGTTTGGTTGCTCATTAGTTCACCCTCTCAATTAAACCGTCAAGTACACCTTGCGCCACTGTCTCAACGTCGCTAAACACGCCTTGCAGCCAACTGTTGACGTGCCTTGTTGTTGTTGTGCTGTACTTCGTGCCTGTTTTAATATAGCGACCACTAGGCAGCAGCGCAGCGACTGGGGTTTCGTAGCTAAATAAGACCACCAGTCCGTTATTAAATAATTCTGTTTGATTACTGCCGATTTTTTTAAGTTTCATTTTTAGTATTCCTCTGGTTCTAGTTCATTTAATACATCGTAGGCGCATTCTAACGCTTCCTGATCCGTTTCTATACCGTAGCAAGTGAAACAGTGATAATCAACCCATTCGCCACCGATAGGCGTTTGCAGGTTAAAAGTCGCTGACTCGTTCCACTCGATGCGAATGTGATTGCCGTTGTGTTCAAGTTCCCAGTGTTTCATAGTGTCATGCCTCGATTTATTTACTTTAATTTGATAGTGCTAGGTAGGTCTTATATTCAGCTTGACGGCTTGCAGTTAATGCCAACCCCCTCGCTTCGACCATGTTTTGCAAAGCCTCGAACTCTTGGCTGCAACTGCCTTGGTAGTCGCAAACTCTATTCCAAGCGATATGATAGGCCTCTTCGTTTTCTTTTATCAGTGTGTACAGTGGTTCAAAATAATGCATTGTCTGTGCCTCGTTGTTTGGTTTGCCCCTTGCGGGGCGTTGATTGGTTTAGTCTTAGTTGCTCGCTCTGTACGCCAGCACTAGCACCTCAGCCAGCCAGCCAGCGACTTGCTGATTTAGTCCGTTGTGTGCTTGCTCTACGCAATGAATTAAGTCACTGATTAAGTTGTAGGTGGATGCGCCGCGATATTCGTTGATCTCGGTAGCAGCGATAATGTTGTAGGCAGCTTGCGGGCTGACGTTCTCAGCGTTCATTGCTAGCAGAGTTTGAAACGTGTTGTAGTTGTTCATAGTATGTAGCCTCTTTATTGTTAATGATAATGATTCTCATTTACACGGTATGTGTGTTTTCTTGCTTGTTGAGTCCATTATACGCCACCGCTTTACCTTGTCTAATACTATTTAGCTATAATGAAATGCTAAACCATTCATGTAAGTTATATAGCCTCGGTCCGCATAGGGACTGTGGCGTATGAATAAGTCTATACAGTGGCTATAGAGTACCACCCTAGACACACGCCCCAGACTACACAGCCTGTGGATAACCTGTGGATAACTATAGAGCCTGTGGATAACTCTGCAGGACTCAGCAGGACTCAGCAGGACTCAGCAGGCTGAGGCGGGTGTGCTAAAGAGGACGGGGGAGGGGCTGGAGTCTGTGGAATTGTTACTGTACCCTATCAGATACAAAAAAGAGTCAAAATAGACCTCTGTTAACTAACCAGTCAATACAGCGCATAGTCTATGTAGGCTATTGAAATCTAAGGAGAAACAAAAGCGACTGCGGAGACTCTGTGACTGCTGAAATCCGCTGAAGAAAGGACAGCTCTCTAACGGGACTAACCAAGGGTTAACCAGTTATTTAGTTAATAATGAAAATAGTTCTTGACTTTTGACTAAAAATATGCTATAATAGACTATATAGTTAAAAGCACTCTTTAATAGCTCTTTAACTCCCTATAGCACCTCTTAGATATAAATTAAAAACATATAATAAATATCTTTAAATATTACTTCTAATGTCGCTATAGCGAGTTAAGGCGCTCTAAGCACTGTAGCGCTCTAAGCACTAAAGAGCGTTAAAGACTACATAGACTCTATAGAGGCAATCTATGTCTAAAAAAGTAGGAAGACCCAGTAAGGCTTTGGTTAATAATAAAACCAAGGGCAGCAGAGTAGCACGAGGCAGACCTAAAGGGGATGCTGCCGTCATCGAAGACTACAAAGCAAGAATGCTTGCATCGCCAAAGAGTAGGAAGGTGTTAGACAGCATTCTCAATGCAGCGTTAGACGATGACCACAAGAACCAAGCAGCGGCTTGGAAGCTCTGTATGGATAGGTTATTACCTGTTAGTTATTTTGAGAAGGATAAAGCAGGTGGTAGCAGAAGCGCTATAAACATATCAATAACTGGTGTTGGTGGAGAGACTACAATTATCTCTGGCAACGAAGAAGCAGAAGAGGTTGATTATCAAGATGTCCCATGAATCTAAATACTTCTCAAGAGGCGAGTTTGCTTGTCAGTACACAGGCGAGAATGAGATTAAAGACGAACTCATTAAGAAGCTTGACTTGTTAAGAGCAGCTTGTGGTTTTCCCTTCATCATCACCAGCGGCTATAGAAGCCCAACACACCCCATAGAAGCTAAAAAGGAGAAAGCAGGAACACATGCTCAAGGCATTGCAGCTGACATTAAAGTCAGTGGTGGAAATCAAAGATATACAATTGTTAAACATGCCATCGCGCTTGGTTTTAATGGCATTGGAGTTGCTAGTAATTTTATCCATGTTGATATCCGCGACCTTGACGATAATGAAGCTCCTGTAGTTTGGGTTTATTAGTTTGACTGAATTAGCGGTAGCCCTACTTCCGTGGCAGCAGGAGGTCTTTAACGACCCCACACGGTTTAAAGTGATAGCGGCAGGACGCAGGACAGGGAAGTCTAGGTTAGCTGCTTGGCTACTAATCATCAATGCCTTACAGGTTAAACGTGGTCATGTGTTCTACGTTGCCCCTACACAGGGTCAGGCTAGAGACATTATGTGGCAGACGCTGCTAGAGCTTGGACACCCCGTCATAGCCAGCAGCCACGTCAACAACCTACAGATTAAGCTAGTCAATGGCGCTACCATAGCCCTGAAGGGCGCTGACAGACCAGAGACTATGCGTGGTGTTAGCTTGAAGTTCTTGGTTATGGACGAATACGCTGACATGAAGCCAGAGGTTTGGGAGCAAATCCTGAGACCTGCTCTTGCGGATCAGAAGGGTAATGCACTCTTCATTGGTACGCCAATGGGTCGTAACCACTTCTATGATCTGTATCAATATGCTTGTATATCAGATGATGAAACATTTAAAGGTTGGCACTTTACAAGCTATGACAACCCACTACTAGACCCTAAAGAGATTGAAGCAGCTAAGAAGTCTATGTCTGCCTTCTCGTTTAGACAAGAGTTTATGGCTTCCTTTGAAGCTGCTGGTGGAGAGTTATTTAAAGAAGAACATATTACATTCAGCGAAGAAGAACCTGAGAATGGTCAGTTTTATATTGCTGTGGATTTGGCAGGATTTGCAGATGTCCAAAAAGTTACTACTAAAACCAAACGACTTGACCAAACGTCAATTGCGGTGGTTAAGGCAAGCGAAGAGGGCTGGTGGGTTGCTAACATCATTCACGGACGCTGGGGTGTTGAAGAGACAGCACGAAAAATCTTTGAAGCAGTTAGAGACTATCAACCAGTTGCTGTCGGAATCGAAAAAGGAGCCTTGAAGAACGCTGTCTACCCCTACTTAAACGACATAATGAAAAAGAACCAACGCTTCTTTCGCATTGAAGAGTTGACACACGGCAATAAAAGAAAGATAGATAGGATTGTATGGGCGCTGCAAGGGCGTTTTGAACACGGTACAATCACATTAAACACGGGAACATGGAACAGTCAGTTCTTAGACGAGTTGTTTCAGTTTCCAAACGCGCTTGTTCACGATGACTTGATAGACTCCTTAGCCTACATAGACCAGTTAGCCAAGGTAGCCTACGCAATTGATTTTGAAGAAGATGAACATGAATATTTAGACTCATACTCAGGATACTAATATGTCTTTTGATAAAGATGATTTTTACATCAGCGAAACACTAGAGGGCTGGGTTGGTGAGAAGTGCCAATCGTGGCGAGACTACTACGAAGCAAACTATTCACAGCGCTTTGACGAGTATTACCGCCTGTGGCGTGGACAGTGGAGCCACGAAGACAAGACACGAGAGTCTGAGCGTTCTCGCATTGTAAGTCCTGCACTGCAACAGGCTGTTGAGTCGTCTGTAGCAGAGCTGGAAGAGGCTACCTTTGGGCGTGGTAAGTGGTTTGATATTAAAGATGATATACACGACCAAGACCCACAAGACATTGTTATGCTTCGCCGTCACTTGACAGATGACTTTAAACGAAACAAGGTTAGAAAGAGTGTTGCAGAGTGTTTGATTAACGCTGCTGTATTCGGTACAGGCATTGCAGAGATTGTACTGGCTGAAGAAAAAGAGATGGCTCCAGCAACACAGCCTATCATGGACGGTCAGCTACAAGCTGTTGGTGTTACTATCAAAGACCGTACAGTGGTTAAGATAGAGCCTGTTATGCCACAGAACTTCTTGATTGATCCAATGGCAACCTCTGTTGAAGACGCTATGGGCTGTGCTGTTGACCGCTTTGTGTCTAAACACATTGTAGAGCAGCTACAGGAACAAGGTGTCTACCGTGATGTAGAGATTGGTGAAGCTTCTTCCGACACCGACATCGAGCCAGATCAAGACCTATCACGCTATGACGAAGACAAGATAAGATTAACCAAATATTATGGATTGGTTCCGCGTCATTTGCTTAAAGAAGCTATGACGGACGAAGACGCAGAAGAAGAAGACTTAGACGTAGACGATGAAGAAGACGACAGCTACTATGTAGAAGCTATTGTTGTCATTGGCAACGATGGTATTCTTCTCAAAGCAGAAAAGAACCCGTACATGATGCAGGATCGCCCCGTCATTGCATTCCCTTGGGATATTGTTCCTAGTCGCTTCTGGGGTCGTGGTGTATGTGAGAAGGGTTATAACTCTCAAAAGGCGTTAGACGCTGAACTACGCGCTCGTATCGACGCTCTAGCACTCACTATCCACCCAATGATTGCTATGGACGCTTCTCGTATGCCTAGAGGCTCCAAACCAGAGATTAGGCCCGGAAAAATTATCTTGACAAACGGCAATCCAGCAGAAGTGCTACAGCCGTTTAACTTTGGTAATGTTAATCAAATTACCTTCGCACAAGCAGATGCCCTACAACGCATGGTACAGACCGCTACAGGCGCTATAGACAGTGCTGGTATCTCAGGGTCTATTAACGGAGAAGCCACGGCAGCGGGTGTTTCTATGAGCTTAGGCGCTATCATCAAGCGTCACAAGCGTACATTGATCAATTTCCAAGAATCTTTTATCATTCCTCTGGTGTCTAAGGCTGCCTATCGCTATATGCAGTTCCAACCTGAGATGTACCCTGTTGCTGACTACAAGTTTGAAGTTAGTAGCTCACTGGGTATCATTGCTCGTGAATACGAAGTAACTCAGTTGGTACAGTTGCTGCAAACAATGTCTCCAGACACCCCTATGTACCCACAATTGATTCAATCTATCATTGATAACATGAATCTTTCTAACCGTGAAGAGCTTATTGCGTCTCTGAAGCAGGCTAACGAGCCTAATCCAGAAGCACAGCAGGCACAACAAGCAGCACAGCAAGCTCAGTTGGCCTTCCAAGCGTCACAAACTGCTGCACTTAACGGACAAGCTACAGAATCTCAAGCTAGAGCGCAGAAGATTACTATGGAAGCTCAGGCAATTCCACAGGAACTAGAGATTCAACGCATGAAAGCAGTCACTACTAACCTACAAGCGGGTACACAGGACGACAAAGAGTTTGAGCGCCGTCTGAAAGTGTCTGAGCAGCTGCTTAAAGAGCGTGAGATTGCTGTCAAAGAGGGTTCTAAAGCCCCAGCAGCGCCACAACCACAAGGAATGATGCCACAATGATTACACGTAGAGAGTTACAAGACGTTGTAGTGCAAGTTAATGCCAGCTTTGAGGAGGTTTTAAAGCGATTAGCTGCACTGGAGGCCAAGGAAAAGCAAGAGGTTGTTGTTAAGAAACCAAAGGCCAAGCAAGACTAGCATAAGATACTGTTTTGGTTACTCTAGGTGGTGTTTTGCCGCTTAGTGTAGCTGTTTAAGCACCTTATAGAGAGATAGATATGCCAACAGACAAGAAAGACCCACGGTTAGCTAGAGCAGGCGTAAGCGGTTATAACAAACCTAAGCGTACACCTAGCCATCCAAAGAAAAGCCACGTTGTTGTAGCCAAGGTAGGCGACCAAGTTAAGACAATCAGGTTTGGTGAGCAAGGCGCTAGTACAGCAGGCAAGCCCAAGGCAGGCGAAAGCGAAGCAATGAAGAAGAAACGCGCTAGTTTCAAAGCTCGTCACGGTTCTAACATCGCTAAAGGCAAGATGTCAGCAGCTTACTGGAGTTCACGTGAAAAATGGTAAATAATAAAAATATTACTTGACTTTTATAGCATTTTGTGTTATAATAGAGCTGTAGTATATAACAATAACTTATAAAAACTGTCCTAAATGGAGAAACAGTATGATTGATAAAGAACTTGAGCAGTATTACGATAACTACCGCACTATGTTTATGGACGCTGGCTGGAAACAACTACAGCAAGACCTTATGCAGAACGCTACTGTTATCAACTCAGTTGAAGCGTGTAAAGATGGTAATGACCTGTACTTCCGTAAAGGGCAACTGGCAGTCATTGCAAACATCCTCAACTTAGAAGCTCAAATCAAAGCAGCCGAAGAGCAAGCTAACGAGGAACCAGAAGAAGTAGAAGCGTAATGGCTCTGCTTTTTGATTTTAAATGTGAAGATGGACATGTCAATGAAAGACTTGTCAAATCTGGAGTAACACACACACCTTGCTTAGATTGTAACAAGATGGCTGAGAAGATTATATCTCCTGTACGTTCTGCTTTAGACCCCATTAGCGGTGATTTTTTAGGTGCAACCGAGAAGTGGGCGAAGAACCGTCAGCAGAAGATATTACAAGAGAGAAAGGCTAACTCGTAAGAACCCTTTCATAATATAAACCTCCACAATGATTTAGATCACGGAGTTTAATAATGGCAACACTCATAGACGAGCGTCAAGAAGACGAAGACGAAGTAAACACCGTTCAACAGGAGCCTGTATATCAGCAACCTCCTGAAGAAGACATACCAGAGAAGTACAAAGGGAAGAGCACTGCAGAGATTGTACGGATGCACCAAGAAGCTGAGAAGCTCCTAGGGCGGCAGAGTTCCGAGGTAGGTGAGTTACGCGGCGTAGTCGATCAGTATATAAAGACACAACTCGACAACCAAAAAGCACCAGAACCTGACGAAGACATAGACTTCTTCTCAGACCCTGACAAGGCCGTCAGGAGAGCTATTGATAATCACCCTAAGATTAGGGAAGCTGAAGCAGTAACACAGCAATACAAAAAGTCTACAGCACTTTCACAACTACAGCAGCGTCACCCTGACATGCAGAATGTGCTACAAGACCAGAAGTTTGTTGACTGGATTCAAGGTTCTAAGATTAGAAAACAGCTCTTTGCTCAGGCAGACAAGCAGTACGATTATGATGCAGCAGATGAACTCTTCACAACGTGGAAAGAACGTCAACAAGCGGTTAATCAAACTGTAGCGTCTGAAATGGCAGGTCGCAAAGCTGCTATCAAAACTGCATCAACAGGCACAGCTCAAGGCAGTGGAGAGACGCAAGGGAAGAAAGTTTATAGACGCGCCGACATTATTAAACTAATGAGGGACGATCCAGAACGATACTTGGCTTTATCTGATGAAATCATCAAAGCCTATTCCGAAGGGAGAGTCCGAAACTAAATCTTTAAGGACTTTATATTATGGCAACTTCAGTATATCCCGCTATGGGCGGTGCAGTAGACAACACTAGCGCAGCAACTTTCATTCCACAAATCTGGAGTGACGAGGTTGTAGCAGCTTATCAGAGTAACTTGATTCTTGCGAACCTTGTTAAGAAGATGAGCATGTCAGGCAAGAAAGGTGATACCATTCACGTTCCTAAGCCTGTCCGTGGTACTGCTAACGCTAAACTAGCTAACACCGCTGTTACTATCCAGAACAATGTTGAATCAGAAGTACTGATCAGCATCAACAAGCACTTCGAGTTCTCTCGTTTGATCGAAGACATCACTAACGTACAGGCGCTTGCTTCACTGCGTCAGTTCTACACTGGTGACGCTGGCTACGGTTTGGCTAAGCAAGTTGACGATGATCTGTTTGCTCTGGGCAAGTCTCTGGGTAACGGTAACGGCTCTTCTTGGGCACACAGCGCTTCTTTCCAAATTGGTGCTGGTTCAGCTCTGGAAGCATACGACATTGATGGCACTGCTGACGTAGGCGCTTTCACTGACGCTGCTTTCCGTAACCTGATTCAGAAGCTTGATGACGAAGACGTACCAATGGACGGTCGTAGCTATGTTGTTCCACCTGCTCTGCGTAACGCTATTATGGGCATTGACCGCTACATGTCTTCTGACTTCGTAGACGGCAAGGGTGTTAAGAACGGTCAGATTGGTAACCTATACGGCGTTAATGTATATGTTTCTAGCAACTGCCCAACAACTGAGACAGGCGTTCGTGCTTCTATTCTGTTGCACAAAGACGCTATGGTTCTGGCTGAACAACAAGGTGTTCGTTCACAGACTCAGTACAAGCAAGAGTTCTTAGGCACTCTTTACACTGCTGACACTCTGTACGGTACTCAGGTACTCCGTCCAGAAGCAGGCATCGTACTAGCTGTTCAAGGCTAATACAACTGAACGGGGATTCTTCGGAGTCCCCTTTCTTTATTCTTTTTATTATATTCTTTTGTTTTCCTAGGAGCTACAATGGCTATATTCAGAGGCGAGGGCGGTGCTGGTGATTCTACCAACGATGCTACCCTAGGCCTAGTCACTGCCCAAGCTGTTATAGCTTCTACGAAAGCAAGTGAGTCTGCCGCTAGTGCAGCTACAGCGTCCACACAAGCAACCACAGCAACTACCAAAGCCGCTGAAGCCTCTGCTAGTGCAGCAGCCGCAGCATCTAGTGCGTTAGGTGTAGATGTATTCGCAGATGCAGCAGAGCTGTCAGCAACTAACGCAGCCACTAGCGAAACTAACGCAGCCAATAGCGCTTCTTCAGCAGCTACTTCAGCTACAAATGCTAGTGCCTCTGAGACAGCCTCAGCAGCCTCTGAGAGCGCTGCAAGCACATACGCTACCACAGCTACCACTAAAGCGTCAGAAGCAGCCACAAGCGCTTCTAGTGCGTCTACGAGCGCTTCTACAGCCACTACCAAGGCTACTGAAGCATCTACTAGCGCAACTAACGCTGCTGCGTCAGAAAGCAGTGCAGCTACGTCAGCATCTAATGCTTCCTCTAGCGCCTCTAGCGCAGCTACTAGCGCATCAGCAGCATCTACTTCTGCAAGCAACGCAGCTACCTCTGCAAGCAATGCAGCTACCTCTGCATCAACAGCGTCTACTAAGGCTGCTGAAGCAAGCACTAGCGAGACCAATGCAGCCACTAGCGCAAGCAATGCTGCTACAAGCGAGACCAACGCAGCTAACAGCGCTACGTCTGCATCTACAAGCGCAACTACGGCAACTACACAAGCAACTAACGCAGCTAACAGCGCCTCAGCAGCTTCTACAAGCGCGTCTAACGCAGCTACTAGCGAAACTAACGCAGCCAACAGCGCTTCAGCAGCTTCTACAAGTGCTACAGCGTCAGCTACGTCAGCGTCAGCCTCCGCAAGTAGTGCAACAGCCGCAGCAGCAAGTGCTAGTGCAGCAGCGACAAGTGAGGCCAATACAGCAGCAGCGGTTAGCCTAGCTATTGCTAACTTAGTAGACTCTGCGCCTATAACATTAGATACATTAAATGAACTTGCAGCAGCTTTAGGAGATGATGCTAACTTCTCCACAACAGTGACAAACGCTCTAGCTACTAAACTAACTTCTTCCTCTACTTTAAACGCAGACAACATGACTACTGGTACGCTTGACGGCGGAACTTACTAAAGGTAATTAACTATGGCAACAACTATTGTAACAAAGAATAGCTCTACCGCTTCTGCCGTCCCTACAGCAGCTCAATTGGTTCAAGGTGAACTGGCGGTCAACGTAGCAGACAAGCGTATATATACAGAGAACAACGCAGGTGCTGTTGTTGAGCTTGGTACTAATCCTAGCACTATTGACATCAACTCGGGCACTATTGACGGCACGACTATTGGCGCATCGTCTGCCTCTACTGGCGCATTTACTACGTTATCTGCTTCTGGCGAAATCACAGCCAACGGCGGCATAGCATTGGGCGACAATGACAAGGCTACGTTTGGTGCTGGTGATGATTTACAGATTTATCATGATGGTAGTAATAGCTACGTTCAAGACGCAGGTGATGGTGCTTTAATTTTAAATACTACAAACGGTGGAGGAGTTTACGTTTACTCCGCTGGCGAAACAATGGCTACCTTTAACAGTAACGGGGCAGTAAACCTTTACTACGACAACGCAGCCAAACTATCCACCACAGCCACAGGCATAGACGTTACTGGCAATTTGCAGGCAACAGGTTACCTAGCTGTAGACGGCGCATCAGGCAACACTGGAGCAGGTACAGACCGTTGGATTGGTGGTGACGGCACGGCAGGAACTTGGTTCTACAATGTTCCAACAGGCTCCAGCCATTACTTTGCTGTAAACAATACAAACAAATTAGCAATTAACTCCACAGGCATAGACGTTACTGGCACAGCCACGATGGATGGTCTTACTGTTGATGGTACTACAGCAACGATTCAAGACGATTCTGCAAACTTGCGTTTTGAAAACAGCGCAGGAACTCGTACAGGTTATATCCAAAATAGAGCAGACGCTTTTGAGATATGGGATGATCAAGCCACACCCATGACCTTTGGCACAAGCAACGCAGAACGCCTCCGCATAGACTCCAGCGGGAACGTGGGTATTGGTACTAGTTCGCCCCTAGTTGGCTTACATGTTGAAAAAGACCAAGGCAGCGGCTATATAGCAGCGTTTCGCTCAAACAACTCTTCTCCTTATATAACTGTGCAAACAACTGGTAGCATCACTCAGTTGCAAGGCATTAACTCTTCATTTACTGCTGTAAACGATTTTGCCATGCAAACTTCTGGCGGTAACGTGGGTATTGGTACTAATGCGCCTTCGACCAGACTTCATGTCAATACAGGTTCGGCAGGTTATGGTATTACTGTTGCGGCAAGTTCGCAAACTAGTGGAACTTATCAAATTGGTATTGATTCAAATAGCGCACTTGCAATTTACGATACTGCGGCAACAGCGCAAAGATTAGTTTTATCAAACTCAGGCAACGTGGGTATTGGTATTAGTACGCCTAGTGGTAAACTCCATGTTCAATCAGCATCTTCAGGTGGTACAGCTTCAGGTAACGCAGATGAATTAATTTTAGAGGGTTCAGGAAATACTGGTTTAACTATTTTATCAGGTGCTACATCTTTAGGTAATTTATTCTTTGCTGATAGTGGCGATGCTGCTGATGGTTACATTAATTATGACCAAAGTGGTCGCTCAATGCGTTTTGGTACAGCTACCACAGAAGCCATGCGCATAGACGCCAGCGGCAACTTGCTTGTGGGTACTACTACAGCAAAAGGGAAACAACACGTAGCCAGAACAACAACAGGTGAAATTGCTAGGTTTTCAACACCAAATGCCACGGAAGGCTCTATCATTGTAGGGCGTCCTGATAGTGATACAGAAGGGTTGACTCTAAAGTATAACTCGTCAACAGGTGATTGTACCTTTGGTTCTGTTAATACTGGACATCCGCTGTTATTTAAGAGTGGTACAGCAGAACGTATGCGCATAGACTCCAGCGGTAACTTGCTTGTGGGTACTACTAGCAGCACAGGCCACAAAATAGCGTCTGTTGCTACAGGTTCAGATAGAAATTTACTCATGCAATGCGCGAATGGCGGTGTAAACGGAATTACATTAAATACTTCTGGCACAGCGGATTACACAGCGTTTCTGTTTACGACTGATGGCGGTAATACGCAGCGTGGTTCAATTGTGGTAGGTGCTTCCTCAACAGCTTACAACACCTCATCAGACCAACGCCTCAAGGAAAACATCACAGACGCTAATGACGCAGGAAGCAAGATAGACGCTATTAAGGTTCGTCAGTACGATTGGAAAGCTGACGGCTCTCACCAAGATTACGGCATGATTGCTCAAGAGCTACAGGCTGTTGCACCTGAAGCAGTTAGTGGCGATGCTGACTCAGAAGAAATGATGGGTGTGGACTACTCAAAATTAGTTCCAATGTTAATCAAAGAAATTCAATCACTTCGCAACCGTGTTGCACAATTAGAGGCTTAAACAATGATCTTTACAATAGCACAACTAGAACGTAACTCAGCAGACAACGGCGTAACTGTAGCCCATTGGCGTTGCAGCAAGACCGAAGGCGACCACACAGCAAGCTCTTATGGCACTTGTGGCTTTACACCTGACGTAGAGAAAGCAGGCTTTGTAGCCTTTGACGCTCTCACTGAAGAAGCTGTCATT
>Ga0208643_1001375_pt1 | contig 13629 bp, 16 predicted proteins | sample VirMetDEL_Nov_12_FD_184516 | JGI IMG/M metagenome (GOLD analysis project Ga0208643, IMG submission 184516) | Aqueous microbial communities from the Delaware River and Bay under freshwater to marine salinity gradient to study organic matter... | ecosystem: Environmental > Aquatic > Marine >... | reverse complement strand
ATGAAGACTTTGATTTAGAAATGAAGACTTTAGGTTTGAAACGTTTGTTTTTGCATGCGGCCAGCATAGAGTTCACTCATCCACTCAGTAATGAACGTATTAAAATAGAAGCACCGTTAGAGCCTTCGTTAGAAAAATTACTGACTAAGTTAACTAAAGCTCACGATTAATGTTTAAAGCGTTAATACTGATATTAGCCTCAACAGAGATGGGTGATGTCTATTATTGTTATTCAAAAGTGGCTTTGATTGTTGTCCTGAATGTAGGCAAAGATTAACAAGTTTTATTAACCTTGCTAAACCTCATATAACAGTACTTATTTTCTTTGGATATAAGTACTGTTATACATATCGTGTTTTTTACCTCTGTTTTATACCTTTATATGAAAGAATAAATATCTTAAGCACTATTTTGTTCAGCAAGGACATCAAGACCATGTTGCTTCAAAAGCCCGACAAGCTTAATCAAGGGCAATCCGATGAGCGTGTTGGGGTCATCACCCTCTAATCTTTCAAACAAACAAATACCTAATCCTTCGCTTTTAAAACTTCCTGCGCAGTTATAAGGTTGTTCAGCATGTAAGTAATTCTCTATCTCAGCATATGAAAGTTCTTTAAAATGTACCAAGAAGGGTTCTATTAAAGCAGTGGTATAATCTAAACCACTATCATAAACACAAAGGCCAGTATAAAAAACCACGGTTTTATTGCTAAACTTTTCTAATTGTTTAACGGCATTTTCAAAGTTATGCGGCTTGCCAAGTATTTCTCCATCGCATAGGGCGACCTGATCTGAACCTATGATCAACGCGTCAGGATATTCATGGGCAACGGCCTTGGCTTTTTCAATAGCTAAGCGCTCGACTAATTCGACAGGGGATTCATTTTCAAATGCGCTTTCATCAATATTCGGTTTAGCGCAGTCAAAAGCAATATTGAGTTTGGTTAAAATTTCTTTACGGAAAGGAGAGGTGGAGCCCAAAACAAGTTTTTTCATTAATATCACTCAAAATATAAACAGATAGCTGTTAATATATGGCCTATCTTGAGTTTTTAAACAAATTTAGCTATTTTTCTTTTGACACAGGCGGGTAGGCACTTTATTATGCGCGCCTTATGAAAAATCTTAAACTCCCGATAACGATAGACCCATCTAGAAGCGCACAGCGAAAGCTCGTGTGTGACGGATACTTTGAAGTATCTGGGATGAATAGATTGCTTGCTGTGTGTGATGCACAATGTGAGCAAGTCCAAGTCAATGCCAATTTTGGTGTGGATGAACAGGGCTTGGTAGTAATATCAGGCACGGCATCGGCAACAGTTGCATTAATTTGTCAGCGATGTACTGAAGGGTTCGAATTGGCATTAGAAGTAAGTTTTACTTTTAGTCCAGTGAAAGACGTGGAAGCTGAAGCTGAGTTGCCGTCATATTATGACGCAATTGAATTAGATGAAAATGGCGAAGTTAACTTGCGAGAGTTAGTGGAAGATGAGTTTTTACTCGCGATTCCATTAATTCCAAGGCACTCACTTAAAGACTGTCAGGCTTCACCTGATAGTGTTTGGGGCGAGTTACCGGAAGAGCTAGAAAAACCGAACCCATTTGATGTATTGAAAAAACTTAAATAGTTAATTTTAGCTAATAACCGAATTTTTAGGAGTAGGCAATGGCAGTTCAAAAGAGCAAAAAGTCTCGTTCAAGACGTGGCATGCGCCGTTCACACGACGCAATAACGGCAACGCATTTATCAACAGATCCAGTATCTGGTGAAACTCATCGTCGTCACCATGTAACAGCTGATGGCTTTTACAAAGGTGTTAAAGTAATCAATAAGTAATCTGTAACGATTACCTTGATTAATCTAACCATAGCGTTAGATGTTATGGGGGGCGATCAAGGCCCCCACGTAACACTTTCTGCTGCTATGCTTGCAGTAGAAAACCTTCCAAATCTTCACTTACTTCTGTGCGGTGACGAAACTGTCATAGTTGAAACACTTTCAAAAAAACAATTTTATCCACATCCAAGAATAACCGTAGTTCCAACAACACAAGTTGTTGAAATGGATGACAAGCCTATTTTTGCCCTGCGTAATAAAAAACAATCTTCAATGCGTAAAACCTTGGACTTAGTTCATGATGGCCAAGCACAAGCTTGTGTTAGTGCGGGTAATACCGGTGCCCTTTTTTCCATGGCGCATTTTGTTTTAAAAACCTTGCCAGGTGTTGAACGTCCGGCGTTAATTTCTGCGTTACCGAGCAATACACCAGACCAACATGTTTTTATGTTGGACTTAGGGGCAAATGTTTTCTGTGATTCAAGCGTTTTGTATCAATTTGCTATTATGGGATCCGTGATGGCAAAAGAGGTCGACGGTATTGAAAACCCGAAAGTTGCACTGCTAAATATGGGGTCAGAAGATAATAAAGGCAGTGATCATATTAAACAGACTGCCAGCTATCTGCAGGCTAATGATGATATTAATTACATTGGTTTTATAGAGGGTAATGATATTTTTACTAATAAAGCAGATGTCATCGTTTGTGATGGCTTTGTTGGTAATGTTGCCTTGAAAACATGTGAAGGGGTGGCAAGAATGGTCTACACCCAACTACAAGAAATCATCAAAAAACACTTTTTAGCTCAAATTATGGGCAAATTATTGTCTCGTCCGCTAAAAAAACTGTTTAAACCCATGAACCCCGACCAGTATAACGGCGCAAGTTTGATAGGATTGCGCGGTATTGTGGTAAAAAGCCATGGTAACGCCAATGTAACGGCTTTTTATACTGCTATTGTTGAGGCCGTTACTGAGGTAGAACGACAAGTACCAGCAAAGATTAAAGATAAGCTTGAACATAGTTTATGCCATAAATAATCAACTTTTAGTTATGCATTCGTTATAAAAAGCTTAGTTAATCGCGGAATGAATTATACGGTATCGAATAATTTAATAACGAGATGGTTACCGTTAAAAATTAAAATTAAATATAATTAGGTCTAATAATGCAAAATAATTTAGCGTTTGTTTTTCCCGGTCAAGGTTCACAATCTCTAGCGATGTTGGCTGATTTTGCTGAGCATGAAGTAGTACAAAGTACGTTTTCTGAAGCTTCTACCGCACTAGGTTACGACTTATGGCAATTAGTTCAGCAAGGCCCGGTTGAAAAATTAAACCAAACAAATTTTACTCAACCGGCATTACTCACAGCAAGTGTAGCCATATGGCGTTTGTGGCATGCAACTTCATCGGCAACCCCTGCGATGTTAGCGGGTCATAGTTTAGGTGAATATTCTGCCTTAGTATGTGCAGGCGTGCTGTCTTTAGCTGATGCAGTGAAATTAGTAGAGAAGCGAGGCGAGTTTATGCAAGCGTCAGTACCCGAAGGTATTGGTGCTATGGCTGCTGTCATCGGCCTTGATGATAAAATGATTATTGCAGCGTGTCTAAAAGCAGAAAATGGTGAAGTGGTTTCTGCAGTGAATTTCAATTCACCAGGGCAAGTGGTTATTGCTGGAAATAAAGCGGCAGTAGAACGTGCGGGTGAATTATGTAAAGCAGCGGGAGCAAAACGTGTTCTGCCTTTACCTGTCAGTGTTCCATCACATTGTGCACTGATGAAAGATGCGGCAGAGAAACTGGCACAAGAGTTTAATAATGTCACTTTTAATGTACCTAATATTGCTGTTGTTAACAATGTTGACGTTGCAACAGAAAGTTCGGTTGAAGCCATAAAAACTGCATTGATCAAACAATTATATAGCCCCGTGCGTTGGACTGAAACCATTCAGTTTTTAGCGCAAAACGGCATTGAACAGACGATTGAAGCAGGGCCTGGTAAAGTATTGCAAGGCTTATTAAAACGCATCGATAAAACCATGAGTTGTCAATCTGTTAATGACAATGCGTCATTAACTAAAGCATTATCATCAGTAGAGTAAAAATTATATGTTTTCATTAGAAGGTAAAGTCATCTTAGTAACAGGTGCAAGTCGCGGTATAGGTAAAGCTATCGCTACGCAACTTAAAGCCCTAGGTGGTACCGTTATTGGTACGGCGACATCAGAGCACGGTGCGGCCAATATCAGTGAATATTTAGGTGAAGGCCAAGGCTTAGTCTTAAATGTCACTGATGATGCCTCAATTAGCGCCATGTTTGATTTAATTAAAGATAAGTATGGTGCTGTTGATGTTTTAGTTAACAATGCTGGTATTACGCGCGACAATTTGATGATGCGCATGAAAGATGATGAATGGAATGATATCATCGAAACTAATCTGACTTCTGTCTTTAAAATTAGTAAAGCGGTTTTGCGCGCGATGATGAAAAAACGTCAAGGACGCATTATTAATATTGGTTCGGTCGTTGGTACAATGGGAAATGCGGGTCAAGTTAATTATGCGACCGCAAAAGCTGGTTTGATTGGCTTTACTAAATCATTGGCACGTGAAGTTGCTTCACGTGGTATTACGGTGAACACGGTTTCTCCTGGTTTTATTGATACTGATATGACACAAACATTGACGGATGAGCAAAAAGAAGGCATTTTTGCACAAGTTCCGGCTAATCGTTTAGGAAAGCCTGAAGAAATTGCTAATGCTGTTGCTTTCTTAGCATCTGATTCTGCAGCATATATTACGGGCGAAACATTGCACGTAAATGGTGGTATGTACATGGTTTAACAAAAGTTCGCTTTTTGCTTACTTTGTGTTAAATTCGAATAAATTATAAACAGTCAACAGGTTAGACCAGCGAAAAAGTAAAATTAGAAGCTTGCATGGTTGGCTTTTGACGAATAAACTACACACAATTATGAAAAATTGTATTTTCTAGTAAAGGAAAAAAAATGAGTACTATTGAAGAACGCGTAAAAAAAATTACTATTGAGCAACTTGGTGTAAGCGAAGACGAAGTAAAAGTTGAAGCTTCTTTTGTTGACGACTTAGGTGCAGATTCTTTAGACACTGTTGAATTAGTAATGGCGTTAGAAGAAGAATTTGATACTGAAATTCCAGATGAAGAAGCTGAGAAAATTACAACAGTTCAAGCTGCAATCGATTACGTTACTGCTAACCAGTAATAAGTAAACGAATGCGATTGATTTCAGGCGGTTTAATTACCGCCTGATTTGTTTCTATCGCATTAAAAATAATGAATAACTGTTTTAAACCTAATCAAAAGGTTTTGAATACGTTAATATAACACCCGCATATTACTCAATTCTATCGGAGGCAGCACATCTCATGAGACGCGTTGTAGTTACCGGTCTTGGCATGCTTAGTCCTTTAGGCAATAGCCCTGAATCAACCTGGCAAAATTTATTACGTGGACAAAGTGGTATATCTGAGATTACGCATTTTGATACCACAGCGTATACAACACGATTTGCTGGCTTAGTAAAAGATTTTGATGCACAAGACTATATGGCTCGTAAAGAAGCCAAGAAAATGGATTTATTTATTCAGTATGGCGTTGCCGCAGGCGTGCAAGCTGTTAAAGACTCAGGTCTCGAAATCACGGAAAAAAATGCCCAACGCGTCGGTGTGGCCGTCGGTTCAGGTATTGGTGGTTTAGGTCTGATCGAAGATAATCACGCAAAAATGTTAAACAGTGGACCTCGTAAACTTTCGCCATTTTTCGTGCCTTCCACCATCATTAATATGATTGCCGGTCACTTATCAATCATGTTTGGTATGAAGGGGCCTAACATTTCAATTGTGACTGCTTGTACAAGTGGTGTACATAACATTGGCCATGCGGCACGTATGATTGCTTATGGTGATGCTGACGCTATGGTTGCAGGTGGTGCAGAAAAAGCGTCTACGCCATTAGGTATGGGTGGCTTTGGTGCTGCACGAGCCTTATCAACGCGTAACGACGCTCCACAAGATGCTTCACGCCCTTGGGATAAAGATCGAGATGGTTTTGTATTAGGTGATGGTGCTGGTGTACTGGTACTCGAAGAATATGAGCATGCGAAAGCACGTGGCGCCAAAATTTATGCAGAACTTGCGGGTTTTGGCATGAGTGGCGATGCTTATCATATGACATCACCACCTGCCGATGGCGCAGGTGCAGCGTTAGCAATGCAAAATGCGATTAATGACGCAAAAGTTGATATTGCCAATATTGGTTATATCAATGCGCACGGCACATCAACCCCTGCGGGTGATATTGCTGAAACCAATGCGGTTAAATCGGTATTTGGCGATTTCGCACATAGCGTTATGGTTGGCTCAACTAAATCAATGACCGGACATTTATTAGGTGCTGCCGGTGCAGTCGAAGCTATTTTTAGTATTCAAGCCTTAGTTAATAGCGCGGTGCCGCCAACAATTAATTTAGATAATCCTGATCAAGGATGTGATCTTGATTATATCGCCCATACTGCTCGAGATGTAGATTTAGACTACGTGCTATGTAATTCATTTGGTTTTGGCGGTACAAATGGGTCGTTGATCTTTAAGAAAATCTAAAGCATGAGTGGCTAGGGCATTAAAGTTACATTTAATTGAAATATTAATGTAATAGCGCTTGAACTCAAGGCCTTAAGCCTGAATACTTAAGCTAAGTATTCAGGCTTTTTTATGGTATTTATGGTGGTTAGTTTTGTTGATGGGCAAGAAAATAGCGCGATTTCAATTGATGATCGTGGTTTAGCCTATGGTGATGGCTGTTTTACTACGGCATTAGTGACTCACGGTGAAGTCATGATGCGAACACAGCACATCAACCGTTTGGTTCAGCAAAGTCAGCAATTAGGTTTACCTAAATTTGACTTGGCTCTGCTAACAGAAACCCTCGATAAAATTAGCGCTGGTATCGAGCTTGCTATCGTAAAAGTTATGATCACCTGCGGTAGTGGCGGCCGTGGTTATTCTCGCTTAGGTGCTGAGCAAGCTAAAGTTATTGTGTCATTACATGATTACCCTAAATTTTACCCTCAATGGCAACAACACGGCATTGATGTTGGTGTTAGCGAACAAAAACTCGGCATCAATCCTATGTTAGCCGGTTTAAAACATCTCAATCGCTTGGAACAAGTACTGTTAAGAGCTGAATTAGATAAGCGCTTGGAGGATGATTTAGTGGTCAGCGATCTTAACGGTCACGTAATTGAATGCTGCAGTGCGAATGTTTTTTGGTTAAAAGCAGGGATCTGGTATACGCCATTGTTAACAACATCCGGTGTAGCAGGTTTAATGCGAGAAAAAATTTTGCTAAATAATACCGATATTCAACAGGGCAATTTTCCACTTTCGTCACTGGATAATATCGATGCAATGTTTATTAGTAACGCCATTTTAGGTATAGTGCCAGCTAGAATTTTTAATGGTCAACAATTGGATATTTCACTGGTTAATAGCATGCAAAAGCAATGCGTTAACATTGAAAACTAAGATATAAAGATGAAACAAAACTTTCTCAGTTTGCCGCTATTTGTAAGACGAGCACTTGTTGCCTTATTGGTTGCTGTGCTACTAAGTATCTTGGCTATTGTTATATTAGTCACAACGTCCAAAATGAAAGTTCAACAGCCATTGACCATTAGCAAAGCTGAGTTCATTACGATTAAACCGGGTTCGTCATTTAATGCTTTTTCAAAGCAATTAATTGCTAGAGGATGGCTTAAAAGTCGTTTTTGGTTACGTAGTTACGCCAAGTTTTATCCCGATAGAAGCATCATAAAATCAGGTACTTATCAAGTGGGTGCTCATATGCCGATTATAGAATTGCTCAATATGGTGGTATCAGGTAAAGAGCATCAATTTACTATTACCTTTATCGAAGGTAGCACATTCAAGCAAGTTTTAGCACAATTAGCACAACACCCACATATTACTCAGCAATTGATTGATTTACCATTAAACTTCATTGCGAAAAAATTAACGATTGAGCAGGAAAATCCTGAAGGTTGGCTTTTTCCGGACACCTACGCGTTTACAAAAGGTACCGCTGATCTTGCCATTATTAAACGAGCTCATGACAAAATGCGTAGCGCGCTTGTTGAACAGTGGCAGAATAGGGCGCTCGACTTACCTTATAAATCACCCTATCAAGCACTTATCATGGCATCTATTATTGAAAAAGAAAGCGGTCGACATGCTGAGCACCCACGTATTGCGTCGGTGTTTGTTAACCGCTTAAATAGAAGCATGCGGCTACAAACAGATCCAACGGTAATTTATGGTTTAGGTGAGCGCTATCAAGGTGATATAACCTATGCCCATTTACGTGAAAAAACGGCTTATAATACCTATAGAATAAAAGGCTTACCGCCAACGCCGATAGCGTTGCCGGGCGCTCAAGCACTACAAGCTGCCTTGCATCCAGAAGCGAGTAATTATTTGTACTTTGTCAGTAATGGCGCCGGTGAACATATTTTTTCAACCAATTTGCTCGATCACAACCGCGCGGTAAACCAGTATCAGCGCAAATAAAACGTGATGTTATTGGATATGAAATTTTATTAACTCTAATTTGGAAAATTGAAAAATGAATAAAGGTAAGTTTATTGTTGTTGAAGGCATTGAAGGTGCTGGTAAATCTTCAGCAATTTGCGTTATCGAAGCGGTGTTGAATAAGCATGACATCCCTTTTATAAAAACACGTGAACCTGGTGGTACACCCTTAGCCGAAACTTTACGTGATATTGTTAAGTCTGCGAGTCACGACGAAGAACTGACGCAAGAAACTGAATTGTTGTTAATGTATGCAAGTCGCAGTCAATTGCTAGCTAATCGAATTTTACCCGCCTTAGCTCAAGGTACATGGGTTATTGGCGATCGTCATGACTTATCATCACGGGCATATCAAGGTGGTGGACGTCAGTTTGATGATAGAATAATGAATGCGATAGCTGATGTAACCTTAAAAGGTTTTGCACCGGATTTAACGGTTTATTTAGATATTGCACCAGAGCTTGGCTTAGCTCGAGCACAAGCACGTGGAGAATTGGATCGTATTGAATTAGAAAAAATAGAGTTTTTTCAGCGCGTACGTAATAAGTATCTCGAGTTGGCTACAGCGTCTGAGACAACCGATATTATCGATGCTAGCCAGGATATGTTATCGGTACATAATGATGTTGCTAAAGTCATCGAAGCGTTTATTGAAATTAAAGCAGGGTAATTGATGAAATCTTGGTTGCTTAGCGTTCAACAGCAATTGTCCAGGCAAGTGTTAAGTAATAAACTCCCTCATGCTTTATTATTTTCGGGAGTTTCAGGCGCCGGGCAAGAAGAGCTAGCACGCTGGCTAATAAACGTCTTGTTATGCCAAACGGTATTTAACGAAGATAAAATGGCACAGCAGTCAGTCATTCAAGCTTGTGGGTACTGTAAAACCTGTCAGTTATTTAGCAGTGATAGTTACCCTGATCATCTGACTATCGTTAATGACAAAGCTACTATCGGCGTCGACTCAATCCGTAAGTTGAGTCAGTTTTTTGAAAAAACAGCGCATATTGGTACCGCTAAATCGGCATTGATTCATCATGCAGATACCATGACCGTATCGGCGGCAAATGCTTTATTAAAAACCTTGGAAGAACCGACATCAGAAAGCTTTATTATTCTAACAACTGACAGTAGCGATAGGCTATTACCAACGATTATTAGTCGTTGCCAGCAAATTGAAATTCGTCCGCCGGTTGGTGAAAAGCTTTTACTTGAGTATAGTAAGCAAGGTGATGATGCCTTTGTTAATCTAAGTCATTTGAATGAATTAACCGACGAAAATTCAGCGTTAGCATTTACAGATTTTCGGACTCAGGTCGAACAGTATTTATCTGCTTATGAACACCGAACAGAGATACTGACGACATTGGTTGACCGCCGAGAAGGCTTTCGCTGGCTCGAAAAAGTTCTTGTAGATTTAATGCGTGAACAGTGGGGATGGCAAACCACCGAGCGTAAAAGTGGACAGGCCATTGCGGTTAATAAACAGCAGTTATGGCAAATTTATAAGTTAGTACAAGGCGCAAGCACTAAACTAAAAACCTTAGTGCAAGTTAATCGGCAATTTTTAAGTGAAAAGCTACTTGCTGATATTGGTCTTGTTGTAAAAATATCGACTAAAAAATAAGGCAATGATTTTGGAAAATATTACACTTGAATTTATTTCAGACCGTGATTTATATCAGTCGTATATGCCATTTATGAAAAATGGTGGCTTATTTATTCGTACCACAGAACATTTTGATTTAGCAACCGACGTGAACCTGATTGTTACCTTGCCAGATTCCCTTGAGTCTTCTGAAGTTAAAGGTAAAGTTTCTTGGATCACACCTATTGGTGCACAAAATGGTACCCCTGCGGGTATAGGTGTGAGTTTTGTTGAAGATCCGGACAATATACGTAACCAAATTGATAAATCGATAGGGCGTTTATTGAATTCTTCTGAGCCTACCTTATCAATGTAAAGTGCCTTATTTCGTTTGTAAGAAAGCGAACTATTGAATAAAGTTTTTTAAATTAATATTATGCACATTTGTGTGGAGTAACCTGTGTTTATAGATTCCCATTGTCACTTAGATCGATTAAAACTCGAAGACTTTGACAATAATTTAGACAATGTCGTTAAGGCAGCACGTGCTGAAAACGTCAATACACTGCTATGCGTCAGCGTAACCTTAGAAGAGTTTCCTGCGATGGCAGAAAAAACGGCTAAATATGACAACGTTTGGCTAACGTGTGGAGCACATCCGCTCAATCAAGGTGACGAAATAGATGTTAAAAACCTAAGTGACTTAGCGACGCATGACAGAGTGATAGCTATTGGTGAAACAGGTTTAGATTACTTTTATGCGCCAGAAACAAAACAGGTACAGCTAGATTCTTTTCGTAAACATGTGCAAGTCGCTAATCAATTAAGCAAACCTTTGATCATTCATACTCGCGATGCACAAGAAGATACATTGGCTATTTTAAGCGAGGAAAACGCCGCTAATATTGGTGGTATTTTGCATTGCTTTACCGAAAGTTGGGAGATGGCTGAACAAGCTATTGCGATGGGGTTTTATATATCATTCTCTGGGATTGTCACCTTTAAAAATGCCAGTGCCTTACGAGAAGTCGCTAAAAAAGTACCTGCTGATCGTTTTTTAATAGAAACTGACGCACCCTATTTAGCACCGGTTCCTCATAGAGGTAAGCAAAACCAACCAGCCTATGTAGTTGAAGTCGCAAAACACCTGGCTAGTATTCGCGGTACTTCAGTTGCTGAAATAGCTCGGCAATCGAGCGAGAACTTTTATCGTTTGTTTCCTGAAACTAAAATCACTGACCTTTAGTTATTTGCCTATGATTTGCGATGATAGGCGTTGCCAAATCACCTAAATATGGGTAACTAACTACCTATGTTTTCTTTTATCTTTAGGGAAAAAAATGGCCCAACACTAATACTAGTCTTGGGCCCAGGGGATGGCTCAAAAGGAGATGAGCCTGCGCTAATAAACTGTCAAATTTATCTTACTACTTACATATAAAATCGAAATATCTAAACATAATTCCCTCTATCAATAGGGGGAGCGAGCAACACGTGGATAACCTTCCTGTTGAATTAAGTGTAGTGTACGATCTTATAAATGCAAAATTAATTTAAATTAGCTTAAGGTATTGTTTTTTAATGTTTAATTTGTTTTTGGTTTTTGCTGTATTTGTTTCTATATTGGCTTGTGCACCGCTTATCTACAGCTTTTGCACGGCTTTTTCACTGCTAATTAGAGAATACTCAGTTAGATAATTTTAGTGTTTTGTGTCATGATATTTGTCATTATAAATCAGCATGAAAACAGTAGAGATAAAATTTGTTAAACCGTATTTGGAGTGGATTTTTCTTTGTTGCATTTATCTCTGCTATTGTTCAATGGTTAGTATTTGATCAAGTTTTAATTTTTGAAGAAATGGTTAAAGCCATTTTTGATATGTCTCGGGTCACCGTTGAAATTGCCATCGGCTTGATTGGCATCTTAAGTTTTTGGTTAGGTATGATGAAAATAGCTGAACATGCTGGCATCATCGACAAACTTGCCCTTTTGATTTCGCCATTATTTGTCCGTCTTATGCCTGGCGTACCAAAAGGCCACCCAGCGATTGGCTCCATGACAATGAATTTATCGGCAAACTTCTTAGGTTTAGACAACGCCGCCACACCGCTTGGTTTAAAAGCCATGCAAGATCTACAATTACTCAATCCAAAAAAAGAAACCGCCTCTAATGCGCAAATACTTTTTTTAGTATTAAACACTTCATCAGTCACGATGTTTCCTGTAACCGTTTTTGTTTATCGCGCGCAACAAGGGGCGGTAAATCCTACGGATGTATTTGTGCCCATTTTATTAGCGACTTTTGCTTCAACCTTAGCGGGCTTGTTGGCGGTAGCTTTTGTACAAAAAATAAAACTTTACCAGCAGGTAGTCTTACTTTATTTGGCCACAGGTATCGCACTTGTTGGTGGTATCGCCGTATATTTCACCACGCTTAGTGCTCAATTATTAGCGCAACAATCTTCACTGATGGGCAATTTACTGATATTTAGCACCTTGATCAGTTTTATATTCGTTGCCTTAAAGCGTAAAGTTAATGTTTATGACAGTTTTATAGAAGGCGCTAAACAGGGCTTTGACACCAGTATAAAGATCATCCCTTACTTATTGGCTATGTTATGTGCGATAGGGGTGTTTAGAGCCAGTGGTGCTTTAGATATCTTGGTAGATGGCATTCGCCAAATGGTACTGTGGTTTAATGGTGATACTCGTTTTGTTGATGCTTTACCTACCGCTTTTATGAACCCATTAAGTGGCTCTGGGGCACGTGCCATGATGATAGAAACCATGAATACTCACGGCGCTGACTCATTTGCAGGTCGTTTAGCCTCTATTGTTCAAGGCTCTACAGAAACAACATTTTACGTGCTTGCGGTATATTTCGGCTCGGTAGGTATTCGTTATAGTCGTCATGCATTAGCCTGTGGGCTGATTGCTGATGTGGCTGGTATTACGGCGGCCATCGGGGTTTGTTATTGGTTTTTTGGGTAAAGTTTTGATTGTCGACATTTGTTGGTTTTTATCTGAACTAAGTTTGTGCATGAAAAAATGAACAATATTATAGTTTTTATTTCTCATATCTTCTTTTTTAACAATGCTTTACGGTCTGTGTTTACTTATTTTAATTGCTGTATACTCTTAAGTTGTTTGTTTTTTACAACTAAAGTATAACGACTATTGTCGACAATTTGTTGTTTTTGGCATTGACTAATGGTGATATAACACTATCATTAGTGCATGTTTTAAAAAGTGTCGACAATTATGGCGTTAGACAATCCTACAACTCAAGCCGCGGTGACCACCGCAGATAAAGTATTTGAACAAATGCTGCATGCCATTGTTAACGGCACCATAAAAGCGGGCAGCAAAATTAGTGAACCTGAACTTGCCAAAAACTATCAAATTAGTCGCTCAACGTTACGTGAAGCACTCAATCGTTTAGAGAAATGTCATCTAATTGAGCGTAAAGCCAATGTTGGTTCACGTGTTGTTGAGTGCTCTATTGCTGGATTATTAGAGATTTATGTTGTGCGTGAAGCGCTTGAAGGCATGGCTTGTCGTCAAGCGGCAATGAATATG
>Ga0208643_1001373_pt1 | contig 13635 bp, 9 predicted proteins | sample VirMetDEL_Nov_12_FD_184516 | JGI IMG/M metagenome (GOLD analysis project Ga0208643, IMG submission 184516) | Aqueous microbial communities from the Delaware River and Bay under freshwater to marine salinity gradient to study organic matter... | ecosystem: Environmental > Aquatic > Marine >... | reverse complement strand
CCAGACATACCCATGTCCTGCGGAGGAGGAGCCATCGGAGGGGCCGCCATCGGAGGAGGAGCCATACCGCCATACTGCATGGGGATGACCCCACCGTCGCGGAACATTTGACGATCCATAATTGCTCTATTCATCAAAATAGCCCCGCCTTTGCTGCGCCCGCTGCTGCGGACAAACCACTAATACCCAAACCAAGCGCCTGCTGACCCACAGAAGGGCTCGGTGTTACATTTTGGCTGAAGGACATTTGCGAGGACGGTGTCTTCGCATAAATGTCAGACAGGTAACCCAATTGCTGCATCTCATTAAAGCGCTGTTGTTGCTCGTTTTGGCGAGCAGTGTCAAATTGCGCTTGCTGCTGTTGTTGCTGCTGTCTGCCCAGATCGAACAAGAACCCAGTTTGGCGCTGCCCCAAAGACTGCTGAAGATCGCCCAACGCGGCCTGTTGAGCACCCGCTTGCGCTTGCTGCTGCGCCGTTGAGATGCCCAGACGACCGAAGTCTGAGCCTAACGAACCAAGGCCTTGACCAACAGAAGCCAATTGTTGAGCACCTTGAAGACCCAATTGACCTTGTTGCAACGCACCCGTTTGCTCTAATTGCGCTTGGCTTTGACCTAACGCCGCTTGCTGCTGCGCTAACCGTCCTAGCAACTCTTGACTCGAAATGCCGAGAGCCGCGGCCCGATTTTCGATGTCCGATTGCGACCGCAAGCCTTGAAGACCTAATTCTCCAGACTGAAGACCCAGGTTTCCTGCGAGTTGAGCCGTAGAAACACCAAGTTGACCGCCTTGCAAAGATTGTCCCGAAGCCAACCGCTCCGCGTCTAATCCAAGGGCCCCCGCAGATTGAGCCGAGTTTGCTAAAGCAGAAGAACCTTGAGCGCCCAGCGCCCCGGTGGACGTGGCCGCCTGTAAAGCACGGCCCTGCTGTCTTTCAAAAGCGTCTTGCGCCCGAGCTTGCGCGGCCTCAAAACCAGCTTGACGCATCTGAGCCGCGGTCCGACCTTGCTGCTCCAACACGTTCCGACCAAGTTCTTGCTCGGCCACCGCTTGCCTAGAACCACCAAAAGCACCAGAGCTTACCGCATTTGCCGCAATGCCCTGTCTTTGTATGTTTCCTGCCCGAGCGATATCTGCCAGCGCTTGTTGAACCGCAGCATCTTCAAATTCGTTGGAGAAAGACCGAGCCGAAGCAGGGTCATATATATTAGTAGTGTCACCAAGTTGAGCAATCCCGGAAAGGGCCGCTTGCTCGCCTAACGCGCCAGCACGCTGTAGAGCGGTGGCCGCCTCCGAAGTTATGTTACGGCCGCGGTCCACGGCTCCTTGGCTGCCCTGCAATGCGGTGGCGAAACTGCCCAACCCCAAAGTGCTCGCCTGACCCATGGCATCCGTAGCGCTGCCCACGGCACCCGGCAATTGGTTGGCAATCAACCTCTGGTTAGCAATTTCGTTTTGAGCAAGGTTTTGAGCATTTTGTCCCGCCAAAGCCAGCGCTTGCTGCCCCTGTTGAGCTTGTCCCAAAGCATATTGCTGCGCTGACGTTAGAGCGTCACCGGTCAAAGCCAGTTGATTGGGGATGACATTACCGGCTTGTTGATAGAACCCCGAGCCCAGTTGTTGGTAGGGTTGCGCCCCAGACATTACTCCACCCAAGGCTTGTTGGGCGTCTCCCACACCTTGAGATGCAGCAGTCAAATAAGGTTCAAAATTGCCTTGAAGTCCGGGAGACTGACCCAGAGCTTGAGATTGAAGATCACTAAAACCTGCGGTCTGAAAATCTACAGGGGTTAGGCCTCGTTCAAGCTGTGCTCGCGCATCATTCAGAAGCTGAATGCGCGCGGCTTCAATCTCAGGGTTCTCTTGAAGGACTTGAATTTGAGTTTCGGCCATCGGACGTAATCCCCTTTACGCTGAACGTGATTCTAAGTCACGCATGACCGAATACATGTTTTTTATGCCGTTTTTAAGGTTCCCGTCTCCCGCACCGCGGACCGCGTCCGTTGTCATAACAAATTCGCCGGGCATCAAAAGAGCGCGGACGCTGTCTTTTCCGGGAACGCCCTCGTTTGGCATGATACCACCGTACCTGCGAGGGTAGATTGGACCCCCGTCTTTAACGGGTACAGGCGCATAACCGCTTGTCGTTAAGACGTTTGAGTAGGGGTTTTGTTGCGCGCGGAAATTTTGCGGATCGTATATCCGCGGAAGAGGGTCTAGCTTTCCGAAGCCCAAAGAATCCGCAGTTTCTTGGAAGGAAGGGTCTTCTTCTTCGTCAAAGGCTCCCAGAGCATACGCGCCCACCCCAGCAAGAGCTGCGGGACCGACATATTGTTTAAATCCGGGTTGTACGGCTGCCACGGCTTTTTCGGCCAGCTCCGGAGTAAAACCTTTTCCATATAGAGCTTTAGCGTCGGCAAGAGCTTTTTTATTTATCGCAGCTTGAGCCTCGGGGCCGCGGGGGAAAAGGCCGCTGTTGCCAACATCGTTGACTGTATTTTCTATACTAGTCACTGCTCGATCTACAAGGCTGGGTTTTGGAGCAAGTTCCATGCCAGCAAAAGAATCGCCGGTTCCAAACTCACCGACCCTTGGAGTCGGATTAAAACTGTCAAATACTCCAATGTCGGGCCTTACTGATGGAGAAATAGCTCCCGAAGTTACGTTGGAAGCTGTGTTTCGCAAACCAGAACCAAACTGTTCCAACCTCAAGCCCGGCTTTGCAAACGCCTCTTGTATGCCGCCCAAGAAACCCTTTCCGCTCGACATGCCACTAAGACCAGCGAAACCTGCGCCCATTGCCCCCGAGATAGCAGCCGATTTGAAGGCGTCTCCGACGGAACCACCTGTAATAAGGCTTGCGATGCCCGAACCCAACATTGGTCCAAAAATCGGACCTAAAGGAGTGAACCCTAACGCGGCAGGTAGAATAACCGGTGCTACTTTTTTGACCAGCTTCTTGACGCTTTTAAAAATTTTCTTAAAGAAAAATTCTCGAATACCCGTCGCAGGGTTAATGCTGTTGTCGTTAGAGCCCACAACATAACGTTCAGGGTTTTCAACGCCTTGGCTACTCAAATAGGTAAAAATCGAGTCTCGCCAAGCAGGGTCGTCGTCCAAAAGCTCTTTTGGTATTACAAGCTCACCGCGCTCAAGGTGAGCCACAACATTGTCGCCAAAACGACCGTGACCGGCAATCTCATCGGAAATCTCCGTGTATTGACCAATACCAGAAACGGGAAAGTCCGGCTCGTCGTTTCCATAAATGTCTTCGTCAACGAAAGTACCGATTCCGCCACCCGGAACCTCAAGCATTTCCATTTCCGCAGCTTGTGGGACAGACATCAACCCGCGCCTCCAGATAAATTCTCAGGTGCTGTGACCTGAATCATTGTACTTCTTTTTTCTCCGCCCGTCCACGGGCTACCACATTCAGGGCAATTGCCGTGAGGGTACGACAATGTTTCGAAAGGAGTTTCCGCAACATACCCGCAATTCTGGCATTGAACGCTGTCCTGACTGGACGAAGGCATCACAAGTATCGTGGCACTCATGGTGTGCTCACCGTTACGGAACCCACGGAGGTTACCGCCTGTTGGCCACCCACATGCGGCGTGTTCGGTAAGGTTATTTTCACAAACCCGTTTTGTTGAAACAACGAGCCTTCTTCTAACCCGCTATCGTCCGTCGGAAGATTGGTTAGAACTAAGCGTGTGTGACGGCCCTCTCCGGGGTTCTGAATATTATCAACGTAAACCGAAAACGACCGAATAACTTCCGCAAAATACGCCTGACTATACTCAGAAGGCGCAATGGGAAAATAAGGACGTACTAAATTCCGGGACATTAGCGCCTCCCGTCCGGGCGGATATCCACTCGCGGAGAACCTAAACGCCACGCAACACCAGTAGTGTTACTTTCAATCTTAAACGCCATTGAACGACCGCGAAGGCGCAAGAAAACATCTTCCGTAAACTGTTCCACAGGGACCGAAGTTGATTTCTCCACGGTGGAGTTCGTGGTTTTTGTGTAATTTCCTCCAGGAAAATTACGAACCTTGACGGTCATCGTTGCAGCAGGCGTCGCGTCCACGCTGTCTCGGAACGTTACGTCCGGGATCAAACGACTAACCAACATGAATTTGTCGCCTTCGCCAATGTCAAATTGACTGCTTTCAATGTACGACGTTATGGCGGCAGGAGGGTTAGCGCTTCCGTCATCTAACCCATATTCATGGAAATACAAAGCATGATCGGTGCTGGCCACAATGGGGTAAGCGTTAATGCCACGGTCAAGCCAACACGTCCTGTCCAAAGAACCGTAATACCAAATCTGCTGTTGGTAATTATACACCACGTAACTGTCGCATTCCGTGCTGGACAAAGACGGGTAAAACCACCAGATTTCGGAAAATGCCGTGTTCGTACCTGCCGTAATTTTTTCCGTCTGACTGGTGTTGATATTGGAAAAAACATAGTCGCGGACCGTGCAGGGCAGGCGCTGGACCGCGCCGCCATACGTGTAAAACTCTTGGTCGCCCATCCAAAACACATTGTCCTCAACGGCTACAGCCGCCAAAGGACCCGCAATCGTAATGTTTTCAGATATTAAACTGATGCCAAACGTGAACGGAGGCCCTAAAAACTGCATGGCGTGCAAAGATTTGTCGGTAAAAACCAAAATCTGTTGCCGCGTTTCGACCGCCGTAACAATCTCAGAACCCGAGCCTAAACGAAGGTCACCCGCGGTGTTTGTAGCGGTAGAAGCCCAATCCGTTAAGCTGCCCTGGGAAGAAAAACGTATCAACAAAGGGTCTTGTGTCCCAATGTTGTCTTGCGCATCGCAACCAAAGGCTATGATGTGACGGTCTTGGTCCGAAACCAAAATTTGTTTTGCAATGGTTGGAGTGGTGTTGGCACCAGCCAATTGAGAAAGCTCAACGCCGCGGGCCGTGAAGCCTGAAGTTTTATCCCAGTAATAAATATCACCGTCTCGAACGTTAAAAAGAAGGTCCTCGCCAAAGTTATCGTGGCTCCAAATGCGCAAGGTAATTCCGGTTGCTGCCAAAGAAGAGCCCGAACCCCACGTCCCACGGCCCCACGTTCCTGCGCCCCAGCCCGTTCCCAGAACAGTTGTGTCCAAACCCGTTGTGACTTGATATGCGCCGACCACGGAAGAACCTCCGTTCCCGGAGTCCGAAGTGGTGGCAAAAACATATGTAGGATCATAGCCGGATGCCGTGCTTACATCACTTAAAGATTCCACCGCTCGGGCATCTATCAGGTAATCGTTCGAATCTACCACCGAGACAATTTGATATTCTTGGTTCAGAACGTTTGCCGTGACTTGGCCACCTAAACTTACCGCTTCAGTGAATGTAACAAAGTCGTTAACAACCGCGCCGTGGGCGGTATCCGACACAGTCAACGTCGAACATGTGACCGCGTTACCAGAGGTGTGGGCCGCGGCCGTTGTTCCGTCATACCCGCGTGATAGGCCACTCAAAACATTGCCGCTAAGGTCTGCGTATAGAATTATTTCGCTGTTTATCTTTATAACACCTGTGGAAGGAAAACCACTTCCGCTGGTAAGCGTAATAGAATCATCATCCGCAGCAACATTTCCATTTAAGGTGTTAGCGGAAGCTGAAAAGGTTACATCGCCTGCCGCGGTGGTAACCCGCAAAGGCGTAATGTCATAATACGCGCCACCTTCATTGACGTAATATTTTAGGTTAGTGCCGACGCCTACGTAACTTGAGCTGTCGAGGGCAACCCACGCATGTAAGGCTCGACAAGTTCCAAGAAAAAAAGAATTAAATGTTTTTTCCCAGCCCCCTATTTTTTCAGGGAACCCAAACCGGAACCGAATTTTATCACAATCAAACCACCCGCCTTCGTTCGAATACGAAGTGGTTTCTCGATTAACCCCCGGCCTAAATTGTAGTTTGCTAAACGGCATGTTTTTACCTCAACTCTCCGGTTAGTGCCCTACAGCGAAGTAATAAAACCCATCTACCGACGTATCATTTATCCGAGCGTAAAATTGAGTAGACGTTAAGCTATCCGCCGCTATACCGGAAGCCGCAGCAGCATTATTATTGACAGTGATTTGAACGTTTAAACAAGCGTTACTGAAGGCCGACGTGAATGTGACAGTCTCCGTAACACTAGACGAAATGGCTTTGTAGCCCCACCGTAATTGTAAGGAGCCAAGGTCCGTGCTACCGTCTGTCGCTAAAGTTTGATTAGAGGCCGAAAAAGCGTCTACCCATCCTAGACCGCCACTTCCATCTGTTTTTAGAAGTTGGTTTGCGTTGCCGTCATCATCCGGAAGCGTGAGCGTGTAGCTCGCCGCGGCGCTATGCGGAGGCCCCTTAATCACAATACCGTGGCTGTTTAACTCGCAGTTAAGTACGAATTGCCCGGCCCCCTTGGTCGAGTTTCCTTTAAAAACCACCTTGCCTGATCCATTAGGATCAAGGTCTAAATTTGCGTTTGAAGCCGTTGTAAGAGATGTGTCTTTAAGAACCACCCCGTCAATGGTTACGCCAGACGCTGAAGTGGTTTCACTAATTACGTTTGTTGTTATTACGTCGCCAGCCGTAACAACTAAGTTAGTGCCGCCTGTAGAGTTTCCTATAGCTAAAACTTCAGCTAAAGTGTCTGTCGAGCCTACCTGACTATCCACGTAAGCTTTGATTGATTGTTGCGTTGCCAACTTAACATCGCTGTTGGACGCCATGTTGTCTTCATCTAACACCCCGGTCACAGAAACCGAGCTGTTAATGTTTAAATTGGTGCTAGCCGTAAGCGTCGTAAAAGCACCCGTGGAGGCAGAAGAGTTTCCAACAGGGGTCGAGTTAAGAGAGGTCGCCGTCAACGTAGTAAACGTACCGGCACCGGCACTAGCTCCGCCGATAGTAGCACCGTCGATTGTCCCACCGTTAATGTCCGCAGAAGCGGCCGTAAGTGTAGTGGCCGTTAAAGTGGTAAACGTACCAGCGCCCGCACTAGAGCCCCCAATGGTAGCGCCATCTATGGTTCCACCGTTGATGTCTGCGGAAGTAGCCGTTAGATTGGTGAAAGTGCCCGCACCGGCGCTAGAGCCCCCGATAGTAGCACCGTCGATTGTTCCACCGTTAATGTCTGCGGAAGTAGCCGTTAGATTGGTGAAAGTGCCCGCACCGGCACTAGAACCCCCGATAGTAGCACCGTCGATTGTTCCACCGTTAATGTCTGCGGTGGTTACCGCACCAAGGTTTGTAATTGTTTGTCCCGCAAAAGTGGACGTACCCGCTGCCGTTATACCCCCGTCTTTAATCAACAAAGAATCTACCGTAACGCCAGAAGCAGACGTCGTCTCAGAAACAGTGTTGGCGCTAAGGGTATCACCGGCCGTTACAACAAGGTTTGTTCCTCCCGTTGTATTGCCGTTAGACAGAGTTTCCGCGAGGGTATCTACCGTGCCAACTTGAGTGTCCACATACGCTTTGACAGATTGTTGCGTCGGAATTGCCGTTGCACTGTTTGAAGACATGTTGTCTTCATCAAGAATAGCCGTTACCGAAACGGAACCTAGCCGTAAACTGTCAAAATAGGCGTTGTTAAAAACATTGGCAGCAACGGCCCCTGATCCCGCCCCGTTAAAATGAATTACCGCGGTGGTGCCCGACGGGACTTCGTAATCATTCGAGGCGCTGTAAGTGCCTTGAAAAAATAAAATAGAACGGCTTCCGGAAAGCGAGTTGCGCACGTAAATGATTTTTTCGGCGTCATTTGGGGTGAGCCGAACAAACGCCGTACCGCCAAGGTCTCCGCCGTCTCCGAAGATGACCATACGGTTACGACCGTTTGAAGCACCTCCATCACTGATAGGCAAATCATTCGGAGAGCCCGAAGAACCGGCGGAGGCTAAAGTAACGGAAACTTGACCGTCCAAAGCCGTGTCTACAAGCTGAAAATTAGTGTTGGTGGTATCACCCCAAGAACCGGACTGTTCGCCCGTCGCAATCAGAGTAATGCCGTTGTTTAAGGTATACGTGCTTGGCATGTTTTGACCCTATGCTGCTATCTGAACCCACGAAGGGTTCTGGCTAGGCGTAACGGAAGTATAGCCTGGATTTTGGTTTGGGACAATCGAACCCCACGAGGGGTCCTGGTTTGGAACAATGGGAGACCAAACTAATACCTCACCCACAACACCGGAGGCTGCAACACCGGTTACTGAAACATTGACGTTTTCTTCGGAGGAAACCGTTACAGCACCGACAGAACCTGTCGCCGCAACACCCGTTACCGAAACACTGGCGTTTACTGCGGCGGAAACCGTTACAGCACCGACAGAACCTGTCGCCGCAACACCCGTTACCGAAACATTGACGCTTGATTCAGCAACAACAGTCACCGAACCGACAGAACCTGTCGCTGAAACGCCCGTCACTGAAACACTGACGTTTTCTACGGAGGAAACCGTTACAGCACCGACAGAACCTGTCGCTGAAACGCCCGTCACTGAAACATTGGCGTTTTCTACGGAGGAAACCGTTACAGCACCGACAGAACCTGTCGCTGAAACGCCCGTCACTGAAACATTGGCGTTTTCTACGGTAGTAATATTTACCGCGCCAACGGCACCTGTCGCTGCAACGCCCGTTACCGAAACACTGGAGTTTTCTACGGTAGTAATATTTACCGCGCCAACGGCACCTGTCGCTGCAACACCTGTAACCGAAACATTGACGTTCTCTACGGCAGAAACCGTTACCGAACCGACAGAACCTGTCGCTGCAACACCTGTAACCGAAACATTGACGTTCTCTACGGTAGAAACCGTTACCGAACCGACAGAACCTGTCGCTGCAACACCTGTAACCGAAACACTGACTACCGGCAAAACCGTTACCGAACCGACAGAACCTGTCGCTGCAACACCTGTAACCGAAACACTGACGTTTTCTACGGTAGAAACCGTTACCGAACCGACGGCACCGGTCGCTGCAACACCGGATACGGGCGCTGTTATATTCCCTTCGGTAGAAACGCTTACGGCACCGACGGCACCGGTCGCTGCAACACCTGTGACCGAAACACTGACGTTTTCTACGGTAGAAACCGTTACCGAACCGACAGCGCCTGTCCCGGCGACGCCCGTAACCGAAACATTGGTTACCGGCAATACCGTTACCGAACCGACAGCGCCTGTCGCTGCAACACCTGTAACCGAAACACTGACGTTTTCTACGGCGGTAACCGTTACCGAACCGACAGCGCCTGTCGCTGCAACACCTGTAACCGAAACATTGATGGTTCCTACAGTAGAAACGCTTACGGCACCGACAGCGCCTGTCGCTGCAACACCTGTAACCGAAACACTGACGTTTTCTACGGTAGTAATGTTTACGGCACCGACAGCGCCTGTCGCTGCAACACCTGTAACCGAAACACTGACGTTTTCTACGGCGGTAACCGTTACGGCACCGACGGAACCTGTCGCTGCAACACCTGTAACCGCCTCAGAACTAGACGCAATTAGAGTTGTATGCGCTAGAGGTGTGGAGGCTAAAGGTGCAAAGGCAGGCATTTACACCCCAGAGGCCGTAATAGCATCATTCAAAGGTGTCATGTCTTCTGTAGTCCAAAAAGGCCACGCGACGACAATTTGAAGGTGCCTGCCATTGCGATCTAAGACAGTCTCATCATCAGAATAAGCGTCAGGGTCTGCGATCACCGCGTTGATTAGATTTACGCTGTCCATCGCAGCGTTGTAATGATCCGTAATTTCATCTGCGGTTATGTTTTCAAATGGGTCAGGCGCAGAATCAGACATTGGATAATTCCTTCTTAAGCGTTTCGATTTCAGACGACAACTCCTGAATGGCCTTGACCAGAACCGGGATGAGCTTGCCTGGAGCCGCCTCAAGTTTTTCAGGATTGGTCTTTAGCACAAGCTTCATCAGGTCTTCAACGCCTGCGTCTTGCTGGGCTTCGTCTAGTTCTTGCGCAATGAACCCAGCTTCTTTTTGGCCGACCTTTGCTCCATCGCGCATGTTCCAGGTGAATTCAACTGGATTTAGTTTATTGATGAAGTCAAGCCCAATTGGTAGTTCCTTGATGTCCTTCTTGTCTCTGCGATCTGACAGAGAAGATATGCTTGTTACTTGACAACGCAAAGAACTAATGCTGCTGTTACCTAACGTGATTTCGTTAGATACTGTATTCGACGAGGCGTTAGCATTGTAGCCCAGGCAGACGTTGTTTTGCCCTGTTCGCGGGCTGTTAGTTCCTGCAAGATTGCCAATCAGCGTGTTACTGTTACCCGTTGTGACGTTGTATCCGGCTTGAAAACCGACATGCGTTCCGCGCTCATTATCTGTATGCTTGCCCGCCGCGCTGCCAATGAAGACTGCTTCGGTCGGCGTTGCGCCTGATTGATCGCAAATCCCATCGCCAATTAGAACTGAGCCGGTGCCTGTTCCATAAGACCCAGTGTACGATCCCATCAAGATTGAATTGTATGCAAAAGTGTTTGCATTGATGCTCGGCCCAGCATGTTCGCCAATAAAGATGCCCTTCTGATGAGCCGTATTTGCCTTGGAACCCGCCTCATTTCCTATTGCGATATTGTCAAAACCGGTGGTCACGTCGTTTAATGCGTTGACGCCCAAGGCATAGTTGTCGTTGAAAGACCCGTCGTCATTCTCAAGCGCACCAGACCCAAAGCCAATTGACCTTCCTGCCGAATATGCGTCAGACAAACCGTCAATATCAGTTGCCCCGCCAGCCGCAGCCTCCCAGCCAGCTTCGCCACTAGAATCTACAGTTAGAACGTAATTGTCGGTGGCCGTGCTGTCCTTAATAATAAAGTTAAGACCCGGTACTCTAAATTTAGTGACTGAAGCGTTTCCAAGCGTAATCTCGTTGGATACTGTAGCAGAACTAGCTTCGGCAGCATTTCCTAAAATTGTGTTGTTGCTGCCTGTGGTCGTTGTGTAGCCTGCATCTGGGCCAACAAACACATTGCTGGCACCTGTGGTAACTGCGCCTCCTGCTTCTTTGCCAAATGCAGCGTTGTTACTGGGTGTTGTAGCTCCGTCTAACGCGCCTTGACCGAATACTGTATTGCCACTACCTGTTGTTAAAGCCGTACCAGCAGAGTGTCCAAACAAAGAAGAACTTCTGCCAGCGAAAGCATCACCCGTCCCATTTAACGCATACCCCGCCCGATACCCAACGGCGGTATTTTGAAAATTGCTGTTGGTTGTATTTAGAGCTTGATAGCCGAGCGCCGTATTTTGGTTGGCCGAGCCATCATCATTAGCTAGAGCGCCTGTCCCAAGTCCAATAGTTCCACCAGAGGAATTTGTTAAAGCATCCGACAAACCATTGATGTCCGTAGCGCCGCCAGCAGCCGCAGCCTCCCAGCCAGCTTCGCCACTAGAATCTACAGTTAGAACGTAATTGTCGGTGGCCGTGCTGTCCTTAATAATAAAATTAAGACCCGGTACTCTAAATTTAGTAATGTTCGTATCGCCTAAAGTTATTTCATTAGAAACTGTAGCAGAAGAAGCGTCTGCATTGTAACCGATTACAGTATTATTGCTGCCTGTTGTAATATTATCGCCTGCGTTACCACCCAAACCCGTATTGTTATTGCCGGTATTTGTTGCAATAAGAGCGCCATATCCGTGACTAGTATTATAACTTCCTGTCGTGTTGGCATTACCTGCAAACGCACCTGTAGCCGCATTTTGCGCGCCACTAGAGTTAGACTCAAGTGCTGAGTGACCAACTGCTGTGCTGTTATTTGCCGTAGTGACAGTTTTAAGTGCGCCTTTACCCACCGCCGTGTGGTTTGTTCCCGTTGTATTTGCTTTTAAACTTTGATACCCAACAGCTATATTGGCAGCAGCAGTAGTGTTTGCTTTGAGGGCTTCAAAACCAATAGCTACTAATTGGGTACCTGTTGTATTTGCTCTAGCTGCCGTTGCACCAATAGCAACAGAATCGTCAGCAGATGTTCCACTATAAAGTGCCTGATAACCAATAGCTACAGTGTCTTCTGCGGAAGTTTGATTGGCAGACAAAGTATCTGTACCAATAGCAACAGTTTTATCTACACTTGAACCACCACTCCAGCCACCGAGCATAGCATTAGCGCCAATTGCAACATTGTTTGCGCCGGTCACAGAGTAACCTGCAAACGAACCCATAAAGTTATTATTACCAGTCGTGGTTATATTTATTCCGGCAGATTTACCAATTATATTATTTGATGATCCCGTAGTTACAGAACTACCAGCACTCGCTCCAAAGAAAGTTGAAGCCTGCCCGCTAGTTAAAGCAGTACCAGCATTGTAACCAACGGCTGTGTTTTCGTTTGCGTTGACTCCGTTGCTTGAGTCAAGCGCGCCTGCCCCGATGCCTATTTCTTTTCCGCTGCTGTAGGTTACTGCATCAGATAAATCATCAATAGCTGAAGCACCACTACTAGCTTCAGCCCACGTTAGTCCTCCAGTATTACCCGATTGTGCAGTTAATACGTACCCGTTAGTTGGACTATTGCTAACCTTTAGATTAGCTTCGTCAATAATATTGTCAGCTACTACTGTAGCACCGTCTGCTGAAGATGTTACCTCGCCGCTGTGGTCTGGATGGGTGTAGTTGTTTGCTGATGCAGCGATACCGTTTAACTTAGTATGGTCAGCATCTGTGAATACATTTGAATCTGATGCAGCTTCTACGGCAGTCCTAATTTCAGCATCTGTCTGATCTGCTGTAGCTGAAGCTTCTATGCCGTTTAGCTTAGTGTGATCTGCATCAGTAAAAACATTAGAGTCTGAAGCTGCTTCTACTGATGCACGAATTGTGGCAGCAGAAAAATCTTCAGCAGCAGAAACAATAGATACGATAGCATTACCCGTTAAAGAAAGGGCATTGTTAGAGTTAGTGCTATCGTATGCACCTCTGCTTAGTGTCGTACCACTAGACGTGTATGTACCCGTACCAATTTCCCAATTAGTACCGTCTTCAATTAGATACCTAACTGAATCACTATTTGATACACCACCATCAGCAAAAGACTGAAATCCTGATACTGCTGATCCGAGTGTTATAGTTCCCGTTCCAGTAGTGCTAGTGTTAACACGTACTCTATTAGCTAATACAGCCATTTAAAGTTTCCTACGCGATACGAATAATTGCATTAGAAGCATCTGCTGTAGGGAACTGAACCGTTAAGTTACCCGCAACAGAACTTACTGTTCCCCCAAAGTCAATAACACAAATAGCTTTGTTACTAGCAGAAGAATTATAGATAATACAACCAGCAGCAGACACAGTTACTGTAGAGAAAACCTCATCAGCAAAGTCAACAATAGCTGTAGAACCAGACAGAGAGATAGCAGCACTATCTAGGTTTTGACCACCAGCACTATAGTTAGTGCCAGATGCTTCGTCACTGTTACCAGTAACATCTGAATAGTTTGTTGTACCTGTACCATATGTACCGGACATGCCAGACTTAATTAGCGCAATCTTAAGTGTGTGTGTATCCAAATCGTGCGTAGCACCTAAAACTTCCGTTTTAAAACTATTGCACATTGCAGTAGTAATTGCCATAATTTTTTACCTTTT